>Ga0182021_10002727_pt1 | contig 20668 bp, 17 predicted proteins | sample 612E3MmetaG_FD_120493 | JGI IMG/M metagenome (GOLD analysis project Ga0182021, IMG submission 120493) | Permafrost microbial communities from Stordalen Mire, Sweden - 612E3M metaG (Illumina Assembly) | ecosystem: Environmental > Terrestrial > Soil > Wetlands > Permafrost | place: Sweden... | reverse complement strand
GGGGTAGAGGTTCTTCTCCGACGGGAACGACTCTACCTCCCCTTAATCCCCTCCTTACAAAGGAGGGGGAAAAATCCCGGACAATGGAATTCACGCCTTTCAACGGAAAACTTGTTTCAACTGAAAAAACCGGTCTAATTCTTCTTTTTCGCCCATTCGTCCAGCTCCGTCGACGCGTCCCTCAGGGCCTTGTCCTGGACGGCCTTGTCCACGGCTTTCCCGAGAATCTTCTCGGCGGCCCCCACCGCCAAGGAGACCACCTCGCCCCGCAACGCGGAGACGAGACGCCGCTGCTCCTCCGCGAGTTCCTCGCGGGTTTTCAAGGCCAGCCGGGCGGCCTCCTCCCGCGCGGCCTTCAACAGCTCCTCGCCGCGGAGCCGGGCGTCCTTCTCGGCCCGGTCCAAGAGCGCGCGGGTTTCCGACTGGGCCCCGGCCAGGCGGGTTTCAAACTCCAGGCGGGCGGCTTCGGCGGCCCGGCGGGATTCCTCCGCGGAACGCACGTCGTCCCGGATGCGGGCCTCCCGGGCCTCCAGGGCCGCCAGGATCGGCTTCCAGGCGAACCGGCCCAGGATGAACACGACGCACAGGAAGGTCACGACCGTCCAGACGGTCAGACCGATGTCGGGAGTCAGGAGCTTATCCATAAGGAGTTCCGGGGCCGGGGGTCACGCGCCGGCGATCAGTACCACACCCGGTGCGTGGCACGGGCATCCTGCCCGTGCGCCTTGTTGTTATTCGCCGCCGGCGGAAGGCTCAACGGCCTGCCGCGGCGGGGGCCTCGGGCGACGGTCCCCGCGAGGAAGACTCCGGGGCCTTCAACGCCAACAAGAGGCAGACGACGAGCGCGAAGAACCCGAGCCCTTCGATGAGGGCCGCCGGGATGATCATCGTCGTCCGGAGCGTGCCGGCGGCCTCCGGCTGGCGGGCGGTGCCCTCCAAGGCCGCGCCGGCGAGTTTGGCGATGCCCATGGCCGCCCCGAAGAGGCCGATCGCGGCGCCCAGGCCCGCGCCCAAGTAGCCCAAACCGATGTACAGTTCGCTGCTCATAAGATGCTCCTCCCTTTAGGTCAGTGCGAGTGAACCGCCCCGCCGACGAAAATCGCCGACAGGAGCGTGAAAATGTAGGCCTGAAGAACGGCCACGAACACGTCCAGCAAAACGATGCCCACGGCCGCCGCTACCGAAAGCGGGGCGATCCAAAGCTTGTGGAACATGAAGACCAGGCCCAGAAAGGCCAGCATCACGATGTGACCGGCGATCATGTTGGCGAAAAGACGGATGGTGAGCGCGAAGCTTTTAGTGAGCATCCCCAACACCTCGACGGGATACATGAGGGGCAGGAGCCACGACGGAAGTCCCTCAGGCGCCAATCCGCGCAGATAAGCGAAGAGTCCCCGCTCGCGGATGCCCGCGATGTTGATGAGGAGAAATGTGAGGAGAGCCAGCCCGCCCGTCACGGCCACGTTGCCGGTCGCCGTGCCGGACACGCTCGGGCAGCCAAGAAAGCGAAGGGCGTCCAACGGCACCAGCCCGAGAAGGTTCATCAGCAAAATGAAGACGAACAGCGAGAGGAAATAGGACAGATACTTTCGGCCTTCCTCGCCGATCGACGGAAGCACGATGTCGTCCCGCACGAAAACGACGAGGCCTTCGACGGCGGCGAGGGCCGGCGTCCTCCGGCCCGACCGCGCCGACCGGGCGACGAGAGGGAGCCCCGTCAGGGCCACGGCGGCGGACAGCCACAACATGACCGCGTGCCGGGAGACCGGCAGGGACAGGGCCCCGATCCTCAGCCGGAGGAAGACGTGGTCTAGGACGTGGTGTTCAAGCGTTTGGACGAAGTCCATAGTCGGTTCTGCCGGGTCAAGAAATAGGCTTCTACGAAAGAAAGGACCGCCAGAGAAACGGCCAAAGCCACGGCAAAGGGCGCCAAAACCCATCGGCCCGCCCGGTGGACGACAAGGATCGCCCCCGTCGCCGCCGCCAGGCGAAATAGGATGCCCCCGACGAACGTCCCGTAAAAGGCCTTGTCCGTCTTGTGAAGCGTCGCCGAAAGAGCCAGGTAACCCGGCGCGGCCAGCAGGAAGGCGACGCCGAGGCCGGCGGCGGCCGAAACTTGAATCCCCGCCGGCAGATACGCCGCCGCGACTGCGCCGGCCGCCGTCGCCGCCGCCAGGGTGAGGAGCCCCGCCGCCCGCAAACGCGTCATCGATCGATCTCCTGTCCCAGGAACGGCTTCAGAAACGCGTACAGTCCCCCCGCGAACCCCAGCGCGGCGCCGGCCACGAGGCACCAGGGGTCCGTGCCCCATCGCAAGTCCAGGCGACGTCCCAAATAAACGCCGAGCAGGACGACGGCCGCCAGTTGAGCGCCGCCGGACGCCAAGGTCCACGCGCCGGGCCCGCCGCGCGGGCTCCCGCGGGGGGATGCGGGAGGCGATGGAGGATGGGACGGAGAGGGCATGCTACCAAACCTCCGACGGAGGGTCAACGAAAAGGCGGGCCGTCCCGCCCGATGTGCTAATATTTCGGCGTTATGCGACGCAACCAACCCGTTACGAACAAGAGGCGAGCCGACGACCGGCGACGGCTGGACCGTCGGCGGACCAGGCGAAGGCTCGGGGCCGTCGCGGTTCCGTTGGACCGCCGGACCGGTGAAGACCGCCGCAACGCGAATCGGCGGCGGGGCGTGCGCCGCACATCGGACACGTTGCCGGCCCGGATCAAGATTTTTGAGCGGGAACGGCGAAGCCGAAAGAAATAGCGTCATCCCCGCATGCGGTAAGCGGGGACCCGGCGGCTTTCAACCCAACGATTCGGGACCGTCTTCCTCCGGGATTTCAGTTGCCCGGCCACCGCCGGCGATTTCGCCGGACCTCCCACCGCCGTTTCACCGTCTCCCACAAATCGGGTCCCAACAGAAGTCCGTAATTGACCAGCGACGCCGCGACGGTCAGCCGCGTCACCGCGCCGCCCATCAGCAACGCCAGCCCCATCCCCAAACCCGTGAAGACGGCCAGCCACCGGGCCTTCATGGGCAGAATGAAAAACAGAAGGAAGACTTCGTCGGGGAAGAGGGTCGCGAAGGCCAGGAAAAGGCTGGCCTGAAGCCACCCGTTGGTGACGACGGCGGGCCAGGACGGGATGGAGAGGAGGAGCGTGGCCGCGGCTCCCGAGAAAAAATAGAGGGTAAACCGAAAGGAACCCCACGCGTTTTCCAGGGCCGTGGCGACGTTGTGGAGGACGAGGAGCCACACGGCCAGCCAAAGCATGGACCCCGTGGCCGGCATGGGCGGCGGCACGAAAAGGAACGTGACGAGCCGCCACCACTCGCCGGCGTGCACCCTCGCCGGGATCAAAAGGAGGTCCTCGATCAACCCCGGCCGCAACCGGTCGAACACATAGACCAGGGCGTTGGAGAAAACCAGGATGTGGGGAAGGCCCTCGATCCCATGGAAAGATCCCCACCTTTCCGGCAACCTCATGGGAAGGGCCGGTCAACGCGCAAGCCCCGCCGTCGGAGCTTTCCGCCGGCGGAAGACGTCACTCCGTCTTTTTGAGCTCGGGCTTGACGTTGGCCGCCGAGGGGCCTTTCGGGCCCTCTTGGACCTCGAATTCCACGCCTTGGCCTTCCTCCAGGATCTTGTCTCTCTTCTTCTCAACCTGGATCGAGGAGTGGTGGACAAATACGTCCGCCCCCCCCTCTTCCGGGACGATGAAACCGTAACCCTTTACGCGGTTGTACCACTTCACTTTGCCTTTCATCGGTACTCAGCTCCCCCCACGCGGCCATCGCTTGCCATCGTCTAACGTCGCATTCATTCTAGGATATTTTGCCGGCGGGGCGAAAGCCGAAGGTTTTTGCGAGGAAGAGCTGATACATGACTTGGTTTGTCATATATAGTAAAATGCCCGACATGGAAGCGCCGTCATCCTTTGTCGCCGCGGCCCGTCGGGGACCGTCCGTCCGTCCCTCGGCGCCGGCCGGATTACAGAACGTCGCCAACGTCGTCGCCGTGGGTTCCGGAAAGGGGGGCGTGGGCAAGTCCACCGTCGCCGCCAACCTCGCCGCCGCCCTCGTCCGCCGGGGCGCCCGCGTGGGCGTCTTGGACGCCGACGTGTACGGCCCCAGCCAACCCCGCCTCCTGGGCGCCGCATCGGCCAAAGCCGACCGGAGCCGGGAAATCCTGGCGCCGCTGGAGTCCCGCGGGGTGCGATTCATGTCGGTCCAAGCTCTCATGCCGGCGGACTCGCCCGTCGTGTGGCGGGCGCCCATGGTCGTGAAACTTCTGCATGATTTCGTCGGAGCCGTGGCCTGGGGGTCGCTGGATTACCTATTGATCGATCTGCCTCCGGGCACCGGGGACGTCCAACTGACCCTGGCCCAGAGCGCGGGCCTGACCGGCGCCGTCGTCGTGACGACGCCCCAGGGAGTGGCGCTGGACGTCGCCCGCAAGGGCCTGAAGATGTTCCAACAAGTCCGGGTGCCCATCCTGGGCATTATCGAGAACATGTCCGGATACGTTTGTCCGCAGTGCGGCCATCTAGAAAATATCTTCTTGACGGACGGCGGGAACGGCCTGGCCGCCGAGGCCGGGGTCCCTTTCCTGGGCGCCATCCCTTTGGACCCGGCCGTCGTTCGCAGCGGCGAGGAGGGGGTTCCCCTGTCGGACGGGAGCGACTCCTCCCCCGCGGCGCGGGCCTTCGGCTTGCTCGCCGACGCTTTTGAGCGCGAGGTCGCCCGAGCGAACGGCGCCGCCGGCGGCGGCCCTCAAAGCTGGCGGTTGACCGACGCGGGCGCGCTCGACATCGTTTGGGAAGACGGCGCCCGCTCCTCGCTTGAACCCTATTCGCTGCGCCTTCAATGCCCCTGCGCCTCCTGCGTGGACGAGCGCACGGGAACGAGGGTCTTGGACGCCGCCCGAGTCCCTCTCGACGTGAAGATCGTCGAGCTCCGCCCGGTGGGCCATTACGGGCTTTCTCCCCGATTTTCCGACGGTCACGACACCGGCATCTTCACGTTCCAGAAGCTCCGGTCCTCGGCCGCCGGCCCAGCCGGGCAAGCGCTCCCCCTCTAACCGGAAAAGTTGTAACCGTTACTCCCTACGCGTGGGCGTGGCGGGGGTGCAGCTTCTCCAGGACCCAGCTCCGGATCAGGGTCGTATGGCCCAATCCCTTGCGCCCGGCCATCGACTTGATGTCCCTCAAGTCCCGCGAGGACAGGCGGACGGACACGCTCCGGTCCGCCACGCGCTTGAACGTCATGTCCTTCACTTCCTCCAGCTCGTCCCAATGCTCCCCCGCGTCGTGGGTGTCCCAGTAATGGGCGACTTGATCCAAGGTCATCTTGGAAAAGTCGGGGAGCGGATCCTTCTTCGTTTTCCTGTTCATAATTATCTCCTGCCGTAGCGACGGCGCTCCATCGGTTCCATGTCCCGCGCCGTGATCGGCCGAATCTTGCCTCCCCCCACGCGGATGAACACGACGAACAGATACCGGAAATACGGGGACACCTTACTTATTTCCCCGACGGGGAAATAAGTAAGGTGTCCCCGTATTTCCCTTTGTTATATCATTCCGATCATGTTCGTTGACTCTGCCAAGATTCATTGCGCGGGCGGCCATGGCGGGGACGGGTGCCTGTCCTTCCGCCGGGAGAAATACGTTGAACGGGGCGGACCGGACGGCGGGAACGGCGGGATTGGAGGCTCCGTCTGGCTGGAAGCCGACGAGCGAAAGAACACGCTTTACGACGTCCTTCACCGTCCGGCCTATCTGGCCGAGAGGGGCACCCACGGCGGCAGCGCCGACAAAACGGGCCGCTCGGGCGAGGATTTTATTTTATTCGTTCCTCCCGGCACGATGGTGCATCGAGACGGCAAGCTCTTGGCCGACCTCAAAAGCCCCGGAGATCGTCTCCTCGCCGCGCGGGGCGGCCGGGGCGGCCGGGGCAACGCCTCCTTCAAGACCTCCGCGAACACCGCCCCCCACATCTCCGAAAAGGGCGAAGCGGGCGAAGAGGCCGACCTTTTCCTCGAGCTGAAGCTCCTGGCGGACGTGGGGCTGGTCGGGTTTCCCAACGCCGGAAAGTCCACGCTCCTGTCCCGGATCACCAAAGCCAGGCCCAAGATCGCCGCCTATCCCTTCACCACGCTGACGCCCAACCTCGGCGTCTGCGCGGGGGGCGGGCGGTCCTTCGTCGTGGCCGACATTCCGGGGCTGATCGAGGGCGCGCACGAGGGCCGGGGCCTCGGGGACGAGTTCCTGCGCCACGTGGAGCGCACGCGGGTCCTCGTCCACTTAGTGGACGTGAGCGGCTTCGACGGACGGGTTCCCCACGACGTGTTCAAGCTCCTGAACGAAGAACTGCGCCAATATTCCCCCGCCCTGATCAAGAAGCCTCAAATCGTCGCCGCCACCAAGCTGGACGTGACGGGGGCTTTCGAGGCTTGCCGCGCCTTGCAAAAGAAGTTGAAAGGCACAAAAATCTATCCCATCTCCGCCGTGACGGGCGAGGGGGTGGATGCTTTGTTGAAGGCCGTCGTCAAAGCCCTGGAAGAGACGCCGGAGGCCCCCCTGTTCGTCCCCGGTGCGGCCGAATACGACATCGCGCCCGATTTCATCGTCGAGAAAAATGCCGACGGGTCCTTCCGGGTCACCGGCCGGAAGGTGGAGTCCCTGGCCGCCCGGACGAACTTCGACCAGGACGAGTCCGTGTCAAGGTTGCAAAATATTTTAAAGAAGATGGGCGTGGAGAAACAGTTGAAACGCGGCGGCGCCCAGACGGGAGACGAGGTGGCGCTGGGCGATTACACCTTCATTTATCGGCCGGACGAATGAGTGTTGTGACCGGCTTATGGGTGACGTTTTGGTGGCCCCAGTCCACGTCCCTTCGAGGGTCCTGGGCGCCAGTGGCGCCCGTTTAGGACGGGCCGAACAGGCCCAGGCCCGGAGGGCCGAGGAGGGCGCGATGCGGGACATCGTAACCGACGAGCAACGAAGAAGGGGCGCGGAATGGGGCCACCCCTTCCAATCTGGGTTCGCCGCGCTTGAGCGCGGCGATACATGGAGGAGGGGCCGGGCGCTTTTGGGCGGCATCTTCGTCGCTTATCGGTTACAGGCTCCCGGCCTCCCCTTCGGGGCCTGGGCCTGTTCGGCCCGTGCCAAACGTGTGCCACTGGCACACGGCACCCCTCTTCGCTCCTCGATGGCGCACCAAAATCGCCCGGCCAAAACATCACCCATAAGCCGGTCACAACACTAATGGAAAAGATCGTCGTCAAGATCGGCACCGCCTCGATCAGCCGCCCCGAGGGAGACCCCCGTCCCGGATTGGACGAAACCCGCATTCAGGCGCTGGCCGAGGAGTTGACCGCCCTGCAACGCGGGGGCCGGCGGATCATCCTGGTCAGTTCGGGCGCCATCGGCGCCGGCATGGACGCCTTCGGCTGGAAGGAGCGTCCCTCGCGGCTGGCCGACAAGCAAGCCGCCGCCGCCGTCGGCCAGCCCGTTCTCATGGAGGCCTATAAGCGGGCCTTCGGGGCCCGCGGCGTAACGACGGCCCAGGTGCTCCTCAGCCGGGCCGACCTGGAAGACCGGGAAAGGTATCTGAACGCCCGGAACACCCTGGAGGCGCTCCTCGACCTGGGCGTGCTCCCCATCCTGAATGAAAACGACACCGTCGCCACCGAGGAGATCCGCTTCGGGGACAACGACACGCTCGCCGCCCTCATCGCCGCCAAGACGAGCGCCGACCGCCTTTTCCTCCTGACCGACGTGGAAGGCCTTCTCACCAGCCCCGGCTCCGACGGGAAGCTGTTGCCCGAGGTGTTCCAGATCACCCCCGACGTGGAAGCCCTCGTGCAATCCGGGACCGGGTCCAAGAAGAGCGCCGGCGGGATGGCCGCCAAGGTGTCCGCCGCCCGGTTGGCCATGGCGAGCGGCGTGGAAGTCTGGATCGCGTCCGGCAGGCGCTCCGGCGTCGTAACGGAAATTTTGGAGGGCCGCGGCGTGGGGACGCGTTTTCAAGCCAGGGAAACGGCGCTGAACGCCCGGCGGCGCTGGATCGCGGGCCTGAGGCCCAAGGGCGCCCTGCACGTGGACCCGGGGGCCGTGGCGGCCCTCGTTCAGGGGAAAAAATCTCTTTTGCCGTCCGGCATCGGGAGAATCGAAGGGCGATTCGCCCCCGGAGATCCCGTCCGGGTCGTCGGTCCCGACGGCCGCGAGGTCGCCCGCGGTTTGGCCGCCTACTCCTCCGCCGAAGTCCAGAAGATCAAGGGCCGGAAGACGTCCGAACTTCCGGACCTTTTGAAGCGCCCGCATCCGCCCCAAGAAATCATCCACCGCAACAACCTCGCCGTCCTGGGGTAGCCCGAATCTCCCAGACGCTATTATTTCGTATCGGCTCAGGTGCCCGTCATTGCGAGGAACGTTTTTGTGACGAAGCAATCCCCTGTTCCAAAGCAAGGAGGACATCGTTCCTTCACCCGAAACATGGGATTGCTTCGTCGGCCTGAAGGCCTCCTCGCAATGACCCGTGAACGATTACTCCGGGACCACCCACAATTTTCTCGACAAACGATTTCCCTCCTCTTACAATGGGAGCGGGGATTCCCATGGTGACGAGAAGGCTCCTTTTTTTCGCGGCCGTCCTTCCGGCCCTGAACGCCGCGGCCCATCAAGCCGGGGTCGAGCACGTCCCCGCGCGGGCGTATTTCGAGACGGCCCTCCGCGAGATCAACGGGGCGCGGTCCTCGGTGGACGTCTTCCTGTACTCTTTCGGGGTTTGGACGGACCGCCCGGGCTCGCCTTCGCTCGCTCTGGCCGACGCCCTCCGGCGGGCGCGGGAGCGGGGAGCGCGCGTGAGGGTCGTCCTGGACCAAGGGCCGGACCCGGACGATCCGGGGGGCCCCCCCGACGGGCGGAACGGGGCCGCGCGGGACTACTTGGCGGCCGCGGGCGTCCCGGTGTTCATGGACGACCCCGCCGTCGTCCTGCACGCGAAGGTCCTGATCGTGGACGGCCGGACCGTCCTCCTGGGCTCCTCCAACTGGACCGACGCCGCCTTCAACCGCAACGCCGAGGCCGACATCCTCGTTCGTTCGCCGGAGTTCGCCCGCGGCCTCTTGAGCGGCTTGGAACGGGGCGTCCCGAACCCATCGCCGGCCGTCCCCCCGGTCCTGGTCCCCTGGGACTTCATGCTGCGGCCGGATCTCCTGGGCCGCATGACGGCGCGCCACGACGAGCGAGCCTTCGACGTTTATCTCTTTATCCTTAAAACCGGCGGCGCGCGGGAGCTGGACGTCCGGGCCCTCGCCGATTCCCTGGGGCTGGGCGGCATGACCCGCGAGGCCTATCGCCGGCAGGTCCGAAAGGTCCTCGTCAAGCTTCGGGACGGCTACGGGCTGATCCGCTTCGATCAGGACTACAACGGCGACCCGCGGGTCGAGGTCCTCCTCTCCTCCTCGTCGGCCGCCGTCCCCGTGCCGCGGGACTATTGGGATTACGGCTGGAACCGGCGGCTGGACTTCCCGGGGAAAACATTTCTCTTGGCGAGCCTCTTCTACTCCCGGTCATCGCCGGACCGGCCGCGGTGGACCGTGCCCGGCGACGTCCTGGCGTCGCGCCTCCACGTCTCGCGCGGGTTCGTGAGCCGGGGCGTCGTGGCGCTTCGCCGCGCGGGGTTGGTGGACGTGGAATACGGCGAGTTGGGGAGGGACCCCGGCCCCCGGGACGCCAGCGTTTACACGCCGCGGGGCCTGTACGACCCCCTTGAGCTGGAGAGGCAATTCCGGCGCCTGCTGGAAATATACGGGGAAGAAAAACTCGCCCGCGCCCGGCGCTATGCCGCCTTGGTCTACGACGACTCCGACGCGCCGGCCGTCGAGCGGCTCATCCGGCTGGAGGAGGAGCGAGGGACCGCCCGAATGGAGAAGGCCGCGGCCTTGCTCGCCGCCAAGAACCCGGACAACCCCCGCCGGACCATGGCCTACTTCATCAACACGGTCCGGAACCTGCCTTAACCCGGATTTTTCAGTTGAAACCAATTTTCCGTTGAAAGGCGGGGCAACAATCGTCCGATCCGTGAATTATGGCTTGGTTTTCTTTGCGGTGGACGGGGTGACGGCTTCCGGGCCGGTCTCGCTGAAAAGTTGAATGTAGGGTTCGTAACGGAATCGTCTGTGGCGTTTCTGACCTGTGATTTCGGAAACAATGCCCAGTTTGACCAATCGGGAAATAAGTTGATTGGCCGCGGGGAATGTCGTACCGGTCAATTTTTGGACCTCAAGGACTGAAAGAATGGGCTTCTGATAAAGGTGCTCTAGCACCCGGATGCCGTTGCCGGCGGCTCGGCCGAGGTGCTCGGCGGCGGACGTCCGATGATCCTCGCGTAAAGCAAGGACGCGCCGGGCGGTTGTGGTGGCCTCGGCGCTGACCTCCGCCACGCCGCGCAGGAAAAAGGCCAACCACGCCTCCCAGTCCCCTTGGTCGCGGACGTCTTGGAGGTGTTCGTAGTAGGCGGCGCGATGACGCTTAAAATAATGCGAGAGATAAAGCACGGGTTTGAGAAGAATCTCGCGTTGACACAAAAGAAAACTGATGAGCAAACGTCCGACGCGCCCGTTGCCGTCCAGGAAAGGATGGATTGTCTCGAATTGGGCGTGGGCCAAGCCGATCTGAATAAGCGCGGGTAGATCAGCGGGGGCGTGAAGAAATTTCTCCAAGTCGCCGAGGAGTTGCGGCACTTGATCGGGAGGGGGCGGCACGAACGAGGCCTCGGCCAAGGTGCAACCATGCGGACCGATCCAGTTTTGAGACCGGCGCAGTTCACCCGGAGTCAAATGCTCTCCCCGGACGCCGCTCAGGAGCCGCTCATGGATTTCCTTGATCAACCGGATGGATAACGGCAACGTCCGCAGTCGTTCCAGCCCGTAGTTCATGGCGTTCACGTAATTGACGACCTCGTCCACATCTTTGGGACGATCAGGGGACAGAATGCTGGCCTCGGCGGCGAGCAGGTCGTTGAGCGAACTTTGCGTGCCTTCGATTTGGCTGGAAAGAACGGCCTCTTTGCGGACATACATGAAGACGAAGAGGTCCGGGTTGGGAAGCGTCTGAATTGACCCATCCAGCCTGCCGAGCGCTCTGTCGGCTTTTGAAAGGAGCGTTTGCAGGTCGTTGGAAATCCGGATGGGGGGTTTGGGGGGCAGCCGCGCGGGAATATACGCGCTATACCCGTTCGGTTGTTTCTGGTATCTGCCTGCCCGAAAGGGCACGGAGGGTGTCTCGGGCGATGAATGGCTCATTTTTGCGTGTCCCTTTAACATGGAAGGAATGACGGTCCATAGTAAAGCTAAACTTTAATATAGATGCAATAGAGCCCCATGTTAAAGCAAGTCACAATTAAAAATGGTGCCGTCGAAATCCCCCATCAACCCCGACCTCGCCGCCGACTTCTGGACGATCTGGTTGGTCGGGGATTGCCGGGCGCACCATAAAACGGCCCGGGGGCCGATTTCGCGACACCCGGGCCGTTTCTGAAAACCCGCCGAAGCGCCCGAAAAATCGGGCCACTTCACTTACTTCGCAACCAATTAGAACTTGTAGGAGGCCTTCGCCCCGAAGGTCCGGCCTTGCTCCCGAATCCAGCCGCCGTCGATCTGTTGATTCGGCGTCCGTCCGTTCGCGTTGAGGAGGTTGGTGGCGAACACCGACGCCGACGCCGGAGAACCGAGGATCTTGTCCCAGAGCAGGTTCGCGTCCGTGACGACCTCTCCGCGCAGGGGAGTGATGGTGTCAAAGTAGGCATCAACCGTCGCGTCGCGCCAGCCCCGCACGTTCACGTTCAAGGACAGGTTCTTCGGGAGAGAGACATCCGCGCCCAGGTTGTAGATCTGGTGCGGCATTCCGAGCCAGCCCTTGCTATTGGGGTTAAACCGCCCCTCGGAATCTAATCCGGTCTTCGCCAGGGCGTAGGAATAGGCGCCGTAAACGGCGACGATCCCCATGTTTTTGCGAAGCTCCAATTCCACGCCGCGGGTGGCTATGGACCCGTCCAAGTTCGTGTAGCCGGTGAACGGCCACGAAGCCGCGGTCGCGAACGTGCTCACGATCATGTGCTTGGTCCGGTTCATGAACATCGTCAGGGAGCCGTGAGTGGCGGCCCCGTCGTAGCTCACCTGGACGTCCTGGGAATGGACCGTTTGCGGCTTCGTGGCGCGGTCAACCCCTTGCATGTTTCGGCCCTGGGTGGTGTCGGGCGAGAGGAACCCCCCGTTGAACACGTATTTCGCCGTCCATTGATCCCCGATGGACTGAACGATTCCCGCGTTCATCGTCTTGTTCTTGCGGGTGATGAGCGTGTTGTTCTCCACCCGGCCGCCGAGCAGAAGAACGGTCTTTTCCAACACCTGGAACCGGTCCTCGCCGTAGACGAAGCTGCGGGAACTCTTCCGGTACTTGTCGAGGAACGGGTTGATCCCGGTCCCCAACACGACGACGTGGGTGGAGCTGAGCGGGATGTTGGTCGCCGGATCCCCCACGATGGAGGTCGCTCCCACGCCCGCGGTCAAATGGTTCTTCAACAACGTGCCGCTCAAGACCGCCTCCCCGCCGAAGAACCTCTCGTCGAAGGAATAGGCGAACTCTTTGGTGGTGATCTTTCCCAGCTGGTCCTCCGTCACGCGCTTCCCCGTGAACAAACGGAGATCCAATGCTCCGGTCTCGCCGATCTTTTTCTTGTCGGAGACTTCCGCGAAGCTGGACCGCTGGTTGATGTCGATCCCGTCCTGTAAATAGCCGGGGTTGTTGTCCGCTTTGGAGCTCCAATACAATTCCCGGGCCATGAACGTCACCTCGCCCATGGACACCTTACCGAACAGCTCGTTGCCGGGATTCAGTTCCCGCCAGCGGCGGAGGCCGGTATCGTCGGCGTTCCAGATGTGGAGGACGTTGGGAGAACCGCCCTCTTCGGCCCATCCCCGGCTGTCAAAATAGGTGCCGGAGAATAGATAGTTGCCCGTCGCGCCCAGGGCGCCTTCCGAAAGCAGGTTCGCATCGTACCGCCGGTCCCGTCCGGAATAGGTCGCGCTGACCGCGTTCCCCTTCTCGGCGCCCTCCGGCTTGGTGATGATGTTGATGGCGCCGAAAACCGCGCCGTCCCCCAGGCTGACGCCCGCGGGGGTCCTCGTGATCTCCACCCGCGCCGCCTTGTCCAGGAGGGGAAGCGTGTGCTCGTTGCTCGGCCCGCCGATGAGGAAGGAGTTCACCTTGTGCCCGTCGATCAGCAGCAGGTAGTTATCGTTCACGTCCAGGTTCAGGCCCCGGGACCCGATGGAGTCGCCGGCGATCGAAAGGCTGGGCCAGTAGCCGGGCGTGCGCTTGAGCAGGTCCTCCACGGACCGGGCGCCCATTTTTTGGATGTCGTCCGCCGTGAAGACGGAGACGACGCCGACGCCGGCGTCGGCCGCGGCGAACACCGCCGCCTTGGGCGCAAGCAGGGCCGCCAACAGAACGGCCGCGAGAATTCCTTTGACGATATTCTTCATCGGGGCACCGCCTTTATATTGAAATAATGTCATGGCCATCATCCCCCTTAGAACTTGTAGCTGACGTTGCCGCCGATGACGCGGCCTTCTTCAATCCGGTAGCCGTAGGTGGAGGGCGCCAGCATCTGCCGGCTCGCCACGTTGAAGACATTCCGGGAATAGACGGCCACGCTCAAGGGCCATTGGAAAACGTCCTCGAAGCGCAGGTTGGTGTCCACAAGGTCCTGACCCGCCTTGAAGTCCTCGGATCTCCTCTGCGTCCCGGTACCATTCCATATAATCCCGCGGCCGTCCTTCCAGCCGCGCAAATGGACGTTCCACATGACTTTGGGAGCGATGTCCCAATTCACGCCCAGGTTGTATATCTGGTGGGGAACCCCCAGGTATTCCCGGTGGGAATCCGTGAAAAGGGACCCTGCGGTCGCCGGAGCCTTGAAGGCGAATGCGTTTGATGTGAGCTTGGCGACGGCGTAGGAGTAGTTCCCGTACACCTCGACGACGCTCATCTTTTTCTTAATTTCAAGTTCCACCCCGCGGGAGATGGCGGTGGAAAGACTGCCGAAGTTGCTCGACGGCGACGCGGCTCCGTTCACGAGCCCTCCGGCGGCGGTGTAATCGCGGATGTGCATGTCGAATACCGTCAAGGAGGACTGCAACCCATTCTTCGCGTAGAAGGCGTTGAGGGTGTGGGCGGTGATCCCTTCCGGCTCCACATCCGGATAAGGGATCGAGGGGGTTTCCGTTGCGCCGTTCTTCACCATCTTCGAGTTGCGGAATTCCTGGTTGGTTTGGGGCCGGACGGCGGCCGTGTCAACCATGTATTTGAACGTCCACGCGTCCGTGGGGTAATAGATCACGCCCGCCCGAGGCACGATTTCCGTCTTCCGGTTCTTGTAGGAGAGCCAGCTGTCGTGGTCCAGGCGGAGGCCTCCGAAAAGATCAACGGAATTGAATACATTCCATTGATCCTCGACGTAAACGGCCGATCGGACGTCCAATCCGGCCGCCGTCTTGTCATAAGGTCCGGGTTCGTTGCTCGCGAGCGGGGGCGGGAGGATGAGCTGGTTGCTGGCCCTCACCGTCATGAACTTGTTCGGCCCAACTACCGTTCGAACGGCGCGGGCGCCGATTTTCAACTCATGATTTTTTAGGCTGGCCAAACCGGCGGTCCCGAATCGTCCCTTCCACAAGGCTTCAGCCCCCACTCCGCTTTCTTGGTACATCTCGCTTTCCACATATGCATTGCCGGGGTTGCCGGGGTTGGCGTCGGCTGTCGGATACTTGCCTTTCAAGGTCTTGTCCGCGAAGATTTTCGTCTCCAAGGAACTCGCGTCCCCCAGGGGCAGTTCGTGGCCGACTTCGACGAAGGAGTTGGCGTAGTCGCGGTTTCCGTGCCGGCCATACCAGTTTTCATCCGCCCGCTTGGAGGACCAGTTGAGGTCCCGGACCAGGAACGTGAAACGGCCCGCCTTGGCTTTCCCGTAGAGTTCCCAACTGGGGTTCCACGGGTCCCACGCGGAGGCGTTGGTGATCGTCGCGGCGGCCCCCGGATGAGTGACGTTCGGTTTGCCGTGGGACTCCGACCAGCCCATCCGGTCGAAATAGGTGGCCGAGATCAGGTAGTTCGAATCCTCGTTGATTTCGCCGCCCACCATGACGTTCTGCATCTCCTGCTGATCCCCGGAGGAGTAATCCGACGTCACTTTAATCCCCTTTTGCTCGGCGCCGGTCTTGGTGATGACGTTGATGATGCCCAAGGCCGCGTCGTTGCCCCACAGGGTGGAGCCGGGGCCGCGCACGATTTCGATCTGCTTGACGTTGGAGAGGGTGGGGATGACGTAGGCGTTCTGCTGGCCCCAGCCGTTGAGGGATCCCGTGGAGTGGCCGTCGAAAAGAAACAGGTAGTGATAGTTGATGTCGTTGATCAGCCCGCGGGAGCCTATGGTCTGCCAGTCGAAGCTGCTGGACATGTAGAAGCCCGCCACCCTTTGCAGGACTTCTTCCAGCGTCCGGAGGCCCATGCGCTTGATGTCCTCGGCGGTGACGACCGTCATGACCGCCGGGGCCCTGTTCATGGATTGCTCCCCCTTGGACGCCGTCACGACGACGGGGATTTCTCCGAATAAGGCCTCCTCGGCCCCGACATTAACCTCCGCGCGCACCGGCGGATTGCCTGAAAACAGGACCATCGCCCCTAGGAACAACCGAAGACGGGTTTTCATCAGTTCACCTCTCCTCATGAAATGCAAAGCTCCACGGCGGAAATCAACAACAATTTATGCACTACGGTGCGGCGGTTGTCAACCTTTTTTCCCTTTGTGCTCTTTGGCAATTTTGTATCTCTTTAGCGATCCGGAGTGCCCGTCGGACCCGCTCGGCGCCAGAGGCGCCGAGCTCTACGGGGGCCCCACCATCTCTTCGACTATGGTCCCCCCCCACGGTCCGCCGAACACTCCGGATCGCTAAAGAGAAACGTCATTTTTATCCCTGCTCCTCCGGCGATCCCCTCGGGCTATTTGCGACAGTCCTGTCGGAGAAAAAGGCATCCTCCCGTCCCTCAAGGTTTTGTAAATTCATGGCCTATGCTCGTTTCGAACGCGCGCGGCGGCCGCCAAAGGACGCGAGGGATCCTCCTGCTGGGAGCGCTTGCGTTGTTCCGCGTCTCCTGCCGGGCCGCCCTGACGCCGACGGACGTATTCACCGACACGGCCGCGGCGGGGTGGACCCTCGAGGGATTGGACGGGTCGACCGTCGACGTCCAGACCGCCCTTGCCAAGTCGGGTACCTCGGCGATCCATGTTCAATTCGCGGCCGGGGGTTCCCTCGCCCTGGACCATGGGTCCGTCGCTTTCCAACCTCAAGACGCCGCTGACCTCACCTTCGACTTCAACGCGGGTCCCACAGTGGCCGCCGGCATCGCATCGCTCGCCGTGGGGCTGGGCAACGGCGGCACGAATCAGCCCTTGAGCCGCTACGTCCAGGCGACGCGGGCCCTGACGTGGTACCACGCGCGGATCCCCGTCGCCGACCTCAACGCCCAAAACCTTCCCTACAGCCGGCTCGTATTGTCCAACAACACCTCCTACGCCGGGTTCGACGCCTATCTGGACAACGTCGCCCTCGAAAAGGACGACTCCGTCACGCCCCCGCCCCCGGCGCTTCCGGCGCCGCAAGTCGGCGCGGTTTTCACGGTCTATGCCTCCTCCCCTTCGACCCACATCTCCCCCGCCATCTACGGCGTGAACTACCCGCCCGCGGACCTTTGGGCGCGCCTTGGGAACCATCTGGCGATGATCCGCGAAGGCGGCAACCGATGGACGGCCTACAACTGGGAAACCAACGCCTCGAACGCCGGCAGCGATTACCAATACAGCAGCGACAACAACCTGGTCTCCAGTCTCCCCGTCTCCAGCCAAACCGTTCCCGGCGAGGCGGTGCTCGCCCCCCTTCAGGACGCGCAGGATAAGGGCATGGCGGCCCTGGTGACCGTGCCGATGCAGGACTATGTTGCGGCCGACGAGAGCGGCCCCGTGCCCCAGGCCCAATGGGCCGTTACGCCGGGCCTGACCACCTACGCCCATTGGAACGTCAACCTCACCAGGTCGGGCAATCCTTCCGGCGCCCCGAACACCGGGGACAAATACGTGTACCAGGACCAATTCGTCGCCTGGTTGGAGACGACTTTCCCCGCCGCCTCGCGGACCGCCCCGATTTCTTATTGCCTCGACAACGAACCCGGTCTTTGGCCCTACACGCACCCCGAAGTGCACCCGGCAAAGCCGACCTACGTGGAACTGATCCGCCGCACGACGGACTACGCCTCCATGATCAAGGACGCCAACCCGAACGCTCTCGTCTTCGGCCCCGTCAGTTGGGGATGGACGGACTACGTCAGCCTCCAAGACGCCCCGGACGCCTCGGCTCATGGGGATTTCTTGGACTATTACCTGGAATCCGTCAAGACCGAGAGCCAGAACCAGGGCCGGCGGCTGGTGGACGTCCTGGACATCCATTGGGGGCCGCAAGATACGGCCAACCAGGCCGCCGGGCCCTCCCTCACGCAGGCCCAGTTGGACGGCATCGTCCAGGGCCCCCGGTCCCTTTGGGACCCGACCTATAAGGAGGACAGTTGGGTCACCAATAACGTCCTCGCTCCCTACCAGGCGAGCGGCGGCTATGAGGGGATCCCCTGGATCACCCTCATTCCCCGCATGATGAATAAGATCTCCGACCACTACCCCGGCACGGGACTCGCCCTCAGCGAATACTACCTGGGCGGGACTTACAACATCGCGGGCGGGATCGCCCAAGCGGACGCCCTGGGGATTTTCGGCCGGGAAGGCGTCTTCGCCGCCACCCGCTGGGGCGACATGGCCGGGTCGAACAACTTCTTGCCCGGCGCTTTCGCCATGTACCTGAACTACGACGGCGCCGGCGGCCGCGTGGGCGACCAATCCATCCCGGTGTCCGACACCGACACCGTCGATACTTCGGTGTACGCCGCGACGGACAGCGTCATCTCGAACCGGCTTTGGGTGGTCGCCATCAACAAGACGGCGGGCGCCCTGCCGGTCCGCGTCTCCGTGTCGGGCGGGGTTTCCTTCAACGCGTGGTCCGTCTATCAACTCACCTCGGCGGCGGCGACCCCTCAATTCATCGGAAAATATTCCATGTCGGGGGGCGGGTTCTATTACGGCCTGCCGGCTTACGGCGTTTCGACGATCGTTTTGTCCACGGACGGCGGGGGCTCTCCGCCTCCGCCGCTGCCTTCCCAGGACCGGACGCCTCCTTCCCGGCCCAAGGGGCTGAGGTTCCGGCCGTGAACCGGGCCCGCCCGTCGGCGGCCATGGGAAGGTGGATCCTTGTCTTGGCCGTCGCGGGGTCCGTCCGGGCGGGGTTCCAGCAAGGACCGACGGACATCGCCGGGGAGGGCATGGGAGGCGCGTCAACGGCCCGGGCCGGCGGCGCCGCGGCCTTGTTCATCAATCCGGCGGGGCCGGCCCTCCTTCCGCGGGCCGAGGCGGCTTTCGCGTACGGTTCCCTCTACGCCGGTCTTCCGGGCGTCTCCAACACCCAGGGGACCTTGGCCGTCGCCTGCCCCTTGAGGGCCCGATGGACACTGGCGGGCGGGGCGTCCAATTTCGACGCGGATGGATTGTTGCAGGAGCAGGAGGTTCTTGTAGGGGGATCTTACCGCGCGACGCCGATCTTTTCCGTCGGAGCGAACCTCGCTTACTTGCGGCACAGTTACGACACCGGCCAAGACCCCGCCGCCCAGGCGGACCCGACGTTTTCAGCGGGGACCTCCAAGGGGGCGATGGGCGTGGACGCGGGGGCGCTCGCGACGCTGCCGCGCTTGAGCCTGGGCGTTTCCGGGCGCCACCTGAACATGCCGGACGTCGGGATTTCGGAACGGGACCCCGTGCCGATGGAGTTGAGGGCGGGGGCGGCGGGGAACGTCTCCAAGACCGTCCTCGTCGCGGCGGATATTCTTTGGCGGAACGCCGGGAACGTCGCGGACGGCCGGCGGACGACGTGGGGCGGAGGGGTCGAGTGGCGGGCCGCGCCCATCCTGGCGCTGAGGGCGGGCCTGGGGACGGGAAAGGTGACGGCGGGCGTGGGGTTCAAGATCAAGGACTACGGCGTGGATTACGCCTTCGGCCTCGTCACCTCTTTCGGAGACAACGCGGGGACTCACCGCCTGGCTTTCAATTACCGTTTCGGTCCCATGCGGACCGTTCCGGCGGCGGCCGCCGGCCTGGAGACCGTTCCCCCGGGAGCGGGCGCGCCCGAGGGCAAGACGGGGTCCGCCGGCGCGGCGGCGGGGCGGATGGAACCGGCGCCGAGAACACAAACCGCCCCCCTGGAAAAACCATGAGCCGACTCTCTATTTCTCGGAAAATCCTCGTCGTTCCTCTTCTTTTCTTGGGGATGGCGACGGCGTTCGTCCCGTCGGCGGCCCTCGCGTCCGGAGCGGTCAATGTGGAGTGGACGGCGAACGCGGATACGGACCTGTGGGGATACCGGGTCTATTATTCGTCCTCGACTTCCCTGGTTTCCCTGAGCACGGCTCAAGCCTCGGCCGACGCGTCGGTGACGCGGGCGACGATCGTCAACGCGACGTCGGCCGCCGTGACGGGCCTTTCCTTGGGTCCCGCGTGGCGCATCCGCCTGACGGCGTTGGACATATCCGGAAACGAGTCGGCTTTCAACGTGGATTCCGCCGGCGCGGACGTGGAGCTGTCCACCGCGCTCGCGTCGGCGCCTCCGGCCGCGCCCAGCGGGTTGTCGGCCGCCGCTTCGGGGACCGGGATCAACGTGAATTGGACGGACAACGCCGACGACGAGACGTCCTACGAAGTGGAACGGTGCGCGGACGGCGTCTCGTTCGCCCCTCTTTCTTTGACCCCGGGCCTGGGCGCCAACGCCGACGGATTCTCCGACGCAGGCCTCACGCCGGGGACGACCTACACCTACCGCGTCCGGGCCGTCAACGGTCTCGGAAATTCAGATTATTCCCTCGCGGCCGCGGCGGCGGCGGGGGGAGGCGGACCGACGCCTCCGGCCGCCCCCTCGAGCCTGACGGCGACGGCCGCGTCCGTCAACCGGATCGACCTCGCCTGGACGGACAGCTCCGGCGACCAGACGGGTTTCCTCATCGAGCGGCTGACCGGAGGCGGACCTTTCGTGCGGATTGCGACCACGTCCGCCGCCGCCGTCGCTTACTCCGACACGGGCCTTTTCTCCGGCGCGGGTTACACGTACAGGGTCAGCGCCGTGAACGAGGCCGGGGCTTCGTCCGCCTTGATGGCCTCGGCCTCGACCCTGGACAACCTCCCGGCGGCCCCGGGGGCCCTTCGCGCGACGTCCGTCGCTCCCGCGCGGGTCGTTCTGGCCTGGGCGGACAACTCGGAAAATGAGTCGGGGTTCGTCATTGAGCGGGCGGCCGGCGGCGGGGCCTTCGTCCCGATCGCGACCACCGTCGCCAACGCGGTCTCCTATTCGGACACCCATTTGACCGCCGAGGCGGCCACCCTCTACCGCGTCCGGGCCGTCAACGCCGCCGGCGACTCCCCCCCCTCGAACGAGGTCTCCGTCCTCGTGCCGGCCGCCGCGCCGCCC
>Ga0182021_10002726_pt1 | contig 20670 bp, 16 predicted proteins | sample 612E3MmetaG_FD_120493 | JGI IMG/M metagenome (GOLD analysis project Ga0182021, IMG submission 120493) | Permafrost microbial communities from Stordalen Mire, Sweden - 612E3M metaG (Illumina Assembly) | ecosystem: Environmental > Terrestrial > Soil > Wetlands > Permafrost | place: Sweden... | reverse complement strand
GCGCCGAGGTGGCGCAGGTCTATGTGGGCGACGTTCAAGCCTCGGTGCCGCACCCCGTGAAGGAACTGAAAGGCTTCGCGCGGCTGGTGCTGGAGCCCGGGCAGGAGCAGGAGACCACGGTCACGCTCGACCGCCGTGCGTTCGCCTTCTTCGACGTGGCCAAGCAGGACTGGGTCGTGGAGCCCGGCGAGTTCCGGATTTTGGTGGGTTCCAACGCGCAGACGATGCAGTTGGAAGGGAAGCTTGTGATCTGAGAAAAGTGGGAAATGCGGTGCTACAGGGGCAGGACGCGGTGACTGGGTGACCTGGTGACTCCCGGGTAGAACGTTCCCGGCGTCACCCAGTCACCAGGTCACCGAGTCACACAAGCCATGTTCGACTATCCTGCCAAAAGGCGGAATGCCTGTGGATCGGGTTCGACTGTCTGGTCAACGAGCAACCGACCGGCATGGTTGTCCTGCGCGACCCGCGAGGGCGAATCGCCGAGCTCGCGAGTTGGATGAACGAGGACACACTCGACGGCCGCGAACCTACGCACCCGGAACTGCGGGCCATGCTCGTGGCCATCCTGGCCGAGTTCGAGCGCGGAATGACCGAGCCCTATCAGGCGCCCTGGGTCAAACAGGTCCAGGATCATATCCAGGCGCATCTGGCCGGAGACTTGTCGTTCCATGCGCTGGCGCACGTCACCCGGCTCTCCCCGTTCCATTTTCTCCGGATGTACAAGCGGGCCACCGGTTGCACTCCCATGGCCGCGGTTCGCGCCATGCGCCTGCAGCGCGCCCGGCAACTGCTGGTCAGCACCCGGATGCCCCTCAAGGAGGTTGCGGCGCTATCCGGCCTGGGTAATGCCTTCGCCATGGACGGCGTCTTCCGCCGCTCGCTCGGCATTCCGCCCGCCCGGTTTCGCCGGCTCCACGGGAAATGAAGCCGGGGCTCAATCCGAGTCAAACAGGCGTGACAGCCGCACATCGAAAACCATATAACCCCACCCGGCAACAACAAGGAGCAAGGAGATTCTCATGAAAGACGAAGCGGCAAAGAAGCGTTATCTGGACAGCGTCAACGCCAGCCGGGTCAAGCGTATGCAGTGGTGGCATGAGGCCCGGTTTGGCATGTTCATCCACTGGGGGTTGTATTCTCAACTCGCCCGGCACGAATGGGTGATGAACCGCGAGCGGATTCCGCGCGCGGAATACGAGAAGTTCGCCGCCACCTGGAAGCCGAAACCCGGCGCTGCCCGGGAGTGGGCTGCGCTCGCCAAGCAGGCGGGCATGAAGTACATGGTGCTGACCACCAAACACCACGAGGGGTTCCTACTCTGGGACTCGAAGCTCTCGGACTTCAACGCCGTCAAGTGCGGTCCGGGCCGCGACCTGGTGCGCGAATACGTCGACGCGGCGCGGGAGTTCGGGCTCAAGGTCGGGTTCTACTATTCGCTGATGGACTGGCATCATCCGGACGGCCATGCCTGTGCCCGCGACGAGAAGGCCCGAAAGCGCTTCACCGCCTATACGCGCGGCCTGGTGCGCGAACTCTGCAGCAACTACGGCAAGATCGATATCCTCTGGTACGATGTCTCCTGGCCGCTGACCTCGCCTGAGGCCTGGGAGAGTTACGACCTCAACCGGATGGTACGCCGGCTTCAGCCGCAGATCATCATCAACGACCGTTCCCAGATTCCCGAGGATTTCGGCACGCCCGAGGGGCATATCAGCGCCGCTGCGGAAGGGCGGAGTTGGGAAGCGTGCATGACGTTCAACGGTGCCTGGGGATGGCAGCCGTGTCCGCCGGAAGACTGGCTTTCCGTCCGTTCGGTTCTGGACATGCTGCGCCAGGTGAGCGCCGGCGGCGGCAACCTGTTGCTCAATATCGGCCCGCTGCCGGATGGCTCGGTTCCGCGCGAGGCGGTTGAGCGCCTGCAGAAGGTGGGCCGTTGGCTGGAGACCTACGGTTCCGTGATCTACGGTCCGGTGGATCGGATGCCCAATATGGATTGGCACCCGCTCGGCAACTGGAGCCGCAAGGGCAACACGCTCTACTTCTGGTGCGGCCGTTGGCCCGGCCAGGAGTGGGCGATCGGCGGCTTCCGCAACGAGCTCAAACAGGTGCGGCTTCTGGCCGATGGCCGGACGCTGCCGTTCACGCAGGAACTCGACCGGATCGTCATCCGCGGATTGCCGGAGAAGTGTCCGGACCCCGTGGCGCAGGTGTCGTTGATCGAGATGACGTTCGCCTCCGTTTCGCCCCAGCAGATGGGGTGCGGATGTGAACCGGTGGCGTGAACCTGGCGTAGAAAGAAAGATCAACTATGGAACTATCCGCACAAATCACGGAAGCCGCCGAATCATTCAAAGCCGTGCTGGATGGGCATCCGGAATGCCGGGCCGATCTGGCGGCGGCGGCCGCGCTGGCCGGCCGGCCACGCAAGCGCGCGGCGTTCTACCTGGGGCGGTTCCCGGATCTCGATGCAGGGGAGGGAAAACACCCGCCTGCGCCGCCGCCGCGTTCGCCGGAAGAGCGCCTGCTCGACTGGCTGAAAGGCGCGCCGGGGCCGGTGGCCAAGCTGAATCCGATCGAGGCGATCCGCACGGTGGGCAAGGGCCCGGGGACCATGGCCGCGTCTTTCGGCATTTGGCTGAACCCCGAGATCGGATTCACTCCGCATGGCACACGTCCGCTGGCCGACGTGCTGAGGGACGGGGTTCCCGATCCGGAAACCAGCGGCGTCTTCCCGGAGATACGCGAAGATATCGAAGCCACCAAGGCCCTGACGCCTTCCTGGCTCAAGATTGCGCTGCCGGACATGCAGGGCCTGTTCAACATCGCGCACAATGTGTTGGGCAGCGAGGTCTTTCTTGCGCCGATGACTGAACCGGAGGAATGGGACCGGTTCATGACGCTCATCTCGGACTTTTTCATTGTTGCCCATCAAACGCTGGTCCGCTGGATCGGGCCGGAACGCATCGCGACCCATCCGGCCAAGCTGCACCGGCTCGCCGAGTGCAGCGTGAACATGGTGTCAAGAGAGTTCTACCTGGAGCATATTTTGCGCTTTGATCGCCGCATTGCCGAGTATTACGGCGAGGTGGCGATCCATCCGTGCAGCGGTCCGCATGTGTTTCGCGCGACGCTGGAGAACCTGCCCAACGTGGTCTATACCGAAGCGGGCCACATGATCAACCCGATGACGGCGGGGTCCATCTCGGTGGATGACGCCCTGGCAGCCATCGGCAACCGGCCCATTGCGCTGGCCATTGGGGAAGAGATGCCGGCCGGCGAGGAGGAGGCTGGCATGCGCCGCCTGCTCGGCCTGGCCGCCCGCAATCCGCGCCTGACCTTCACCTTCTGCGGACTCGGCTGGAAAAAAGCCGACGAGCCAGCCATGCGCGATCTGCACCAGCGGATGAACGAGTATTATGCAGAAATTGTCTGACCCGTCCGACCAACCGCAACAGGGAAAGCAACCATGATCATCGATATCGCCAACTACCTCGACGCGAACTCGGCCACCGACATCGTCCCCGCCATCCAGCGGGCGCTGGCCGCCTGCCGCGCGGCGGAGCAACCTACGCTGCGCTTCCACCCGGGTGTCTACCACTTCCGTCCGGACCGCGCACCGGAGAAGTTCTACTACATCTCCAACAACGACTGCGGCGTCAAGCGCATCGCGTTCCCGCTGATCGGCGTGAACGGACTCACCATTGACGGCGGCGGTGCGGAATTTCTCTTCCATGGCCGCATCACGCCGTTTGTGGTGGATCACTCCAGCGACATCGCGCTGCGGAGCTTCACCGTGGACTATGACCGGCCCTTCTACTCGCAGGGTGAGGTGGTGGCCTGCACGGAGGATAGCCTGGACCTGCGCCTTGATAGCGCGGCGTTCCCGTATCGTGTGGACGGCGGATCGCTCTCCTTCACGTCACCGGACTGGACCAGCCTGCACGATTCGTGCTGGCTGGTCACCGAGTTTGATCCGCGAACCCGCGCCCCGACGCGCAGCATGTACTACTACCCGATCAAGAACAAGGGTGTCTCGTTTGCCCACATCGACAAAACCTTCGACGATTGGGCACAGCCCTTCAGCGCCACGGAACTGGAGCCGGGGCTTGTGCGTCTGAACTACAAGACGCCGTGGCGTCACACGATGGGCCACATCGTCACCCTCAGCCACGAGAGGCGGAACAACCCCGGCGTGTTCATCCACGAGTCACGGAACGTCGCCATCGAGGACGTGCGTCTCTACCACGTCGGCGCCATGGGAGTCATCGGCCAGCTATCCGCCGATATCTCGCTCAAGCGGGTGGAGATGGCCCCGCGGCCGGGCTCGACGCGCATCATCGGTGTCCAGGCCGATGCCACGCACTTCGTCAATTGCGAAGGGACGATCCGGCTGGAGGATTGCCAGTTCGACAACATGCTCGATGATGCCACGAACATCCACGGTATCTATTCGAGCGTTTCGCGTGTGGTCGGCAAGGACACCCTCGAGGCGGAGCTCAAGCACTTCCAGCAGCACGGGATCTGTTCGTACCGGCCGGGCGACCGGGTGGCGTTCACGGATCAGCAGAGCATGCAGACCCTGGCCGATGGGGTGGTGGCCGAGGTGCGCGTGATCAATGCGCGTTTCTTCGAGCTGCGTCTTCAGGAAGCCATCCCATCGGACGTGCGTCCCGGGTTCGCCATCGCCAATGTCACGCGCCTGCCGGCCGTGGTCATTCGCGGCTGCCGCACCGGGAACAACCGGCCGCGCGGTTTCCTGCTGGGCAGCAACCGGCCGATGCTCATCGAAGGCAACACGTTCTACAACTCGTCCCACGCGATCCACGTGTCCGGCGACGCGAACTACTGGTTTGAATCGGGACCGGTGCGCGATCTCACCATCCGCGGCAACACGTTCCAGAACTGCGGCTACGCGGACGGCGCGGCGCCGATCAACATCAGCCCGGAGGTGCCGAAGGCCAGGGAGGACGGGCCAGCCTATCACAGCGGGATCGTGATCGAGGACAACACGTTCATCTCGCCCAATCCCAACCTGCTTACCGCCGGCTTCGTAGATGGCTTGGTGTTTAGAAACAACCGGGTGAAGGTGTCGGACGCCTTTGCTCCCAATGCCGAAGGCAGGCCGCCGGTGCAACTGTGGGGGTGCCGCGATGCACGGGTGGAGGAGGCGATGGCATGAAGAGCACATCTCGCGAGCGGCTGCTGGCGGCGTTGAGCCATCGAACGCCTGACCGCATTCCGTTCACGTGGGGGTTTGGCGCCACGCCGGAGATGGCCACCACCCTGCGCACACATCTGGCACCGCAAGGCGTTGACTGGGACAAGCTGCAGGCCGCCACGGAAGACAAGATTCATGTCGCGCCCGCCTATTGCGGGCCCGCCTGCGCAAATCCCAGCCTCGGGATCTGGGGGATCAACGTGCGGTCTGCTAATTACGGCGAGGGCCACTACGAGGAGTTCACCGACTTCCCCCTGGCTGGCCTGACCACGCCGGAGGCGCTGGATGCCTATCCCTGGCCTAACCCTGATTGGTTCGATTATGCCAGCGTGGCCGCGGCGATCCCCGCCAACCGCACTCGGGCCACGCAGTTCGGCGCCGGAAACCCCTTTGAGATCTACTGCTGGATGACCGGGATCGAAGAAGCTCTGATGAATGTTGTGGCGGAACCGGCGCTGGTGCAACGGGCGCTGGACCACATCACCCACTTCTTGGACATCCGCCTGCAGCGCACGCTGGTCGCGGCCCCGGACGGCATTGATCTGGTCTTCTTCGCCGACGACCTCGGCACGCAACAGGGACTGCTCATGTCGCGGGATGCGTACCGCGAGGTCCTGCAACCGTTCCACCGGCGGCTGACGAATACCGTCCGCCGGCTGGCGCCCCGGGCGCACTGCCTGCTCCACAGCGACGGGGCTGTCTTTGATGTCATCCCCGACCTGCTCGATGCCGGCCTCGACACGCTGGAGGCCGTGCAGACCGACGCGGCCGGCATGGAGCCGGAGCGGCTGAAGCGCGCGTATGGTGACCGGCTTGCCTTCCAGGGCGCCATCAGCGTGCAGCATCTTTTGCCGCATGGCAATCCGGAGACGGTGCGGGCCGAGTGCCGGCGGTTGATCGAGGTGCTCGGCGCCAGGGGCGGCTACATTGCCGCACCGGCGCATGCCATCCAGGTCGGCACGCCGCCGGAGAATGTTTTGGCCATGCTGCGCACCGTGCTGGGCGACAGCGACTACGAACACGCCATTCAGCATGCACAAGAAGACGGGTAATAATGAATTCACGAGATCGATTGGTGGCGTATGTGACGGGCCGGAAGGCCGACCGGGCCCCATTTGTCCAGCATTGGGGGCCATGGGATGCCACGAAAGCGCGCTGGAAACAGGAGGGAATGAGGCACGACGATGACTGGACGACGCTGTTCGGATTCGATCCCTATAGAACGTCGCCGCATGTGCATATGGGCATCTACCCCAAGTTCGAAGAGAAGGTGCTCGAAGACGATGGAACAACGGTGATCTCGCAGGATGAAGATGGCGTCATCAAGCGGGACCGCAAGGACAGGGCGAGCATGCCCGAATACCTCGCCTACCCTGTGAAGGACTGGAAGACCTGGGAGGCGCACAAGGTCCGGTTCGATCCTAATACGCCCGGCCGATTCCCCGCCAACTGGGACGCGGAGAAGAAGAAGGTCCGGGACTTTCCAGGGCTGGTGGAGGTGAATGCTTTTCCGTACGGTCTTTTCGGCGGCGCGCGCACCATGATGGGCGCGGAGGAATGCCTGATTGCCTGCGCACTGGAGCCCGACCTGATCCAGGACATAAACCAGACGCTGTTCAATCTGTGGTACAAGATGCTGGAGCGGATGCTGGGAGACGTGCGACTGGACGCCTTTTTCTTCTGGGAGGACATGGCCGGAAAACAGGGGTCCCTGATATCGCCCGCGATGTTCAGGCAGTTCATGACGCCTTACTACCAGAAGCTCATCGCACTGTGCCGCGCGCATGGCGTGGAAATGTTCAGTCTCGACAGTGACGGGAACATTCACGAGCTGACGGGCTTGTTCCTGGAAGCGGGGATCAATGTAGTCTATCCCTATGAAATCCAGGCCGGATGCGATGTCGCCGCCATGTTGAGAAAGTACCCTGGTCTTTGCGCGATGGGCGGCATGGACAAGCGGGCCATGGCCGCGGACAAGCGGGCCATGGACGAGGAAATCGAACGTGTGCGGGGCGTTCTATCACTGGGCCGCTATATCCCGTTCCCGGACCACGCGATACCGCCCGACGTATCCTGGGAGAACTACCAGTACTTTGTCTGGCGATGGAAGGAGATGGTTTACAGGGCGCCGGAGAAGATATGAACGAATGCGCACGAACCGACTGGCTTGAGGAGAAGGGAACACCATGAGATCATTGCGACGCAACGAGCAACTGACATCGAAAGAACGCGTGATGACCACGTTCGCGCACAAGGAGCCGGATCGGGTGCCGATCGGGTACTCGGCAAACGGCGACATCGACCGCCGGCTGTGCGAGGCGCTGGACGTGAAGGAAGGCGAGTGGGTGGGCGAAGCGCTGGGCGTGGATTTCCGCTACGTCGAAGCGCCTTACCGGGGCAAACGGCTGCACGCCGAGGTCAAGGATCGCGGCGTGAACGAACAGTGGGGCATCCGCACCCGCTGGATCGAACACCCGAGTGGCGGCTACTGGGATTATTGCGACTTCCCGCTGCGTGATGCCGACATCGACACGATCGCGAAGTGGCCGATGCCGGATCCCGACGATTTCGACTACGGCGCCGTGGTGGAGTCCTGTAAACGGAACGCCAACTTTGCCATTCATGCGGGCCACGGCGGATGGGGTGACATCATCAACATGACCGGGATGCTCCGGGGCATGGAGCAGGTGCTGGTAGACTTGATCACCGACGATCCGGCGGGCCTGCTGTTGATCGATCGTCGTATGGATATCACAGTCGAAGTCATGAAGCGTACGCTGGAAGCGGGCAAGGGCAAGATCGACTTCCTCTGGCTGGTCGAGGATCTGGGCACGCAGAACTCGCCGATTATCAGCCTGGAGTTGTTCCGGAAACACATCCGGCCGCGGCACCAGCGGTTTATTGACCTTGCCAAGTTCTATGGAATCCCGACGATGATTCATACCTGCGGATCGAGCAGTTGGGCCTATGAGGACTTCATCGAGATGGGGATGAACGGCGTGGACACGCTCCAGCCCGAGGCCACGAATATGTCGCCCGAGTACTTGAAGAAGACCTTCGGCGGGCGGCTCTTCTTCCACGGTTGCATCTCGACCGCGGGTCCGGTGGCTTACGGAACGCCGGCCGAGGTCACGGAGTATTGCCGCCGGACGTTGGATGTCATGATGCCCGGCGGCGGCTATTGCTTCGCGCCGACCCATGCACTCCAGGACAATTCTCCAACGGAGAACGTCATCGCGATGTATGAGGCTGCACACACGTACGGGCGGTATTGAAATGAAAGAGACAACGAGTCTTTCCGGACACGATGATCGGATCAACCGCGTGATACGGTGGTTTGCTCCGGCGAGTTTCGTGTGACCATGGAATAGAACACGGAGATGCAGAAGACGACGAAACAGCCGCATTCCGCGCTTGTGCCGGACACCCACAACCGCGATTACCCCATGTACGACTGGCCGACGCGGCACCGCGCCATTGTCGCGTATACGGCCGGGCGCGAGGCCGACGTCGTCTTCATCGGCGATTCCATCACACACCGCTGGGGCGGCGCGCCGTTCGATCCGAGCGATACCACGCCCAGGACCGGCTTGAGTGCATGGAATACGTACTTCGGAGCATGGAATCCGGTCAACCTCGGCTGCGGCTACGACCGCACGGAGAACGTGCTATGGCGGATTGAGAACGGCCAGGTGGACGGGCTCCGCGCGCGGGTCTTCGTGCTGCTGATCGGCACGAACAACATTGGGATCAACACACCGCAAGAGATTCGCGACGGGATTGTGGCGATCGTCGACCGGTTGCACCGCAGGCACCCGGCGGCGCATATCCTGTTGCTGGGTGTCCTTCCTCGAGGCCCCACGCCGGATGATGCGGGACGGCAGGCTGCGGCGGACGTCAACCGTCTGCTGGCCCGGCTGCGGCGGCCGTATCTGAAGTTTGCGAACATTGGCGGGGTGCTTCTGGAACGTGACGGTTCCATTGCCGCCACAACGATGCCCGACTTTCTTCACCCCACGGAGGTGGCGTACCGGGCCATGGCCGGCGCGATCGTTGCGCTTCTTGAAGACTGGCTGGGCGTTGCCAACGGAGTGCCTGTTGATCTCTGGCCGCATCGGGCGTTGACGCCCATGGCGGAGACGGTGGATGAGAACCTGTATGTGCGCAACGTCGCGGTCTCGCAAGTCGTTCCTTTCCTGCCGCCTGCCGAAAAGGCAAACGGCACGGCGATCCTGGTCTGTCCGGGCGGCGCGTATTGTCTCCTCGACTGGACGGCGCATGTCGAGCGGTTGGCGCGGCGCTTCAATCCGGAAGGGATCGCCGTCATTGGCGTGCGCTATCGCACGTCACCGCCCGCGACCCACGTTCCGGGCGATGCACTGGAAGACCTGCGTCGCGCGATTCGCCTGGTGATCGCCCACGCCGGGGAATGGCACGTGCATCCGGACCGGTTGGTCGGCCTCGGCTACTCCGCGGGAGCCAACCTGCTCCTGGTCCACGCCTCCACGCCGGACGACCTGTTGAACAGCGATGCGCTGCATCAGGGCGGGGCGCGGCTTGGACACATGGCCTTGTTGTGTCTGTGGCCGCACGACAAGCCCGTCAGCGCTTATTCCATCCGTCCGGATGCGCCCGATGCGTTCCTCTGCACCACGGAAGAGGACCCCGTGGCGCCGGTCGCCTTCTCGCAGGGCATTGCCGACGTCCTGCGGCAGGCGGGCCGCGACGCGGACGTCACGATCTTCCCGAAAGGCGACCATCTCGCATTCAACTTCAGGGAAGACGGCCCGGAGGTTGACTGGATCCCGGCGTTCCTGGCTTGGCTTAAGGAAATGAAAATTGTGGATTGAAGAGTGAAGATTGGAGATGCTTGACCGTCCGCTTACGTTGTGTTCAACCATGTGCTACACTCAGGCGGTTCGATGGGAGAACGTTGCCGTGATTGCTGAAACAACACGCTACGAGAAGCTGTTGCGCGAATGGGTGCTGGGGAAACTAGGCAGGACTTTCAAGGAACCTGCCGGGAGATTGAAGTTTCCCTTCATTGATCCGGGTGGCGGCTACGAGGGTAACCTTTGGGACTGGGATTCCTTCTGGGCGGTCTATGCCACCCTGAACCTGCTCGACAAGGATGGATGCCTGGCCGGCAAATCCAAGGCGGATACCGGCCGCCCCTGGCTCGACTATGCCGAAGGGAACATTGCCAACTTCTTCGATCGCCAGGAAAAGGATGGCTATCTGCCGCCCTGCTTCCTGACGTGGTTGAAGGATGAGTCGTATGAGATTGTGAAACATTGTGAAGGCGTGATTCACAACATGCACAAGCCGTTTCTTGCCCGGCAGATGGCCCTCATTTCCGGCTGGAAGAACGACAGGGGTTGGGCCGCTAAATACAAGGATGGCCTGGCCGCGTACTTTACGCGTTACGAGGCGGACTACTTCAACACCCAGTGCGGACTGTATGTCTGGGCCGACGATGTGATGATCGGCATGGACAACGATCCGGCCACGTTCGGCCGTCCGCGCTTTTCCACGGCGAACCTGTTCCTGAACTGCTTCATGGTTCCCGAGCTGCGGGCCGGGGCGTCGCTCTTTTCCGCCTGGGGGGATGCGGCGCGTGCCGCGGCTTTACGGGAGAAGGCCGACAAGCTGGCCGCCGCCATCCGGGCGGAGTGCTGGGATCGCCGGGATCGCTTCTTCTATTCGGTGGATGTGGATGTGAAGACGCGCCCCTATCACTGGTATCACAAGGGGCTCGGTGTTTTCTGGAATACCCTGCCGATCAAGATCCGCGTCTGGAGCGGTTTCCTCCCGCTGTGGGCAGGCGTTGCCTCGGCGGAGGAAGCGGCCGCGCTGGCGGATCTGCACGTGCGGGACGAGAAGACGTTTCTCGCTCCGTACGGGATCTGTTCCCTGGCGATGGATGAGAAGATGTTCGATCTGCGGGAGACCAGCAACCCCTCTAACTGGCTTGGTCCAATCTGGCTGGTCGCGCAGTACTGCGTCTTCCGCGGACTCCTGCGCTACGGATACCGGGAGCAGGCGGAGGATCTCTGTGCCCGAACCATGCGCCTCCTGGGGCGCGATCTGGAGAAGACCGGCACGCTGCACGAATACTACAATCCGTTCACCGGAGAGCCGGTGATGACCCCCGACTTCGTCAACTGGAATGTCCTGGCCCTCAACATGGCGGATGAACTGCGCGGAAAGCCGTCGATGGAGGAGCTGTTCGAACCGCCAGCGTAATGGGGAAATTGAAATGACAATACAAGCATGCTGCGTCCAAAACAAACACACCGGCAAGTCCGGTGACATGGGTGACGGGACCTTTCGCAATCCCGTGCTCGCTTTTGACTACAGCGACCCTTGCCCCATTCGCGTCGGGCAGGACTACTACCTGGCGAGCTCCACGTTCCAGATGTCGCCCGGCGTGCCGATCCTGCATTCGCGGGATCTGGTGAACTGGACGACCATCGGCGCAGCCATTCCCGACATCTCGGTGCTGGCGCCGGAGTTCAACTGGGACCGCATGGACCGCTATGGCGGCGGCGTCTTCGCCCCGAGCCTGCGCTACCACGACGGCAAGTTCTGGATCTTTGTGAACTGCTACACCGGCGAAGGATTCTACGTCTGCACGGCCACGAACCCGGCCGGCCCGTGGCAGGTGCGGCAGATCATGGACAAGAACGGCAAGCCGCTGCGCACCACGGCCTGGACCGATCCGTGTCCGTTCTGGGACGACGACGGCAAGGCGTACCTGATCTCCAGCCGCCCCGGCAGCCAGTGGTTCGGTTATCTGTTCGAGATGGCGCCTGATGGCTCGCAACTGTTTGATGCCGATGTGGATCACATGAACGATGGCGAGGGCCCCTATGTCTACCCGCGCGGCGGCACGATGGTCTCGCCATTCCAATCCACCGAGGGGAACAAGATCCTCAAACGTAACGGCTACTACTACTTGGTCCACATCGAGTTCCTCGACTCCGGACAGGGGCGCGGCACGTATGTCTTCCGGTCGAAGCACATCTACGGCGTCAAACCCGACGGCACGCCAGGCAAACCCGGCGATCCGGGCAAATACGAGGTCTTCAGATTCGGCCCGGTGGACGACCAGACTAACGAGTTCTACGGGCGAAACCTCGAGCTGCCAGGACAAGGCGGCTTCGTGGACACCCCGGACGGTCGCTGGTTCTGGATCGGCCAGTTCAATCGCTTCTCCTCCGACGGACGGCTCCCCCAGTTGCTGCCTGTGACGTGGATTGACGATTGGCCCGTCCCTGGCGTGGACGTTCAGGATGGCCACGGCCGCATGGCCTGGCAACTGCCCAAGCCGATCGCGGGGTATCCGGCCTGCACGCCGCAGGGGAGCGATGATTTCAAGAAGCCGGTGCTCGATCCGCGCTGGCACTGGAACCACCAGCCGCGCGCGGATAAGTGGTCGCTGACCGAACGTCCGGGCTTCCTGCGGATGCATGCCTTCTCGCAGCTCGAACCCGGCAAATTCTTCAAGACGCGCAACGTGATTTGTCAGCGGCACACCCGCCGCGATCTGGCGCAGGTTACGGTTCGGCTTGAGCTGGTTGGCATGGCTGACGGACAGGAGGCTGGGCTGGTGCATTTTGGTCCTGGCAACACCTCGGCGTCCATTGCCGTGCGCAAGACCGGCGCCGCGCTGGCCATGCGTTTCAACAAGGCCGACGCGCCCACCGAGGGTCCCGCGCTGCCCGCGGGCGTAACCACCCTCTGGCTGCGTTCAGCCGCCGGGTTTGACGACCAGTGTGTCTTCTCCTACAGCACGGACGGCCAGTCGTTCTCTTCGCTGGGCGAACCCTATACCCTCGTCGGCGGCGGGTGGCGCGGCGACATCGTTGGCATCTACACCTTTAACAATCTGGCCGAAAGCGGTTATATTGACGTCGAGCAGTTCGAGTACCAGTTCTGAGCGGGAACCGGACGAATCGTTTTCGAACGTCTTATTGTGAATCAAGAGAGGATCCGCGAATATGGATTTACGCAAGCACGCACGACTCTCGCTCCGTTTTCTGGAGACTGCCACGAACCCGAAGATGGGGGACCTGCCTTACTTCTGGATAGACTTTGCGCGTAACCCGCCCGAGCTGGTGCATTGCATGGTCTTCGACGACGTTGAAAACCTGGGGCGCTGGCTCTACGCAATCGCGGCGGCACAGGCGGTCAGCGGCACGGATGGCGCTGAAACAACCCGGCGCGCCATGCTGCGCGAGATTGACCTTCGCCGCACCGGTCCCTACGGCCTGGTGTACACGTCCGAATACAGTCCGCAATTCTGCCGCGGGTTCACGGAACATCATTCTTGGCTCTGGGCCGACCGCTCGATCCTGCAGGGTTGGATCCTCAGCTACCGTTTTGCGCGCGACGGCGGGGAGCGCGCACGGCTCCGGGAGCGCATTGACGCCATGGTGGCGGGGCTGAACGAGTTCGCCGTGCGCATCGGCCCCTGTGTCTTCTTCCCTTCGCTGGCGCCTGCGAAGAGCTTCCGCAAGCGCGACGATTATATCCTGCCGCACGACGAGCCGGCCGGGACATGGAACGCGCTCTACGGCTGGGCCGAGCCGGCCGACCCGCGGGGTCTGCCGCACCTCTCCGACAGCGTCGGGGGGATGATCGCGCCCCTCGTGGAATGGTACGAGCTGAGCGGCAACGAGACGGCGATGGAACTGGCCGCGGGCGTGAGCCGGACGATCGTGGATTTCCACGCGGTCAAGGGCTGCCTCACCAACCCCGTCGGTTGCTTCTCGAACAACCACGGCGTGCTCAATGCCGTCACGGGCGTGCTGGCGGCGAACCGGCACGTTCCCGAACGCCGGCACCTGCTGTGGGCCAAGACCCTTTGGGAGTTTTACGTGGCCCGCTGCGCCTCCTCGTTCGGCTGGGCGCCGGAAAATGAAACCGTTGACTACACGCATCCGCTGGAACGTCCTTCCTGTGAGGGCTGCGCCACTGTGGATATGGTGCGCGCCGGACTGGAGCTGGCCCGGGCCGGATTCGTCGAGTCCTGGGACGTCGTGGAGCGCTTCACTCGCAATTACATGACGCAAGCCCAAATCCAGCGCGAGGTCGAACCGTTCTCCCTCAACGGCGTCGCCCTGAACGACGTGTCGCGCCTGGGGATTGAATGCGAGCCGGAAGCGCTGCGGGACCGCAAAGACGTGTGGCGCCGCTGCGTCGGCGCCTTGGCCGGTTGGGGCGCGCCGAACGACGTGCTCGATCCTCGCGGACGCTTCGCGATGTGCGTGCAGAACTGTTGCAGCGGGCATCTGCCGCTGGGGTTGCTCAACGTCTGGGATCAGGCGGTCACACGGGAGCCGGACGGGGTCCGGGTCAACCTGCTGTTCGACCACGACAACGCAGACTGCACGGTTTCCGATTCGCAACCCGCAGAGGGACGGCTGGAGGTGCGGATGAAACGGAAGGGAACGGTCCGCGTGCGAATCCCGGACTGGGTCCCGGACGGGGCGGTGCGTCTGGAGGTGGATGGCCGCGGCATCGGCACGGCCTGGGAACCGCGGCCAAGCCGCTACGTCTGCGCGAACGACGTCCCCGCCGGCTGCACGGCCACGGTCCTCTACCCGCTGCGCGAGCGCACGCTCACCGAGCGGCTCGGCGGCGAGCTGTACACCACCCGGTGGAAGGGCGATACCGTGGTCGGGATCGATCCCGGCGGACGCTTCATCCCTGTGTTCGGAGGGGGCACGTAAGCGCGCCGGCGCCGACCCCGCCGGAGAGCACGGGAGATGAACTCCGGCTCAACACAACTCCCATGGCTATCGTGACGTCTGATTCGTTTGACTTTCGGTTCTAAGCAGGCTGGAAAGGATGTCATGGACAACATAACGGACGGTTTTGGTTTTCGCAAAGGGCTGGACGCATAGCTATGAATTCAAGGCAGAGAGTGATGGCCGCGGTTGCGCGGCGGGAAGTGGATCGTGTTCCGGCGCGTTTTAACGGCTGGGGCGAGAATGCCATGAAGATCGCCCGTCATCTTGGGCTTGACGTTAGCCGCCCGGACTGGGAGATCGTCATGTACGAGCGGCTGGGCATCGACATGGTCAATGGAAGCGCCTGGACGCCGCCTGGCGTTGAACCGCCGGACCTGGGTTCGGCGACGGCGCCCTGGAAGGATGCCGCCGGGGTCGCGGACCTGAATCCCGCCTGGGCGGAGTTCCATGCCAACCCCGCCAACGTCTCCTTTCAGCACATGGTGGAGTGGATGCGCGAGCGCGATCAGCGCGGCAATCCGCCGGCCCTCTTGATCAAGGCCGGGATGATGTTTGGCACGATGCGCCGTTTGCGAGGGTGTGAGCAGGCGATGATGGACTTGGCCGACGGCAACGACATTCTCAACTACATCCTCGACGCCACCGAACAGCAGAATGCCGTGCTCCTCGACAAGGCGCACGCGGACCTGGGCGACCGTATCGACCTCTTCTATTTCATCGAAGAGCTTGGCATGCAGGATGGGTTGATGTATCCGCCGGGCATGATCCGCGAGCATTTCTTCCCGCGCCTGAAGCGGCTGTTTGCGCGGGCGCATGGCTATGGATACAAGGTGTTCTTTCACAGTTGCGGATCGATCCGCGAACTGATTCCCGAGCTCATCGAACTGGGCGTGGACGTGCTTCATCCCTTACAACCGGGCGGACAGGGGATGGCACCGGAGGAACTGGCGCGGGATTTCGGCGGCAAGGTCTGTTTCTGCGGCGGGATGGACATGCAGCGGCTGATGCCGATGGGGAAGCCGGACGAGGTTCGCGAGGAGGCGGAGCGGTACATGCGCGTGCTGGCACCGGGCTACATTCTTGACTACGCCAACATCCTTCACGAAGATATCCCGCCCGAGAACTCCCTGGCCATGTATGCGGCCGACCGGAAGTGCGGCGGGTGAGAAAGGCTTTTTAACACAGGGAGAATTCCATGCGACTGAACATCAATGACTATCGCGAGAAGGTATTGGGTTGCTGGCTAGGCAAGAACATCGGCGGCACGGTGGGCGCGCCCTTCGAGTGGAAACGCCAAGTCAACAACATCACTTTCTACACACAGAAGGATCTGAACGGCACGCCGATGCCCAACGATGATCTGGACATCCAGTTGCTCTGGCTGTGCGCCATGGAGGAACGGGGGCTGAACGTCACTTCTCACCGGTTGGCGGAGTATTGGGTGACCTATGTCACGCCCCACTGGGCCGAATACGGCAACGGCAAAATCAACCTGCGCCAGGGCCTGCCGCCGCCACTTTCCGGGACCTTTGCCAATCCGGCCCGGCATAGTTGCGGTGCCTATATCCGTTCCGAGATCTGGGCCTGCATTGCGCCCGGTATGCCGCAGGTCGCCGCCCGCTTTGCGTACGAGGACGCCATTCTCGACCATGGCGACGGCGAAGGCACCTTTGCGGAGATCTTCATGGCGGCGCTGGAGAGCTCGGCGTTCGTCGTGGGCGACCTGCGGCGCGTCATTGACATCGGCCTCTCCTATATTCCCGCTGATAGTGGTGTCGCCAAAGCCGTACGGGCGACCTTGGAGTGTTTCGATACCGGCAAGACCTGGCTCGAAACACGGGATGAAGTGTTGTTCAATCATACGGGGGACCCGTCCCTTACCAGTCCGGAAGACCGGGCAAAAGGTATCTACCGGAACGTGCCAGGCTACGATGTGCCCTCCAACATTGCTTTCACCCTCGCCGGATTGCTTTACGGCGGCGACGATTTTGGCAAGGTCCAGTGCACCTGCGTCAACCTCGGCGAGGACACAGACTGCACCGCAGCCACCGCGGGATCGATCTGGGGCATTCTGCACGGCGCCAAGGCGGTTCCGCAGAAATGGATTGATCCGATTGGCCGCGGCATCCGTACCGTCTGCCTGAATCTCGGCGAACTGGGCATGTTCGGCGATCAGTTGCCGCAGACCGTGGACGAACTGACGGACCGCACCCTGCGGCTCGCGCGCCGGCTGCTCCTGCAGCATCGCGCCGAGCATCTGTGCAGCGACGAGCCGACTGACCTGACCGATATCAACCCCGACAGTCTCCGGGCCTATGACGAAGGCAAGGAATTCTGGGGCGGACGGAGCGGTCCCCGCTACGACTTCGATTGCTTTCGCGTACATGTGAACTACGGTGCGGAAGGTCCGCTCCTGCGCGACGGACAGCCCAAGACGCTGAGCGTGTCCATCGTCAACACCGACAAAATTCCGGCCAACCTTTCGCTGCACTGGTACCTGCCGGAGGGGCTGTCCATATCGCCCAGCGCGGACGGCTACATCATGAAGTCCCCCTGGGGGGCGACCACGGTCGATTTCACCATCACGGCTGAGCGGCTCAGCAAGGCGACCAACCGGGCGGTGCTGGAAATCACGATTGCCGGCCGGCCCACGGTGATGCTGGTCCCGGTGACGCTTCTGAACGGCAACATGATCGGCAGAAACACGTGAAGAAAGATCCCACTACTCCAGCCGGTGCCATCCATCGCCTATCGCTTGACAGCCAGGTGCTGGTCGGCAATCGGCTCGGCGATCCGACCCGCCGCGAAATCGCCGTCTACGTGCCTCATGGGCATGACGGCCGCGATCTGCCGCTGCTCGTGAACGTCGTAGGCTTTACCTCCGGCGGCCCGGCCGAAGCGAACTGGAAGAACTTCGGCGAGAACGTGCCGGAGCGGCTGGATCGCCTGATCGCCACCGGCGCGATGGCGCCGTGCGTGGTGGCGTTTCCTGACTGCTTCACACGGCTGGGCGGCAACCAGTATGTGAATTCGGGCGCGATAGGGCGCTGGGACGATTTTCTGCTGCAGGAAGCGGTCCCCTTTGTCGAACGCCAGTTCGGCTGCGGCGGCGCGGGCAAGCGCGGGATCTTCGGTCATTCCAGCGGCGGCTATGGCGCGATCGTACATGCCTTGTTGCACCCGGACTTCTGGAGCGCGGCCGCGGTGCATTCCGGCGACATGGGGTTCGAGTTGCTCTATCGGCACGAATTTGCGGGGGTGCTTCGCGAGCTGACCAAGGTCGGCTTTGATTGTGGCAAGTGGGTGGACACATTCTGGGAATCCAAGAAGTTCAAGGGTTCCGACATCAACGTCATCATGATGCTGGCGCAGGCCGCGAGTTTCGATCCCGACCTTTCGGCGCGGTATGGCATTCGCCTGCCCGTGACGCACGACACCTGCGAACTGATTCCGGACCGCTGGAACAACTGGCTGCAGTGGGATCCGCTGTCGCTGGTCGAGACGCACGGCGCCGGCCTGAAGCGGCTCAAGGCGTTCTATATCGACTGCGGCGACATTGATCAATACAACCTGGTTTATGGCGCCCGGCGCCTGCACCGCCGGCTTGATTCCCTCGGCGTGCCGCACATCTACGAGGAATTCCCCGATGATCATTCGTCGGTCGATTACCGGCTGGACGTCAGCCTGCCGGTGTTGGTAAGAGCGCTGAGGTAGCAGGCATGTGGCTGAAAATCACGAACCGTACGGTTCAGAACACTTGCTATGTCCGTTTGGATGGCCGTCTGACGCCCGATTTGAGACACCTGAAACCTGAAACCTGAAACCCTGTAGAGATCTCCATAACTTGAAAGGATAACAACATGTCGAACAACTTTGTTTTGCGTAAGGGCGATCGCATCGTTTTTCTCGGGGATTCCATCACCGAGCAACAGCTCTATACGAACTACGTCGAGGCCTATCTGGCATCGCGTTATCCGGAACTGAAGCTGACGTTCTTCAACGCCGGCTGGGGCGGCGACACGGCGCCCGGCGGCTGCGCGCGCCTGGACCGCGATGTGCTGGCGCTCAAGCCGAACGTGGTGACGATCTGCTACGGCATGAACGATGGCGGGTACTGCCCGCCGAAGCCAGAAATCCGCGACGCGTTTGTGGCCGGCATGCGCCAGTTGGTGAGCCGGCTGAAAGCGGCGGGCGTGCGGGTGGTGCTGCTGACCCCGGGCATGGTGGACGTATCTGTGAATCCGGATCTCAGGAAGATCGAGTACAACACCCGGTCGCTGCGTGCGTTGGCCGATGAGGTGCTGGCGCTGGCCGCGGCGGAGCAGTTGCCCGTGGCGGATCTGCACAAGTTGATGAACGACGCGGATGCCGCGGCCAAGGCGGTGGAGCCGGGCTTCTGCATGATCCCGGACAGCGTGCATCCAGACCCGGCCGGGCATCTGGTCATGGCGTTTGGCCTGCTCCAGGCGCTGGGCGTGCCGCCGCGCAGCGAGGCGTTGACGGTGGATCTGACGACACGACAGGCGACCGGGACTCCGCAAACCAACATCCGTTACGTGCGCCATACCCGGAATGGCGATGTTCTGGACGTGCGGTTCGACAGGCTTCCCTTCTTTGTGGAGACCGCGGCGCGCAAGGTGTTGCCGTATTTGCCGTTCCAGCAGACCTACAACGAAGTGAAGTTGCGCGTGACGGGGATCGCGCAGGAACGGGCGTACGTGTGTACGGGTGCCACCCGCACGGCGTCCATGCCGCGCGCAGCGTTCGAGCAGGGGCTCAACCTGTTCGAACTGCGCGGCGGCGCCGCGATGAAAGCCGCGGCGACGCTGCACGCCTATACGCGGGAGAAGGATCAGTTTTATTTCCGCCTTTGGCGCGTGGTGGCGCTCAATAACGGCAACGCGGGCTGCTACAACGCGCCGGTGCACCAGGAGGCCATCCGGCTGGGGCCGGGCCTCGACCGCGCGCGCGAACGCATGTTACGCAAACCGGCATTGGCGATGCGCCTGATCGTGATTCCCACGGAACACGCGGGCGAGAGGATCGAGAACGGCGATTATATCGGACGATGGAGCTTCCTCGGCCCGTTTGGCGAACCTTTTGCCGACGACAAGGTGGGCGGCGAGGCGGCGCTCACGGCGACGGTGCCCGTTCTAACGGGTAACTGGTTCTCCGTTGATCTGGATCTGGATGGTTTGGCAAACAACCTGACGCCGGTGTTCGGTGTGCGGACCGACTCGTTCGGGTATGCGCTCACGGTGCTGGACTCGCCCGTGGATCAGGACGCGGAACTGCTGCTGGGCTCGGACGACGGCTTTGCCGTCTGGATGAATGGAAGCCAAGTCGGCGCCAATCTGGAGGTCGGGCGCTGGGCACAGCCGGACTCCGACCGGTTTCCGGTGCGACTCAAAAAAGGACGGAATGTGCTGCTCGTGAAGATCACGCAAATGGGCGGCGAGTGGGGATTCTGCGTGCGCTTCTGCGGGCTGCGCGCGCCGGTTGCGGCTCTCCGGCCCGGAGAATCGCTGACTTGATCCGGACTTCCGTGAGGACTAAATGCGGACGGCAATCAACTGCGTTAGACGCGGGGACAAGGAAAGGCTGAGAGCATGAAGATCAAGCAAGTCGTGATTCTGGAAAGGCGGCAGGTGGAACTGCAGACCCTCGATCTGGACGAGAAACCCGGCGCCG
>Ga0182021_10002725_pt1 | contig 20671 bp, 19 predicted proteins | sample 612E3MmetaG_FD_120493 | JGI IMG/M metagenome (GOLD analysis project Ga0182021, IMG submission 120493) | Permafrost microbial communities from Stordalen Mire, Sweden - 612E3M metaG (Illumina Assembly) | ecosystem: Environmental > Terrestrial > Soil > Wetlands > Permafrost | place: Sweden... | reverse complement strand
TTTGTTGCCCATCTGATATACCAAATGAAAAGACGAGAAAGAGAATCAGTAATATTTTTTTAATTGGAGGCATAAATCATCAATTCAATAAGCTCCTTCGGGATTTTTAAAGACTGCAATTTAAAAAAAAAAAAGAACAAAAATGATGATTTTTTATTTCATTTCTATCCATGATTTAACATCATCCTGAGACGGATTCTGCAAGCCAAGTTTATTCTTCTTGTTATATCCGCAAAGCTCCTGATGAAGTTTTGTATATTTATCAACCTCCTGAAGCTTTGCAACAGTTGTAAAACCCATTTTTTTCAGAGGTTCCACCCATTCTGAAGGTATTCCTTTTTCAATAAATTTTTCATCAGGATCGACGACTGCTTTCTTTTCAGGTTTCATTTGAGGGAACAGAAGAACATCCTGAATTGAAGATTGATTTGTCAGCAGCATGGTAAGCCTGTCAATTCCGATTCCCATCCCTGATGTGGGAGGCATCCCATATTCCAGCGCCCTTACAAAATCGAGATCGATAAACATTGCCTCATCATCGCCTTTTTCTGACAGACGCAACTGATCCTGGAACCTTTCCAGCTGGTCGATCGGATCGTTCAGCTCGGAATAGGCATTGGCTATCTCTTTTCCGTTTATCATAAGTTCAAAGCGTTCTGTAACTCCCGGTTTGCTGCGATGCATTTTGGTGAGCGGTGAAGTCTCTGTAGGATAATCAATAATAAAAGTTGGTTGTATATAGTTCTGTTCACATTTTTCACCAAAGATCTGATCGATAAGTTTTCCTGCTCCCATCTCAGGCGCATGCGGGACAGCCAGCCTGTCGCAGATTTTTCTCAATTCCTCTTCATTCATACCAGAAATATCAAAACCTGTATTTTCTTTTATTGCGTCGGTCATACTTACCCTTTTGTAGGGTGGAGTAAGATTGATAATTTTATCACCATATACAATTTCAGTTTTACCGTGAAGGTCGAGTGCAGCTTTTTTGACGATTTCTTCGGTAAAACTCATCATCCAGTTATAATCTTTATAGGCTATGTAAATCTCCATAACTGTGAACTCCGGATTATGTGTCCGGTCCATACCTTCGTTACGGAAGTCTTTGGCAAATTCATATACACCTTCAAAACCTCCTACAATGAGACGTTTAAGGTAGAGTTCATTTGCAACTCTCAGATATAGAGGCATATCAAGAGTGTTGTGATGAGTAACAAAAGGCCTGGCAGCGGCTCCTCCGGGTATTGGCTGAAGAACAGGGGTTTCAACTTCAAGATAACCTCTTGAGTTAAACAGCTCGCGCATCGATTGAATTATCTGCGTCCTTTTCCTGAATACATCCCGGACATTGGGATTTACTATCAGATCAACATAACGTTGACGGTATCGCATTTCAGGGTCAGTAAATGCATCATATATTACTCCATCTTTCTCTTTGACAATGGGAAGGGGACGGATCGATTTGCAGAGTACTGTAAACTCATTTACATGTACGGTAATCTCTCCCATCTGGGTTTTAAAAACATGTCCTTTTACCCCGATAATATCCCCGATGTCGAGCAGATGCTTGAAGACCGAATTATACATCGTTTTATCCTCACCGGGGCAAATATCATCGCGACGGAGATAAATCTGAATTCTGCCCGAAGAGTCCATGAGCTCTGCAAATGAAGCATTACCCATAATGCGTCTGCTCATTATACGACCTGCAAGTGATACCTCCTGGTAATTGTTTTTTTCCGGTGTATAATTATCCAGAATATCCTGTGCAAATGCATTGTTTATATATTCAGCGGCAGGGTATGGATTTATCCCGAGTTTTCTCAGTTCATCGAGAGATGCCCTTCTTATCTGCTCCTGGTCGCTTAAATTTGAGTTGCTCATATTGATTTGATAATTTGTATAGATAAAAAAATCAATCTTTTACTGATTTCAAGCTTCCGGTGCTTTATAAGCAGTGATCTCCTCGTCAAATTTTTGACGGATAAGCCTTGTAAGCGGACCCGGTAACCCGTCACCGATTGTGTTCCCTCCTAATTCAATTACAGGTTCGATTTCTGATGATGTGTTAGTGATGAAAGCTTCCCTTGTATATCTTATCTTGTTTTCCGGCAAAGCATCTTCCCTTATTTCAATACCCGCTTCCTGGGCGATCCTTAAAATATTCTTACGTGTAATTCCCGAAAGAATATGATTCGATTCGGGATGAGTATAGAGAGTTCTTTCAATGACGAAGAAAATATTTGAGTGCGACCCTTCTGTTATCAAACCGTTACGAACGAAAATACACTCCTTCATTCCATTTTCATATGCCTCCTGAAAGCTAACCGTATTGGGAAGGAGTGCTATTGATTTAATGTCGCATCTGGTCCATCTGATGTCCTCCTTTAGCATTACTTTAATTCCTGATTCCATTGACCCGGTGTCAGGGGCAAATCCCCAGGCGTTTATATAAACTGTCGGACTAACTTCAGGGGAGGGGAAATTGTGAGTCCGTCTGGCAACGCCTCTTGTAATCTGGAAGTATACCATCGCCTGCCGGTTTTCCAGTTCATTTTTTTTTATCAGGTCCAGAGCTATAGCTGATAACGAATCCACATTATCCAGGTTAATCCTCAGTTCTCTCAGGCTTCTTTTCAACCTGGTGATATGACCGGGCATGTCATAAAAAAAACCATTATACCACCTTATAACTTCATATATACCATCCGCGAAGAGGAATCCGCGGTCATCAGGACTTATCTTTATTTCATTTTTTGGGAGAAATTTTCCGTTAAAGTAAGCTATATCCATTTTCTTTAATTGGTTAAATGGCGCAAAGGCGCAACGGTGTAAAGGCGAGAATGATCAGATTGGTGTTGGCTCGATAATTTCTGTTGTGTAATTAATAGCTGACCGGGCTTCTTCGGGTGATGAAGCATTTCCGCAGGCAGCCTGAACAAAAAGTGATGAACCAAGAACGGTGGATTCTTTCTGATCGATGATTTTCAGAGGAACTCCTGTAAAGTCAGCTCTCAGCTGGTTCCAGAGTCTGTTCTTTGATCCGCCTCCAACACACAGAATACTTTCCGTTTTAAATCCGCCTGCATTTTCCAGAGCTGTTTTTCCCTCTGCCAGTCTTTCGGAGAGCGCTTCAAGCATAGCGCGGTAAATTTCATCACGGGTCGATTCCATAGTTAGACCAAGTATCTGACCACCGGGTTTCCCTTTTAATTCTTCATAAAATTTAGGAATTATCCTGACTCCGTTACAGCCTGCAGGTACTTTTTCAGCCGCAGAAATCATTGTCTCATAAACATTATCATCTATGTCGCTGTATAAATTTCTTCTTGCCCATTCCAGAATACCCGAGGCAATCCATTGATTTCCAATATTATATAATCCGGGTCTGGAGTCAAGTTCGGTTGTTATTCCCATATCCAGCTGTTCTTTTCCCGACCTGAAACCTTCTGAGCGGGCCATCAGGATTTCCCACGTACCGGAGCTTAGTACAGGCTGATTTTTCTCAGCTCCTGATCCGAAGATTGCAAATTGTGTATCATGACCTGTAGCTACAACGGGAAGCCCCTCAGGGATCGAAGTTTCCGCAGAAGCCTTTGTGTTGATTTTACCTGTGATTGTTCCTGCTTCAACCGGTAATCCGAACAATTCTACAGGGAAATTTATTTTATTGAAGATATTTTCAGAAAAACCTCTTGATGAGAGGTTTGTCAACATTGACGTTCCTGCCATAGTTGTATCATTAACCATCTCTCCGGTCAGAAGAAAAGAGAATATTGAGGGCATGAACAGAAATCTGTAGCTTTTTTCTATAATTTCCGGTTTCTGCTCAACGAACCAGATGAGCTTATTAATTGTATTGAAAGTGAAAGGAAGAACACCGCATTCATTATATAATTTATTGACAGGTATATATTTATCAATATTTGCCATTATGGGATTGGTCCTTTCACACTGCCACGATATAACCGGATAAAGCATTTTCCCTGACTTGTCATACAGCGTACCATCTACACCGAATGTAGTAACAGTTATTCCTGCAATACTTTTTACATTGATCTTACTGATTACTTTCCGGGAGGCTTTGCACATCTTATCCCAGATCTCAGTTACATCCCAGATCCGGTATGCCGGATAAAACGGATCCGGTCTGGTATTATTACCGTATGATTCGGATGCCAGAATTTCTCCTTTACTGTCAATTGCCACGCATCTTACATTAGTTGCTCCGCAATCGAAAACTATCACAATATCACCTCTATTCATTCTCATAGTTCTTTTGGTAACGTTATTGCTGAGCCTGACGCGATCAGAATAGCGAAATACAATATTAAAGCAATAATTATCAGCACGCCTAGGAACATAAAACAGAATTTAAGGTTCCTTATAGCTTTATGAAGTTCCTTTTTATCAAAGGTTTGCACGGCTTTTGCCGTATGATTAGAAAAACGGAACATGAACAAAACATGAAAAAAATATGCTATTGCCATGACAAGAAATAAAATAACCGTCGATAACTCAGTCATTCCAAGAATTTTATCTTCGGCACGGAATATCGTAATAAATGCACCTGTCATCAGGCCGAAAACAATCATTATTCCACAGAAGATGAATCCGAAGACTGCAAGGAACATTGTCCATTTTCTTGTCGAATTAAGGCTTTTCAGCGTTTGCTGATCAAGTTCAATTGTTTTGATTTCAGAAGAAGTTTCCATAATATATGGATTACGAATGAAGTAGTATACAAAGTCAGTAAGGTCTTCAGGTCAGTCAAAACCAATCTATAATACTGATGTTTGTGCCATCAGCATTACTATCGTGGTATAAAACTGACCTGAATTCCTCAACAGTTTCTGCAGTCTTATTTGTACAGTGCCCCGTAAGTCTTACAGGCTCTGTAATCCGATCCTTCCTTATCCATTCCAAATGCATTCCATGAACTTGGTCTGAACACTTTGCTTTTCTCAACATTATGCATACAAACAGGTATTCTTAAGATGGATGCAAGTGTGATAAGATCAGCACCGACATGTCCAAAGCATGATGCACTGTGGTTTGCTCCCCAGTTTGCCATAACAGAATAGACATCGGAAAATGGTCCTTTCCCGGTTAGTCTTGGTGCAAACCATGTTGTAGGCCATGTGGGATTTGTCCTGTCCGTAAGTATCTTGTTCATCTTTTCGGGAAGCTCAACTGTCCATCCTTCTGCAAGCTGAAGAACAGGACCAAGCCCCTTCACCAGGTTGATTCTCGATATAGTGACAGGCATTATACCCTTAGTATCAAACTGCGAGGAGAAACCACCTCCCCTGAAATATCCTAAATCTGCGGGTGGCCAGAGAGTTGCTTCGAGGCAGGCAGCTGCATCCCTGCCGGTTATCTCCCAGAATGGTTTAATGCATGATTCACTCTCTTTCATCTGCCTGCCTGAAAAATCAAGTGAAGAGGCACCTGAATTTATCAGGTGAATAACTCCGTTTGATGCCAGTCCTTCAGGTTTCATCCCTGTAACTCTTTCTATGGCTTCCGGACTCCAGTAAGTACGAATATCGGAAAACATCTGAGCTGTATTGGTAAGAAGATAACCAAACAGCATCGGCACACCATTCATTGCATCATTTTCCGTAGCAACAAGATAAGGAGGTCTTATTCCGTTCCAGTCGAACGATGAGCATAGTATTGCTTCCATGAAATCTCCGTTCGGCATATGATCGGTCCATTGACGCTGTCCCTGGAATCCGGAAAGAATGGCGTTATGACCAAGAGCCTCTTCTCCAAAACCGAGGGTTTTCAAAACAGGATTGCCAACCATCAGGTCGCGGGCAATCATAGTCATCTTTACAACTGTTTCCCAATCCTTTGCTTTCTGATTTTCTGATATCGGGATACTATTCACGTCTTTTCCCTCTTTGCAGTTCTCCTTTGTCCATTCCAGTGCTTTTTTGAATTCATTCTTATCAAAAATCTCTTCTTCAAGCCGACGGTTGAATTCACTCATATCAATATATTCATTTCTCATTCCAAGATATTCCTGGAAGAAATCTTCACGAACAATAGACCCTGCAATTCCCATCGATACCGATCCCATTGACAGGTATGATTTACCTTTCATATAAGAGACAGCAAGTCCTGCACGAACAAATCTGAGAATTTTTTCACTTACATCTTCAGGTATGGACTGATCGTCTGAGTCCTGAACATCATGCCCGTAAATCCCGAATGCAGGTAATCCTTTCATGGCATGACCCGCAAGTGCTGCAGCAAGATAAACAGCTCCCGGCCTTTCAGTTCCGTTGAATCCCCAGATAGCTTTCGGAATGGAACCATTCATATCGATAGTTTCGCTTCCGTAACACCAGCATGGAGTAACAGTAAGGCTGACGCCCACACCGTTTTTACTGAATTTTTCTGCACACATCGCTGCCTCAGCAACACCTCCTATGGTTGAATCGGCAATGATGCATTCAACCGGACTCCCATTCGGATATTTGAGATTTGATGAAATAAGTTTTGCGGCATTCTTTGCCATATTCATAGTCTGATCCTCAAGGGATTCCCTTACGCCAAGCATTCTGCCATCGATAACAGGACGTATCCCCACTTTTTGGAAATCACCTGTAACTGTCTGATAGTTTCTACTAATTTTAAGTTCAGCACTAGCCATTTATGTAATATTTTAGTTATTAATAAGGTAAAATAAAATTAAGCAAATATAAGTTTTTTCAATTACAATTTTCTCTGTAATGGAATTGATGTTCAGGTTTAAAAGAAATCTCTTCGGAACACCGGTATCATCTCTTCTGCTTTAAGTAAACAATATTTGTCGACCGGAGTTCCGCAAAGGGTTATGTGACATAAAAATATATTTTGTTCATTCTCATTTTTTGTACCTTTGCCACCCTACAAATTATAAACTTTCAAATGCAAAAGGGCAGACGTTTACCGGTATGGCTGAAAATGCAGAGGGCTAGCGGATCAAATTATTCAATGGTGAAAAACGTGGTTGCCGGAAATCATCTCCATACTATCTGCTCAAGCGGAAACTGTCCTAATATAGGGGAGTGCTGGAACTCCGGAACAGCTACTTTTATGATACTGGGGGATATCTGCACAAGAGCCTGTAAATTCTGTGCAACAAAAACAGGGAGACCTCTTCCTCCCGATCCTCAGGAACCATTCAGACTGGCTGATTCAATAAACATGATGAATCTAAAACATTGTGTTATCACCTCTGTCGACCGCGATGACCTGCCTGACGGAGGAGCATCATTCTGGGCCGATACGATAATTCGTATAAAAGATAAAAATCCTGATATTACGATTGAAACCTTAATTCCGGATTTTGACGGGAAGGGTGAACTAATACAAATGATTATAGATTCCGGACCGGATGTTATCTCTCATAATATTGAAACTGTGGAACGTCTCACCCCGGCTATACGTTCAAAAGCAAAATATGAGAGAAGTCTTGGAGTTCTGAGATATATTTCGGGGAAAGGAAAAATTACAAAATCCGGTTTAATGTTAGGTCTTGGAGAAACTGAGGATGAAGTTATTAGTACGATCAATGATCTTTATGAAGCAGGCTGTAAGGTCCTTACTATTGGTCAGTATCTTCAGCCCGGATTTGATTATATGGAAGCAGTGGAGTATATAATTCCTGAAAAATTTGAGGAATACAGGATTTTATCATTGGAAAAGGGATTTTCCATGGTAGAAAGCAGTCCGTTGGTGAGATCTTCCTTTCGTGCAGAAAATCATGTTAAAGCTTGATAAATTTGATTATATTGTCATAAATTAATTTTTTAGAATAATTGAGTTATAGTGTTGTATATAAGGATATTGGGCAAAAGGATTATAAAGAGACATGGGACTGTCAGGCAGAAATATTTAATACCCTGGTTGAAAGAAAAAAGTCAGAATCCATTAAGCCCGGGACTGTCAAAATTGATTTGCCAGGGACTATGATCATTGTCGAGCATCCTCATGTTTATACACTTGGGAAAAGCGGTTTGGAAAAAAATCTTTTACTCGATTATATTCAGCTTCAGGCAAAGGATGCTGTTTTCTATAAAATTGACAGAGGTGGAGATATAACATATCATGGACCCGGTCAGATTGTCGGATACCCGATTTTTGATCTTGAAAAAATAAATATAGGATTGAAGGAGTATATCTACAGGCTTGAAGAGGTTATAATCAGAACAATGCATGAATATGGAATTGTTGCTTCAAGGCTACAGGGAGGAACCGGAGTATGGCTCGATCCTGAAATCACTGGGAAGGCAAGAAAGATTTGCGCTATTGGAGTAAAAGCAAGCAGATATATAACCATGCATGGTTTTGCTTTCAATGTTAATACCGACCTTACCTATTTTAATTATATAAACCCTTGCGGTTTCACCGATAAAGGAGTTACTTCACTTGAAAAAGAGTTGGGGGAAAAAGTGGATGCAGATTTTGTAAAGAGCAAAATCAAGTATCACCTGAGGGATGTTTTTGATTTGGAATGGACTAACGTGGAAGAATGATGGAAAAAAGATGGGTTGTGAAGGAAAGCGGAGATACTGCAGTTGTTAAACAACTTGCAAGAGCTCTTGATGTATCGGAGTCTCTGGCTAATCTTATGGTACAGAGAAATATTACCACTGTTGAAGAGGCAAATGCTTTTTTTAACCCCAGCCTCGATAACCTTCATGATCCCTTTATGATGAAGGACATGAATATTGCCGTGGAGAGAATATCGACAGCAGTAAAAAAGAATGAGAAGATCCTTGTTTACGGCGATTATGATGTAGACGGGACAACCGCAGTTGCATTGATGTATTCATTTCTCAAAGATCAGTATTCAAATGTTGAATATTACATACCAGACAGATATAAAGAGGGTTATGGTGTATCATACCAGGGTTTGGATTATGCTTATCAGAATAATTGCAAGGTTGTGATTACCCTCGACTGTGGTATAAAAGCAGTTGAAAAGGTCAAATATGCCCGCACCAAAGGACTTGATGTTATTATCTGCGATCACCATTACCCGGGAGATGAGATACCCAAAGCACTGGCAGTTCTTGATCCCAAGCAACCGTCATGTAGTTACCCATATAAAGAATTATCGGGATGTGGCGTAGGATTTAAGTTGATCCATGCTTATTCAAGGGTTCATGGCATTCCGTTTAGTGCAATATCCCATTATCTCGATCTTGTTGCCGTAAGTATAGCATCTGATATAGTTCATATTACAGGCGAAAACAGAATTATGGCCTATTTCGGTCTGAAACAACTCAATGAATCGCCACGTACAGGACTGAGGGAGATAATACGTGAATCTGAAGTTACCAGAGCACTCACAATTGAAGATGTCGTTTTTAAAATAGGTCCAAGGATCAATGCTGCTGGCAGAATGGAAGCAGGCAGCAGAGCTGTTGATCTGCTCGTTTCAAATAATACACTTCTTGCCAACGGTATAAGTAAGGAGATCAATAATTACAATATCGAAAGACGCAATGTCGATCGCATAATCACAACGGAGGCAATGCGAATGATCTCCGAAGATCAGAGAACTGTAAATTCCAGGACTACAGTTCTATATAATCCACACTGGAAAAAAGGAGTGATCGGAATTGTTGCCTCAAGATTAATCGAAACATACTACCGTCCGACAGTCATACTTACAGAATCTAATGGCTTTGCCACAGGTTCTGCCAGATCTGTTCAGGGTTATGATCTTTATCAGGCTATTGAGGCGTGCAGCGATCTTCTGGAGAGCTTCGGAGGGCATATGTTTGCAGCCGGTCTAACACTGAAGAAAGAGAATATCAAACCATTTATGGAGAGGTTTGAGCAATATGTAAACAGTACAATCACCGACGAACAACTTGTACCACGTGTATTTATTGACACTGAACTCTCATTTTCAGAGATAAATGAAGCTTATTTCAAAACGATCAGCCTGTTTCAGCCTTTTGGTCCGGAAAACATGTCGCCGATCTTTTTCTCACGAAATGTATTTGACACAGGATCAGGGCGCATGTGCGGATCAAGCGGTGAACACCTCAAACTCGATCTCTGCCAGGAGTCAACCGGACAGAAAAGCTTCTCTGCCATTGCATTCAACCAGGCGAATCACTTTGAATATATTAAGGGAGGGAATCCGTTTGATATCTGTTATTCATTGGAAATGAACGAATTCAGGGGGAATAAAAACCTCCAGCTTAATATCAGGGACATTAAGACGCCTGATTATAAATAGGAAGGGAAACTAAAACCAGGCCCTGAATTGCATCTTAATCTCATTTCTGTTTATGTAGGAGTTACTGTTTTCTGCAATGGAGGTAAATGCGCATTTAATTCTAATCTCGGCGAAATCCCCGATCTCCCATTTTGCCATAATATAACTACGGCTGCCCATCCCTGACAAAGCAGGAATACTGAAACTGTAAAGCAAATCATTTTCATATACATAAAATCTTGAATCCCAGGTGTCTGTGTTGAAAAGGCAATACCTTATCCACAATGTAACAGGCCATTTCCTGAATCTGTAATTCAGTTCCTGTAATAATAGTACTCCTCTGGAACCGGGAGGATCGGCATTTTTATAATCGATGCGGGTTCCCAGATTCAGATTATCGTGAAGAGCATACCTGAAAGCGAAATTGAAACTTTTTGCTTTTATCTCCGATTGTCCGGGAATTCCGGTGGTTTTGTTATCATCTGCCATAGAATACCTGTAATTGTAGGAAGCATCAAATGTTATTTTCTCTGTTGGCAAAAATCTGAACCTTAATTCCTGTCTCATTCCCCATGAAGGGCTGCTGTTACGGTATCTGAGCCATAGAAAATGCTGAATATCACAGCCGCCGCTGATAAAAAGATGTTTGGCTGCTTCAAAAGTGAAATTCCCGAGTGTGCTCCTCTCATTGCCTGTCGGTGTTTCGCTTCCGGGTCCTTTGCCATGAAAACTGATGAAACCACCGGAGTAATCCCTGAATAAAAAATTTATTGTTAAACGATCCGATGGCCTTATTGATAATCCTTGTACGAAGGCATACTTCTTCAAATCATTTAGAGAAAGTTCGCTAAAAAGTAAAATCCTTTTAATCAGGCCGTTGTATGAGAAAGAATAAATATTGTTCTCATTGCCGTCGAATTTGTAAATATCTGCAGGATCATCAGTCTTCATCCTTACAGGAAGTGAGAACCTGTTTTCTGACCAGGTGAAACCAATCCTGGTATTACTGAAATTATATGACATGTTTAGTCCGCATGTCAATTCAGAAATTGCATCCTTTTTCAGGAGTGTGGCAGGAGTATTATGGATTCCCGCCAGATAGAAATTTTCAACGTAGTTTTCCGAAGTATCAGATTTTGAATTAAGAGTCGCATCGGAAGAGTTTTTTGAGAAAAAAAGTGAAACGGCAAGTTTTTCGAATGAAAATTCAGCAGCCACGCCTCTGAAAAAATTGTTTTCATCCGTTGAGGTGTAAGGATTTATCTCATCTCTGGCCGACATATAACCCTGGGATGTGATGGACAAGCCAGTCCGGATTCCGGAATTAATATTAGTACCCTGGCCAAAACGTGCCGAATAATCTCCGACAATTACCTTCCTGACCGGTCCGTTTCCGGTATAAGCGATGTTGGCTGAAAGGAAATCAGGTAATTTAGTATTACCGTCCAGAAATTTTTCCCCGGGATCCTTTTCAACTGTCACTCCTCCGGAAAAACTGCCGGCTCTGAATTTGTATTTTGAGAGCATTCTCCATTGAGAACCTGATGAAACTGTATCCTGATCTGCTGATCGCAGAGAAAGATTCATCAGCACAGAATTTCCCCATCTTACTGAATCTGAGGGCATTGTCATTTTGATATCAAGAGTTATAAAAGGGATCATCATTTCAACAGTTTCTTTATCAAAGCCGGGGATATTCGCCAATTCATAAATTGAAATTATACTGCCTGAGGAACGGGTATAATCTAATAATACTTTTACCTGGAAATCGGAGAGAAAAAACAACCTTGATATTTCATTCTGATCGGAGGAATTAATTTTTACAGGGTCTTCCGCAAGATCATTGAGCTTCCCGACATAGTTTGAAGCTGCTTCAGGGTCAGAGTCATCGGCTGCCAGTTCTTCGGCAATACTGACAACTGCTTCTGATAGTTTTGTCTCCTGGCATAAAACCATCATTGGAAATGATACGGATAATATTAGAAGTACGGATTTTATCATTCAATAAATAAATTCATTTTTTATATTATTTTTTTGAATTTCACAGAGTTCCACAGAGCATGCACAGAGAGCCACAGAGGTTAAATTATATATCTTTTAATTCCATTTTTAAGAACTGTTACATTAAAGTTTATCAATAAACCAACCGGTTTACCTGCAAATTTCATATATGTAAGTATTTGTGCTTCATGAACAGGAATTATCGCTTCCACCGTCTTAAGTTCAATAACTACAATTTTCTCTACCAGAATGTCAATCCTATATCCACATTCTAATTTTATGTCTTTGTAGACAACGGGGGTTGGAAGTTGCCTTTTAATATTTAATCCTTTATTAGTTAACTCATAGGCTAAACACTCTTCATACGCAGCTTCAAGTAGTCCTGGTCCTAGGTTTTTATGTACTTCAATTGCACAGCCAATGATTTTCTGAGTTATTTCATTTATTTCCATAATTTTTGATTATTATCTCTGTGTAACTCTGTGTCTTCTCTGTGTATCTCTGTGTAAGTTCTTGATAAAACAATACATGACATCTTGTAAATCAATACTTTATGATTAATTTTCTATTTAAGTATTACTTGATTTTGAATATTAATGACACAGAGGATGTAATTCCCAGCTGGTTATGATTTACAAATCCAAAATCTATCTGAACAATTTTTGCAGTGTACCCCAATCCGAAACAGAACGAATTGTTATTTGTACAAAATCCTCCTCTGAGCCAGAATTTATCTGCCGCTTCATATTCAAATCCCGTTCTGATAATCAGTTTACTGCCGGAACTCATTTCAGCTTCGGCACCCGCAAATAGCGTTTTACTCAGATCAGTTCCAACTCCAATCCTCAGAGCTGTGGGCAGGTAGGATTTTCTGATTGAATTAGGTACCGGATTAAACAAATGAACCCCGATTCTGATATTCTCTGAGGGGATGACAAGCACTCCGGTTTCAAATGTAACAGTTTGATTATTAATATATTCTTTTGAAGTTCGTTCTGACATATAATCAACCTGTACACCTGCAAAGATTTTCTCAGCCAGTTTAAGGCCACAGGCAATTCCTGTCATATCTCTTTTAAAATCTGAATTGCCGAAATGAGAATAAACAGCTCCGAGCGCAGTTTTTCCTGCAGGGAATGTGAAACCGGCAGTCCGGGTTCCCAGTTCACTGATTCCGAACCTGTTTTCATAGTTGACCCCGAATGAAAAAGAGTTGTTAACAGCGAGTAATGCCTGATTATGGAATGAGTTCCAGAATCCGTTCTTCATAATGCAGACGAATCCCATTCCTGCTTCACCTGCACTGGCAGAAAGACGATACGGAACGTCTCCTGATGAGGTTAGAGAAAGAAAAATAAAATATATCGAAACAGATATTTTCAGCAGCGAGCTCAACTGTTTCAAAAATTATAATACCAAGATACAAAAAAAAATCAATCCGTATAAAAAGATTGATTATTTTTTTTACTCAGTGTCACTATTGTGATTCTCAGTTGACCTCAGTGTAAGTTCTTTTTTTGTTACACAGAGATGGAAGTCCGAAGTCAGAAGTCCGAAGTCCGAAGTGTAAATCCTCAATCTTCTCTTCAGGCTTCCGGCTTCAGAGCGCCACAGAGAAGATAATTTTAATTTGTTTTGTATTGATATTTAATATTTTTCAGCTCTTCATTTGCCTGGCTGATCTTCTTATTTAGAGACTGCTTATATTTTATTACTTCATTCATGACTTCAGTATCGCCTACGGCAATTATCTGTGCAGCAAGAATACCTGCATTCAGCGAGGCATTAAGTCCTACTGTAGCCACAGGGATACCAGGAGGCATCTGGAGAATTGATAGAATGGAATCCAGCCCTTCAAGAGATGCTTTAATCGGTACACCTATTACAGGTAATGGGGTCATCGCAGCAATAACTCCCGGCAGATGTGCAGCCATTCCTGCAGCGGCTATGATAACTTTTATTCCGCGGCTGGCTGCATTCTTTGCAAACTTTTCTACCTCTTCAGGTGTCCTGTGTGCAGAAAGGGCATTCATCTCGAAAGGTATTCTGAAATCATTAAGTATTTCTGCCGTTTTCTCCATTACAGGCAGGTCAGAAGTACTGCCCATGATGATGCTTACAAGAGGAACCATTTTAAATAATTTAATTTAACTTACTGATAAGGACAAAAATAAGCTATTATTTTCATAATTTCGCACCGGCAGAAAGCGTAAAAATGCTCCAATGAAAGAAATCCGGATACTTGATAAAAAATTCAGAGAATTCATTACCGAACAGACAATACTGATCAGGATAGATGAACTTGCCCACAAGATGAACATCGACCTGAAAGGAAAAGATGTGGTTTTCCTGGGTATACTTAACGGAGCCTTTCTTTTTGCTGCGGATCTTTTCCGGCGCATTGATCTGCAGGCCAGAATATCATTTGTTAAACTGGCATCCTATCAGGGAACCGTTTCCTCGGGATCGATCAAAGAGCTTATCGGCTGGAATGAAGTGATCAAAAACAAAACTATTGTAGTAATTGAGGATATTGTCGACACAGGGAATACTCTGGAACGTATTGTTGACGAACTGGTTATAAGGAAGGCAACTGAAATAAAAATCGCGGCAATGCTTTATAAACCAGACGCATATACAAAGAAGATTCCTCTTGACTATGTCGGGTTTGAAATTCCAAATGATTTTGTGGTCGGATATGGTCTTGATTATGAAGGATTCGGACGTAATCTGCCATCTGTTTATTCATTAATACATTAAAAACTAATTAATTCTATGGTTAATTTTCTGATTTTTGGTCCTCCCGGTTCAGGTAAGGGAACACAGTCGGTCAGGCTGGCTGAGAAATTCAATCTTGTTCATCTTTCAACTGGAGATATGCTTCGTGCTGAAATTGCAGGAGGTACTGAGCTTGGTAAAAAGATGAGCGTAATTATGTCTAAAGGGGAACTGGTTCCAGACGATGTTGTGATTGAAATGATAGCATATAAAATTGATAACAGTAAAGGATCTGCAGGATTCCTTTTTGATGGTTTTCCCCGGACAGTAGCCCAGACGATTGCTCTGGAGAGGATGCTCAATGAGAGAGGTATGAAGATCGACAGCATGCTGGTTCTTGAAGTAGATCACAAGGAACTTGTTAAGAGATTAATAGCAAGAGCTGATCTTTCAGGGAGAGCTGATGATAAAGATCCGTCAGTTATTGAAAACAGGATTGATGTTTATAAAGAAAAAACTGAACCAATAATCAATTACTGCAGCGAAAGAGGTATCTACCAGCCGGTTAACGGAATGGGTACGATTGAGGATATCTTCAGCAGGCTTAATGATTACATGAAAAATCTGGTATAAAACCTTCGTGTAACTCTGTGAATCCTCAGTGGGCCTCCGTGTAACTCTTGAATAAGAATATTTCACAGAGAGACACAGAGTCCCGATAGCTCCCGATAGCTATCGGGACGGGATCATAGAGAGGCACAGAGAAATTCTAAATTTATTTCAGAATCAAACTTAAATGATATCAGAAAAATAGTTAATATAAAACCTCTGTGTAACTCTGTGCCCCCTCAGTGGATCTCCGTGTAACTTTTTAATAAGAATATTTCACAGAGAGACACATAGGAATCAAGGAGAAACACGGAGAAATTCTAAATTTATGTCCGGATCAAACTTTGTCGATTATGTAAAAATATACTGTCGTTCCGGAAACGGAGGCGCAGGTTCTGCTCATTTCCGAAGGGAGAAATTTGAACCCAAAGGAGGGCCGGATGGTGGTGATGGCGGAAGAGGAGGTCACATAATTCTGAGAGGGAATGACCAGTTGTGGACTCTTTTGCATCTGAAATATCAGAGGCATATTTTTGCCGGGAACGGAGTTGGTGGCAGCAGACAAACGTCTACCGGAGCTGATGGTAAGGATGTTACGGTTCAGGTGCCTCTCGGGACAATAGCAAAAAACAGTGAAACAGGCCAAACCCTTTTCGAGATCACTGTCAACGGAGAAGAAAAAATACTCGCAAAAGGAGGCAGGGGAGGACAGGGAAATGTTCACTTCAAATCCCCTACTAACCAGACCCCGAGATACGCTCAGCCGGGAGAACCGGGAATAGAAGAAGAATTCATTCTTGAACTTAAGATTCTTGCTGATGTAGGACTTGTCGGTTTCCCGAATGCAGGTAAATCTACTCTTTTATCAGTTGTTTCAGCAGCAAAACCAAAAATAGCGGATTACGCTTTTACCACACTGGTGCCGAATCTGGGGATAGTAAGTTACAGGGATGACAGATCTTTCGTTATGGCTGATATCCCAGGAATCATTGAAGGAGCACATGAAGGCAAGGGGCTGGGGGTAAGATTCTTAAGACATATTGAAAGAAATTCAATGCTTCTCTTTATGGTACCTGCCGACAGCAAGGGCATCAGGGCGGAGTATGATATTCTGATAAATGAGCTTAAGATGTATAATCCTGAACTGCTCGATAAAAAACGGATTCTTGCGATATCAAAAGCAGATATGCTCGATGAGGAGCTGATTAATGAAATAAGGAATGACCTGCCTGATATACCAAGAGTGTTTATTTCCTCATTGACCGGTCAGGGTATAGTTACACTTAAGGACATGATATGGAAAGAACTAACCAATACCTGATTGATACAGATGCTTGAACAACTTGACCAACAGCTTTTTCTTTTTTTGAACTCATTGAATTCACCTGTCATGGACAGGGTGATGCACACTATAAGTGGCACGGTAATCTGGATCCCTCTTTATCTTTTAATTCTAATTTATGTCGGAATAAAATACAAAAGAAAATTTCTTATTATTCTGCTGTTCATAATTCTGGCTGCAACTCTTTCCGATCAGATTTCTGTTCTTATTAAAAATCTGGTTCATCGTCTTCGCCCCTGCCATGAGCCTTCTCTTGAAGGGCTTGTTCACATGGTAAACGGAGAATGCGGAGGACTTTACAGTTTTGTCTCTTCGCATGCAACAAATTCATTTGATGTGGCTCTTATCAGCCTCCTTTTTATCAGGAGAAGGTGGTTTAGTATCAGCATAATAATCTGGGCAACAGTTATAGGGTACAGCAGGATATACCTGGGCGTACACTACCCGGGTGATGTATTGTGCGGTTCCATTCTGGGTGCATTCATAGGATGGAGTTCCTATCAATTATATTCGTTAACAGACATCAAAATTCTTCAGCACAGAGAATACTTCAGTCCTCACGAAACTTCCTAACCCAATGTTATGTTTTGCATAACCCTGGAATCTGACAACCCGTTTTTCAATCTTGCAGTTGAAGAACTGCTCTTTGGAAATACACGAAAAGAATATCTGATTCTTTACATCAACCGACCGTCAGTAATTATAGGAAAACACCAGTCAGCCCACAGGGAAGTAAATTCAAAATATATTTTTGAGAAAGGGATCCCGGTAATCAGAAGGATATCCGGAGGAGGAACTGTATTTCACGACCGGGGCAATCTGAATTTTGCATTTATCAGTCAGGCCGAAGAGGGGAAACAAGTTGACTTCCGCAGGTATACATTACCTGTAATTGAATTTTTATCGTCAATAGGCGTTGAAGCGAATTTTGAAGGGAAAAACGACATAAAAGTTGCCGGACTGAAGATATCCGGAAACGCAGAACATGTAAACAGGAACAGAGTGCTGCATCACGGCACATTGCTTTTCAGCACCTCTCTTGATATGCTTGGGAATGCCTTGCGCAAAGATACATCCTGTTATGCCTCAAAATCTGTGCAGTCAAATCCCTCTTCCGTAACAAATATAAGTGCGATAGTTAAAAGGTATCCGGATATTTATGAATTCAGGTCGGAAATGATGAATTTCTTCCTCAAACAGATACCTGATACTGAGCCTTATGAACTTTCTTCAACTGAATTAAAAGAGGCAGAATTACTTTCTTCTTCCAGATATATGACCTGGGAGTGGAATTATGCATATGGCCCGGATTATACTTTTACTAATAGTTTTCAATTAAATGGGAAAAAGCATTCCTGCAGGTTGCTTGTCAGGGAGGGGATTATAATCGGATGCGAAATTGAAGGATCTCATGAAATGGAGGTTGCCGGTAAAAAATTAACAGGCTGCAGGCATATGATTGAAAATATGTCTGAAGTTTTTAAAAAAGAAAATATTTCAATAACAGTCGGGGAAATTTTTAATTTCTTTTAATTTGTCAGTTTTAAAATTGAGTTACAGCGAAAAGACATTTTACCCCTAAATCCCCTAAAGGGGACTTTGTAAAATTCAGTTTTTTATCTTTTTCCATTTAGGGCCAGGGTAAAAAAAGCTAAAAATCAGAATTTATGACTTTTCGGAGTTGGCTCATAAGATTAAGTTATAAATGTTCTCTCTGTGCTCTCTTTGATCCCGATAGGAATCGGGATCAAAGAGGTTATATAGAGGATGTTAAAATGAATCTTGATTTATGGATATAATTAGATCGGTAATTGTCTGGTTTATAGGGCTTGGCTTCATGGTGATCCTTTTCCCTCTTTCTTTTATTATATGGTTAATAACATTGCCATTCGACAAGGAAAGGGCTTTGATCCATTGGTTGCTGATGTTACAGAGTGCTATCCTAGTCAAACTGATTCCAATCTGGAAAATCGATATAGCAGGAAGGGATAAAGCTGTCCCCGGAGCTACTTATGTGATCATCTCAAACCATCAGTCTGTACTCGATATTCTTTTATTAAACTGTCTCAGGTATAAATTTAAATGGGTTTCAAAGATAGAAAATGTCAGTCTCCCGTTTCTTGGCTGGTACATCAGAATGGCCGATTATATTACAGTTGACAGAGGAAATGAGGAAAGTAAAGCTGAAATGCTTGAAAAATCTTACGGATTTTTGAAAAGAGGGATTTCCGTCATGTTATTTCCTGAAGGGACCCGCTCCCCGGACCCGAGGGTAGGTTTTTTCAAGAGGGGTGCATTCCAGCTAGCAATTCAGGCTAACGTGCCGATCCTTCCTGTACTGATCGACGGAACCGGTGGGGTACTTCCAAAGCATGGGCTCATATTCGGCAGTGGTTATCATATAACAATAAGGGTACTTGATCCTGTTCAACCTGAATCATTTGATTCGGCCTCCCCGGAAGTTCTGGCTCTGAAGATGAATGTATTAATGACAGATAAACTTGAAGAGTTGAGATTAAATAGAATAACCTGATGACACATAGCATATCATACAGGAGAATGCTGAGCAGGATGGGTTATTATGACTATCAGAACAGGTTGTTATATCATCTTCTTAATCAACAGGGTGGATGGGACCAGCATCTTGAAAATTGCAGAAGGTTTATTCTCAAAGCCCTGGAATATTATAATCCTGAAAAGGTAACTGTCTTAGGGAGCGGTTGGCTGATTGATCTTCCTCTGGCAGAGATGATTGAAAAAACCGGAAAAATTTGTCTTGTGGATATAATACATCCTCCCGATGTTGTCAGTCAGGCAGGAAAGATTATGAATATTGAGCTTGATGAACAGGATGTTACAGGTGGGTTGATTGAAGAAGTGTGGAAGAAAACAAGAAGATTCTCTTTTTTTCATAAACTGCGGTCATTGAAAGAGATTGTTGTCCCTGAATATTTACCTGAAAGTGACCCCGGGTTGGTAATATCCCTTAATATTCTTACCCAGCTTGAATCACAGCTGATTTATTATCTTAAGAAAATATCAAAAATTGATGAAGAAGAGTTTAAAATCTTTTCGTCACAAATTCAGCAAGAACATTTGGATTTTCTTAGGAAATACAGGTCAGTTCTTGTTACGGATTATGCTGAGGTAATCACGAACAGGTCAGGCAGCATTAAGACCATTACAACTTTATATGCCGATCTTCCGGAATCGAAGTTTAAAGAAGAATGGAGCTGGAATTTTGATCATACAGGAGATGATCTGTACAATAGCAGAAGTGAGTTTAAAATTATTGCTTTAATTACCTGACTGAATGAATAGAGATCAGATTAAGGAAAAATATCTCAGTTCCGCAACTAATTACATGAGTCTTGAAATAAAGGAATCACGACGGCTGCTTATTCTGTCAGTATTAAGACTTATTACCTTCATCGGAGGTCTGATCCTGATCTGGTTAGGATTCACAGCAAGCAATCTTGCCGGGGTAGTTCTGGCTTTGATAATGGCAATATTGTTTCTCTATTTATTAAAACAGTTTTCAGATCATTCGGAAAAGAGAGAATTCTTTAGCAACCTTTCACATATAAATCGGAATGAATCAGAAGCTCTTTCGGGAAATTTATCTGCATTCGACACCGGAGGTTCACATATTGATATCAAACATGATTTTTCTTTTGATGTGGATCTGTTTGGCTCTCACTCTCTGTTTCAGTACCTTAACAGAACAGTGACAGGTTATGGCAGGGATATTCTTGCAGACTGGTTATCAG
>Ga0182021_10002724_pt1 | contig 20672 bp, 18 predicted proteins | sample 612E3MmetaG_FD_120493 | JGI IMG/M metagenome (GOLD analysis project Ga0182021, IMG submission 120493) | Permafrost microbial communities from Stordalen Mire, Sweden - 612E3M metaG (Illumina Assembly) | ecosystem: Environmental > Terrestrial > Soil > Wetlands > Permafrost | place: Sweden... | reverse complement strand
GCCGCGCCGCTCCGCGGAGCACCGGACACGAAACGACCCGGGCGAGAGGCCCGGGTCGTCGATTCGGGGCGGTTGGGGTCAGTTGCCGCGTTCGCTCCGGAAGCAGTCGCTGCAGTAGACCGGCTTGCCGTTGGTCGGCTGGAACGGAACCTCGGTGGAGCGTCCGCATTTGCTGCACGTGGCGGGGTACATCTGGCGCGGGCCTCGATCGTAGCCGCTGCTGCCGTAGCCGCCGGCGCCGCCCTCCGGACGAGCCGCTTTGCGCGCAGCGCGGCAGGGCCCGCAGCGCTTCGGTTCGGAGAATCCCCGCTGAGCGTAGAAGTCCTGCTCGCTCGCGGTAAATACGAACTGCTGGCTGCAATCGGCGCAGACCAGAATCTTGTCCGTGTACACGAGAACCTGGAACTCCTCTCAGTACTCGCTGCCGCCGTGTCCTCGCGGCAATGCGTGAGAGGCCCGGTCGTCGTGCTACTTAGACGCTCACGGCCAGCCCGCAAGCTTCGCGGCGGGATTGTACGTCTGCCGTTGCAGCGTGCATAGGGTCCGGCAAGATCAGGTTTGCGGGCCGTACAAAACCACGCACCGGTAGTTGACAAGTCTTGTGTGGCTGGTAAGAAAGGACCTGGCACTTATCGGGACCCTCGGCGGGTTCAAAGCAGTCCGGCACTGGGCTAGTCTCACAGCAGTCCACCTTCGGTCGAAGCAATGCGAGACCAGACAAGCCGATTGGATCTGAAGCCATGAGCCGCAGCCATCGCCGTCTCTCCACGTTGGTTTCGGTCGCCGCCCTGGTCCTCGTGGCCGGCTTCGGCGATGTGTCGGCGGCAGCGGCCGCCACGGCCGGCCCCGAGGCAACCTTCGTCACGCCCATCCCGGGCCTCGTTTCGGTGACCCAAACGGGCTCATTCGGAGCGAGCTGGACGATCTCCACCGGCGTTTCGGTCTCGGCCACCACCGTTGTGGTTCAAACGTCTCGCCCGGTCGGGGTGACGGGTTGCGACCTGCGCTGGCTCCCCGTCCGATCTGGGCCTGCGTCGGGCACCTCGTATTACGTTGCCGGGCTCCCGACCAACCGGTGCTATCGATTCGTGCTGATGCTGACCACCGGTTCCGGCACGCAGACCGTGACTTCGTCGCCCTTCATCCCCGCGCCGGCCGGACTGGGACCCACCGCGGACTTCACCAACCCCTACGTCGACGGCCGCGTCGTGTACGAAACGGCAGCGAAGATCGGCTGGGCGCCGCGCGACACCTTCGGCTCCAAGATCACCTCGACCAGCCTGTCCGAGGAGACCGCCGCCGAAGTGGGCGGCGCCTGCGCGAGCGTGACCTGGTCGACCCCGACGAAGCTCTCGTTCACCGGATCCTCGATCAACCGAACCCTGGTGCGTTCGGTCTGCTATCGATACCTGCTCACGCTCCAGGATGCCGCGGGCTTCCGGAGCGAGCTCGCATCGGGCTCGATCGTCGTGGCGGGCGGGCTGCCCGACTGGACGGGCAGTCTCGAGTTCTACGAGCCGAGCGCATTCGCATCGCAGGCGACGACGACCTGGTGCGTGGCGGCCAGCAGCCAGATGATGCTCAACATGGTCCTCGGCCAGAGCGACGCCTCGAGCAGCGCGCAGGCCACCTACATCGCCTATGGCCAGGCCAACGACGCCGCCACCTACGCGGCCGGCACAAACCCGACGGGCTGGGTCGCAATCCTCAACCGGTACGGCGGCGCGACCTACTCCGTGGCTCGCTACGCGGATAGCGCCTCGGCCTTGAAAGCGGCCGCGACCCGAATGCGCCAGACGAACAAGCCGGTTGGGATGCTGGTGTGGAAGGGCCGCCATGCGTGGGTCATGAACGGCTTCAGCGCCACGGCCGATCCGGCAACCACGAGCAACTTCACGGTCACGGCAGTCGACGTCACCGGGCCGCTCTATCCGCGAGCGATGAACTCGTCGGGATACGACCTGGCGCCCGACACTTCGCTAACACCTGCCCAGCTGTCCAAATACTTCCTGACCTACTCCGACACGGTGGTCAAGACCTGGAACGGCGGCTACGTCCTGATCATGCCGTAGGTCGGCGGCGAGCGGCGAAATCGAGCGGCGCGCAGGCCGGTTCGGGCTCCGGCGCGCCGGGCGGACCCGCGCCGGGCGTTGCTCCGTGCTCCGGCGCGCCGGGCGGACCCGCGCCGGGCGGACCCGCGCCGGGCGGACCCGCGCCGGGCGGACCCGCGCCGGGCGGACCCGCGCCGGTCGGGCGCGGCTCCGGGCTCAGAGTCGATCGGCTTCCTGCGGAATGCCTATCGGCGCCACCAGCACACGGCCCGCGACGGCCGCGCCACGCCGCGCCAGCAACCCCGCCTTGGGCCGGTGGAACGTGACGGTGAGATGCGCCCGAACGACCGGGTCCGAGAGGTCGCCGCTGGTCAGGTCGACGGCGGTCGGACAGTCGACGGCGACGATCGGGATGCCGGCGCGCCGCGCTTTGGCGATCAGCTCGACGGCGCTGCGGATCGGTTCGCGAAGCGGCCCGGCGGTGCCGGTCCCGAGCAGCGCGTCCACGACCACGGCCGCCTTCTCGATCCCCTGGGCGAGGATCGCCACGTCCCGGGCCACCGCCACGTGGACCCGCTCGACACGGTCCTCGACGTCGAGGCGGTCCCAGTTGCGGGCCGCGTCCCTGCCCGTTGGGCGCCCCTCGCCCGCGACCAGCGCGACAACGACCTTCGCCCCATGGCGCGCCAGGTGACGTGCCGCCACGAAACCGTCCCCGCCGTTGTTGCCGGGGCCGCACAGGATGAGGATCGGCCCCTTGCCCCAGCGCTCCGTCTCGACGGCGAGGGCACGAGTGGCCGCGGCCACGGCGCAGCCTGCCTGCTCCATGAGACGCGTGCCCGTCACTCCCATCGCCTGGGCTCGTCGGTCGGCACCGCGCATGGCCTCGGCCCCGATCGCGGAGGACTCCATGGAGCGGGACCACCGGGCCGCTAGCTCATCCAGACCCAGAGTGAAGAGAGTGGCGTCGTCCGCGGGGAGCGGCGGTGTCCGCCACGAATCCGCTTCCGCGGACCCGACTGTGGCTTCGGCCGCGGCGGCAGGAGCGGCGGCCGCGTCCGCAGGAGCGGCGTCCGCGCGGCGTTTCGGAGCGGCGCGTCTCGGCGTGGGCATCGTGTGTCTCCCCTCGGCCCTAGCCGGTGTTCTGCAGGCCGGCCGCGACGCCGTTGACGGTGAGCTGCACGAGTGTGGCCACGCGGTCGTGGTCCGGATGGCCTGGCGGCAGCGAGCGAAGTCGGGCCAGGTAGTGGACCTGGATGTGCGACAGCGGGTCGATGTACGGCCGGCGCAGCCGGATCGAGCGTCGGACCGCCGGATCGGTCTCGAGCAGCTCCTGGTGGCCGGTCACCCTGGCCAGCTCCTCGACCGAGAGCGCGTGCTCGGCCCGGATGCGGTCCCACAGCCGCTTCCCGGTCGGCGTGTCGGCGAGCGCGGCGTAGAGGCTCGAGATCTGCGGCTCGGACCGATACAGGATGAGCTCGGCGTTGTCGAAGGCACTCGAGAGGAACGGCCAATCACGATAGAGCGTGGCCAGTTTCTCCGTGGACCTGGTGCCGTGGGTCCGCCGGTGCGCTTTGAGAGCGGAGCCGAGGCCGTACCAGGCCGGCAGCCCGATCCGCGCCTGCGACCACGAGAAGACCCACGGAATCGCCCGCAGCGATTCGATGCCCGGCGCCGGTGTAGTCGGCTCAACGACCCAGGCCGGCTGGGAGAGCCGCCGCGGCGGCTCGACGCTGCCGCGGCGCGCCGGTCGCGACCCCAGGGCCATCGCCGAAAGCTCCATCACGGGCGTCGCGGCCCGGAAGAACTCCGGGAACCCAGGCTCGTCGTACACCAGCGAGCGATAGGCATCGCGGGCGCGGGCGGCCAGCTCGTCCATGAGCGCCTTGCCGCGGCCGTCCACCTCGGCCACGCAGTCGTCGTGCTCGGGAGTCGACGCGATGATCGCCGCGCTGGCAACCAGCTCCAGGTGGTGCTCGGCGAGGGCGGGGTTGGAGTAGTTAGCCGCGACCGTCTCGCCCTGCTCGGTCATCTTGAAGCGGCCGTCGATCGAGCGCGGGGCCTGCGCCAGGATGGCCCGGTTCGTGGGGCCGCCGCCGCGGCCGATGGCGCCGCCTCGACCGTGGAAGAGGGTCAGCTCGATACCGTTGCGGCGAGCCACGTCGGCCAGGCGCGATTGGGCCCGGTAGAGCATCCACACTGCCGCGAGGAAGCCCGACTCCTTGTTCGAGTCGGAGTAGCCGAGCATGACTTCCTGACGGTTGCCCCGCGATTCCAGGTGATGCCGGTAATCCGGGTTGGCCAGAAGCTGCTCAAGGACCTCGCCGCAGCTCTCGAGTGCGTCCGCCGATTCGAAGAGCGGCACGACATCTAGGTTGGCCTGGCCGCGAACGAAGCCAGCCGTGGCCACCGTCGGGACGATTCCGCTGGCCGCCATGTCGGCCAGCTGGAGGACGGCCATGACGTCGTCGGCGGTTCGGGCGAAGCTGACCACGTAGCGGTGGCAGGCGTCCTCGCCGAACCGCCGCTGGATCGCGGCCACGGCGCGGAAAGTGGCCAGGACCTCGCCCGGAGAGATGCCGGGGACCAGCTCGCGGGCCAGATCGGGCGAGTTCATGCCACGGCTGTGGAGGAGCGCGTGAAGCGCCGCCGCATGGACTTCGGAGTGCTGGCGGATCTCGAGCGTGGCGAGATGGAAGCCGAACGTCTCGACCTGCCAGCGGAAGTCCTGGATCTCGCCGTAGGCGACGCGCGGCAGTCCGTCGGCGACCAGCCAGGCCTGGATCTCGGCCAGCTCTTCGATCAGCTGCTCAGTGGTCTCGTAGTGCCCGGCCACCGATCCCGCTTCTTCGGTGAGGTACCAGCGAGTGCGCCGCAACCGTTCGGCGATCGCGCCCATGCGGCGTCGATACGGCTCGTCGGGGAAGCGGCGCGCCAGATCGCGCATCGTCTCGGGCAGTTCCTCGGCGTCGCGCGCCAGCCGATTCTCGAACTCGGAGTGGATCCCCTCGCGTGAGATCTGAACCGAGAGCGTCGAGAGGAGCCTTGTCGCGACCGCCTCGTAGCCGCGCAGGACGTGGTCGGCATGGATGCGCGGCACCTGGCGAGTCAGCTCCGCGGTGACCGCCGGATTGCCGTCGCGATCGCCCCCGATCCACGAGCCCCAGCGCAAGAAGGCCGATGCTCGCGGCGGCCGCGTCCCGCTCAGTCCGGCGTCGCCGGCGAGCCCACCGGCGCGGTTCCCGCGGCCTCCGATCCTGGCTCGGTCCATCGCGCGATCGAAGGCCCTGTAAATGCGCGGCACGGCCCGGAAGAGCGTTTCGTCGAAGAAGGCCAGGGCTGTCCGGACCTCGTCGATCGGGGTCGGGGCGGTCTTCCGCACCGAAGAGGTCCGCCACAGCAGGCTGATCTCCTCGCGCAGCTTGCTCTTGATCTCGGCCTCGTCCTCGGCGCCAAGCCGAGGATCGTCGAGCTGTTCGAGAAGCCGGTAGCAGCGCCGCAGCGCGGTCAGCATCGTGCGCCGGCGGGCTTCAGTGGGATGGGCGGTCAGTACCGGCGTGATACGCAACCGCCGCAGCAGCTCCTCGATCCGATCGGTCGACCAGTCGCGCTCGCGGAGCCAGTCGATCGCCGCATCCGGGGAGCCTTCGTCGGGCCTGGCCGACCTCTGGGCTCGATTGAGCTGACGAACCTGGTCGCGCTCCTCGCACAGATTGACGAGCTGGAAATACAGGCTGAATGCGTTGGCCAGCGCCTCGGCCTCGTCGATGGCAAGCGACTCCAGCTCGGTCGCGAGTGCTTCGTGGGCTCCCTCGTCGCCTGCCTCGCGGAAAGCGATCGAGCGAAGGCGGCTCCGTTCGACCAGCTCGAGCAGCTGCGGGCCGCCCTGCTCCGCGATCACCTGGCCCAGCAGCGCGCCGAGGAGCTTCACCTCCCGCGAAAGCGGATCGGCGGTGCCGCCCGTACCAACGGCCCTGGGCTCGGCATGCACGGCGGCGTTCATCGCGGCGGTGTCGCTCGCGGCGCGGGCCCTCGGTTGAGTTGGGGATCGGCGATTGACGGGCATGTCCCGGGAGCATACAGCGACGGACGATTCTGCCGACCGCAGGGACGACGGCCTGGCCGCGGCGGCGACCCCGAGCGCCGGCTCCAGACGCCACCAACGCCCGGCCGGCTACCCGCCGCGGTGCTCGCGGACCGGCCAGCCCTCGCCGGCCGGCGATCCCCGGCGCCCGTCCGTCGGATATGGGCAGGTGGCGCAGGCTAATCGGCTGTTTCCGATGGTACGAACGAGGGACCAAGGTTTCTGCGTAAGGAACGACACCTAGGGCAGTAGAGACCCGCCCGCTTGGGTGCTCGGAGGCGAAATGGACCGCAGCCGAGGTCACAGGATCGTGGTCGCGCGCACCAGCGGCTCCAATTTGGGCCGATCCTGCGCGCACGAGGGCCATCCGCGCGCTAACATCCCGGCGTGGCCATCGAGACGCCGCTCCCTCCAACTAACGCCGCCGACGATCGTCCGGTCTGGGCGTCGCTCACCGTCCTGTACGACGGTGGTTGCAGCGTGTGCAGCGAAACGATCCGGCATCTGCGCCGCTGGGACCGCGACGGCCGAATGGAGTTCCTGCCCCTCGCCATGGCCGCGACCTCGGGCCGCCCGATCCTGGAGGGACTCGCGTCCGAAGGGCATCTCGCCGACGCGATCCACGTCGTCAACGAGTCGACGGGCCAGGTGGTGACCGGCGGCCATGCGGCACTGGCTCTCCTCGATGCCCTGCCCGGCGGCTGGCTGCTCCGACCCTGGGCCGCGTTGCCGCCGACGGCCCTCGCCGCCGATGCGGTGTATCGGGTCGCCAGCCGGCACCGAGATTGCCTGGCGTGGCTGATGGGCATGCGTAACGAGGTGAGCTGCCCGGTTGCCCCCGCGGTCGAGGCACTAGACCCGGACCGCTGACGGTTCTCGAGGAAGCCGAGGATCGCCTCCTCGCCGCGAGCCGTCGCCGCGAGCCGTCGTCGCGAGCCGCGGCCGCCAGCCGCCCGGCCGCCAGCCGCCCCCGCCGCGATGGGTAGGTTCGGTCGGGCCGTTGGTACTGCCTCTGCGTGACGGCCACCGGGTCACTCGGCGGGATCCGCTCTATAGGATCCGGGGATCATGACGAGCGTCCCCAGCCACGTCACGCCCCTCAAGCTCGTGCAGCACGCCTCGCTGAACCTGGCAGCCTGCCCGCCGGCGGCGCTGGTCGACCCCGGCTGGCTCGGGACGCCGGTGGCCTCGGCGACGACCGGCACGCGGCGCTATCTGACGGATCTGAGTCTCCCGGTCCGGGACCGCAGCCCGCAGCTCACCTTCAAGAAGGCCGCCTATGTGGACATGGGCGAGGCTCGATCCACCGCGGATGGCTGTGAGCTGGAGATCAGCTGGCAGTCGTCCTCGCTCGCGCCGCTCTTCCCCGTGTTTGCCGGCCGGCTCAAGGTGACATCGACGGCCATCACGCTGGAGGGGTTCTACGCCCCGCCCGGCGGCGAGTTCGGCGCCGTGCTGGACCGCGCCTTCCTGAACATCGCTGCTCGCGGCACGGCCCGTTGGTTCCTCGAGAGGGCGGCTGCGGCCCTTTCTGCTGTCGCGCCGGAAGTGCCGGAGACGCGGGCCGCCGGCTCTCCAGCCGCCTCGCTGCCGGGCTCGGTCGCGGGCTCCACCACGAGCTCGACCGCGGGAACCGCCGCCCCGATGTCCGGGCCGGGCAGCTCCCCCACACTCCGCGGCCAGGCCACTCCGTAGGGGCCGCCGTCTGCTTCATCCGCGTCCGCAAAGGCGTCGACCCGCCCGCCAGCCTTGAGCTACTCGTTGCGGCGCTATCCAACGGGCCGTGTCTCACCTGACGCCACTCAGGGACCGCCGGCCGCAACTGCATGGTCGGCGCAGATTGCAGGAATCTTGCGGGAATGGAACGCCTCGTATATGGAATCGCAACCCCCCTCGGAGTATCGTGGCGTTCCGCTCTGGTTGTACCCAGCGCCAACCCCCGAAGGAAGTAGGGTTCCGTGCCTGAACCAACCGCCATCGAGGGGGTCTTGCGAGCTCTGGTCGAGGCTATGGAGGCCAAAGAGGCCGCCGAGCCGGACCTCCCTGAGTGGGAGGCAAACGCCCGGATTCGAGCCGCCGAAAACAGCCTCCTGCGACTCTATCGCGAGTCGGGCCACGATCACCCTCACCGCGTGGCAATCGAGATCGAAGTCGCTCACTCATGCGTGGGCCCCACCGCGGTCGAGGTCGCCTGACACCCCGCGGCCGCCTCACGCAGCCGTCGCTTCGGTCGCAACCGCCTCGAGATCCACTCCGGCCCGCCGGCGGACACGGTTGTCCCGCTCGACCAGCAGCGAGCCGCCGGCTAGACCCGGATCTGGTGCTCGAGCGCTAGATCGGCAGCAGCGCCGCGACGATCGCCACGACGGCGCCGATCGCCAGAGCGGCCACGCCGATGCGGATCGACTTGGCCAGATCGCGTGCCCTGGCCTGCGGCTCGGCCACCTCGGACACGGTCCCCAGCGGCCCGAAGTTGTAGACGCCTCGGGACCCAAAGCCGGCGCAGAAGTGGAACCACGCTTGCAAGTAACCTGAAGCCGAAGCGCCCGCGGGAAGCACGATGATCAGCCTCGTCCAATGCGGCGCCCCGGTCGCAACCAGCGCCACGAAGGCGGCGACGCTGACGATGAGTCCGAGGTGGCCGGCCATCCGACGGCGGGCGATCTCGGCCGGACCGATGTTGCACACGCCGGGGCTGTAATCGACGACATTGAGCGGGCCCAGGCCCGCGGTGTTGGACATCGTTGATACCTCAACTACTTGAGCAAGGATCGTACCGCCGATTCCCGCGCGCGGCCCGCGGCAGCAACCCGGGGCCGGCCCGCGCGACAATTCTCGGCCACCGGCGCCGGTGCTTGGTCGGTGCGCTGGAGTTGGGGGTAGATTGCTGCCCTGGGCCCCGCGCCGGACCCTCCAGGGGTCCTTTCGGGTGATCTTGACCCGTACAATCGAGGAGCGATACTTGTGGCCGGCTGGGCCGACTATTCTGATAGGTGGGTTACCGACGCTCCGGGTCGGGGGCCTCTCCAGGAGGATCAGCGTGCTCTTCAACCGCAAGCGCTCCAAGGACAGCGAGGAGCGGCAGCTCGATCAGGCGGGGCTGGTCGAATTGCTCCTCGGCGCGGATGAGGTCGAACGCAAGCGGCTCCTGCTCCTGGCGCTCCAGACCGGAGAACTCCGCAAGTCCGAAGCCGCCGACCTGCTGCGCCTGGTCGATCGACTGGAAGCCGTGTCTACCGGTTTCCCCACGCGTAGTGCGTCCGCCAACCAGTAGCGCTTCGCGCGTCCGCCTCGGCAACCCGGCACCCGCTACCATCCCGGCATGACCACGGCGGATCTACTTGGAACATTGCGCGCCTCCGCTGAGCGCGAGTTGCGCGGGGATATCCTGCCGTATTGGGCGACCAGGGCCGTCGATCGGGAGCAGGGTGGCTTCTTTGGAGCCATCTCCGTCGACGGGCATCCGGACGCGAGCGCCGGCAAGGGCGGCGTGCTCAACGCCCGCATCCTCTGGACCTTCTCGGCCGCATTTCGGCGCTGGCCCGAGCCTCTCTATCGTGAGATGGCGGACCGGGCGTTCGAATACCTCCTCGCGCATTTCTGGGACCCGGAGCATTCGGGCCTGTACTGGGAGGTGGACCACCTCGGCCGAATGCTGCAGGCTCGAAAGCAGACCTACGGCCAGGCCTTCGGCGTGTATGGGCTGGCCGAGTATTTCCGGGCAACGGGTGTGCGCGCCGCGCTCGATCGAGCCATGCGGCTCTTCGAGGACATCGAGGCTCGCGCGCTCGACCCCGCGAACGGCGGCTACTGGGAGGCGCGCGGGCGCGACTGGCAGCCGATCGACGACATCCGGCTATCCGACGTGGACCTGAACGCGCCCTTCTCGATGAACAACCACCTTCATGTGCTCGAGGCCTACACGACGCTCGCTCTCGTCTGCGAGGATCCGCGACCGCGGGCGCGGCTGCGGGCAGTGCTCGAGCTGGTGCTGGACCGCATCTTCGACGCGCAGAGCGGACATCTGATCCTCTTCTTCGATGAGCACTGGCGGTCGATGTCGGGGGCCATCTCGTACGGCCACGACATCGAGGCGAGCTGGCTGATCTGCGAAGCGGCCGGCGTGGTGGGAGACCCGGCCCTCGCGGCCCGAGCGCAGGCGGCTGCCGTCAAGATGGCGGACGCCGTCCTGGCGGCCGGCTACGACGCCGAGCTGGGCGGCGTGTACAAGGACAGGACGGCGGACGGCCACCTCGAGACGGACAAGGAATGGTGGCCGCAGGCAGAAGCGGTGGTCGGGTACCTCAATGCGTACCGCATCTCGGGCCGAGAGAAGCACCTCGCGGCCGCCATCAAGACGTGGGACTTCATCGACGCCTTCGTGATCGACCACCGCGACGGCGAGTGGTACGCCCGCGTCAGCCGCGAGGGCGTTCCCCTCCCGGGCCTGACCAAGGTCGACTTCTGGAAATGCCCCTACCACGACGCTCGGGCGATGCTCGAGATCATGGACCGGACACAACAGCTGGAGCTGGCCGGCTTGCCCTGAGCCGCCATCGTCCGAGCCGTCGTGGAGGCCGGCGATTTCGTTCCTCGAGCCGGATGCGGCGCGCGGAGGACCCCCGGGCCGGCGGCAGGACGCGCAGAATTGGCGCACCCTGCCGAAACCGTTCACGCCCGAGCGCCTGGCCCGCAAGGTTCGAGAAGTCCCGGACGCCCCGCGCGGCTGAACGCGGCGCGACGATAGAAGGCCGGAACCTTGGTCCGGCCGCCGAACCGGGTCTGCCGATCAGCCCTTGATCGCTCCGCTGATATCGCCGCCCTGCAGGAACATCCGCTGGAAGATCAAGAACATGATGATCGGAATGATCGACGCGATCAGCAGGGCCGCAAGGAAGATATCGAGCTCAGTGGTGGGTTGGAGCGTCGGCAGTCGAACCGAGAGCGGCTGGATGTTGGGGTCCGGCAGCACCAGCAGCGGCCAAAGGTAGTCCTTCCACGTCCCGATCACGGCAAAGACCGACACCACGCCGATGATCGGGCGTGACATCGGAAGGATTATCGACCAGAACAACCGGAACGGACCGGCGCCATCGACCTGAGCGGCCTCGATGATCTCGCGAGGCAGGTTGTCGAAGAAGCGCTTGACGAGCAGGACGTTGAAGGCGCTCGCACCCGCCGGCAGCCACACCGCCCAGTACGTGTCGATCATCCTGATGTGCACCACGGGCATGTCGACCACGGTTAGGTAGAGCGGGACGAGCAAGACGATCGAGGGGACGAACAGGGTGGCCAGCACCAGTCCCGTCAGAACGCGGGAGAACCTCGGCTTGAGGACTGAGAGCGCGTAGCCGCCGGTCGTCGCGACCACTATCTGGACGATCCAGGATCCGACCGCGATCCAGACGGTGTTGAGGAAGTAGCGGTCGATGTGGGTCCTGGTCCAGGCCGTGGCGAGAAAGGACAGGTCGAAGCCGTGGGGCCAGAGCGCCATCGGCGTTCGGAGCGTGTCCTGGGTCGGCGTGATGGCCGACTTGGCAAGCCACAGGATCGGCCCCAATCCAAGGAGAAGGAGGAGGATCAGGGTTGCGCCCTGAATGAGACGGAGCGCCCAACGTGTCCGCGGGCGGCGCCAGTCTGCGATTGAAACGATCCCGCGAGGGTTGTTCTGGACGCTCGCTCGGCGCCGGGTCAGAAGTCGCGACTTCATGATGAGGTGCTCCACGACCGGGTGAGCCGGAAATAGACCGCCGTGAACACTCCAAGAAAGACGGCCAGCATGATGCTGAGCGCGGCGGCCATGCCGTAGTCGCCACCGAGGCTGTTCTGGAAGGCGTAGTGGTAGATGAGGAGCAGCACGGTCATGGTCGAATTGGCCGGGCCGCCTCCGGTGAAGAGGAAGGGCTCGGTGAAGAGCTGGGCCGTGGCGATCAGCTGGAGGATCAGGGTGATGAACAGGATCCCCCGCAACTGCGGCAGGGTCACGTGCCAGATCTTCTGCCAGATGGAGGCGCCGTCGACTTCGGCGGCGTCGTAGAGCTCCCTCGGGACGCTGAGGAGGGCGGCGAGGTAGATGATCACCGTTCCTCCGGCGGCGGCCCAGGTCGCCTCGAGCACTATCGAAGGCATCGCGGTGCCCGCGTCCTGAAGCCACGGGAAGGGCCCGAGGCCCACCCAGCTGAGGATCGTGTTGAAGACTCCGTTGGAGCTGGCGTCGTAGAAGAACCTCCACAGGAGCACCGACACGACCGGCGGAATGACCACCGGCAGATATGCCAGAGCGCTGTACAAGCCCTTGAACCGCCGCGTCTCACTCATGATCACGGCCAGCACCAGCGGGATCGGATAGCCGAAGATCAGCGCCAGAAGGGCGAAGTACGCCGTGTTGGCCACGGCCTTACCGAACAGCGGGTCGGCCAGCACGTTGGCGAAGTTGTCGAGGCCGACGAAGGTGGGGGTCGAGACGAGGTTCGTTTCCTGGACGCTCATCACGAACGACCGCAGGATCGGGAACCACGAGAAGACACCGAAGATCAGAAGCAACGGCAGCAGGAAGACAAAGGTGCTCAGGCCGTCTCTGCTGACCCAGGTCAGCGGACCACGGCGCCTGCGCGCGCCTCTCGCTGCTACTGGCGGTGCAGCCGGTGAGCCCATTGCCTGAATGTCTGCCTTTCTGCGCCTCAGCTACGGCAGCGAGCCGCGCCGAGAGTGTGGTCAAAACGAACGTTCGGTGGGAGCCCGGGATGCAATCGGGCTCCCACCGATGGTCTTCGGCTAGCCCTTGGCAATCACAGACTGGATCTGCTTGTTCGCCGCGAGGAGGAGCGCGTCGATGTCGGCATTCTTGTCTGTCAGCACTGCTTGCACGACCGGGTCGAGAGCCGCATAGAGATCCTGGGTGTTGACGGCAGGCTCGTTGACGAGCTGCTCGTTGAAGATCTTGCTGGTGAAGTTGGTCATCTGGTCCGTTGGGACGTTGATGTAGTCCTTGATCCAGACCTGTGACTGATCGTAGGTCGCCTTGTCGAAGATCGGCAGGGCGGGCACACCGACCGGCTGCTTGTTGTCCTTGAGCGCCTGGGCGTCGGCCACGGCGCCTTCCTGGGTCAGCAGCTTGTTCATGTAGTAGAAGTCGATCCAATCGACCGCAGCGTCACGCTGGTCTTCGGTAGTGACGACGTTTACGGCCGCCAGGGTGCCGCCGCCGAGGACTCCGGCATTCGGGTCGCTGGCCAGCGGAATTACGGTGATCCCGTAGTCGGCCGAATTGAGGTTGTCGTTCTGGACCATGGTGGTGTAGAGGTCAGAACCGCCTGTGAACATGCCGATCTGGCCGGCGGTGAAGGCCTGGTTGATGGAGCCCCAGTTGTAGTCGAACGTTGAGCCCATCGAGTTGTCGTCCCAGCGGAGGGAATGCAGGTACGCGAGGGCTGCCTTGGTGGCGGAGTTGTCGACGGTGGCGGTGACTTTGCCGTCGGAGCCGACGGTCTCCATGCGCCCACCGAGCGAGTAGGTCATCGTGGCCAGCTGCCAGCCACCGGTATTCTGCGTGGCCATCTCGGCGAAGCCGGCGACATGGTCCTTGGCGGAGATGATCTTGGCGTCGGCCTTGACTTCGTCCCACGTCGTGGGTGGATTGTTCGGATCGAGGCCGGCCTGAGTAAACAGGGTGCGGTTGTAGGTCAGGCACATGCCGTACGCCTGGGTCGGGACTGCCCAGATCTTGCCGTCGGCGTCCTGCCCGTTCACGAGAACGCTCTTGTTGAACTTGTCGACATACGGCAGAGCCCGGACGCGGGCGTCGATGTTGACGATCTGATGCTGCTGGATCAGGCCCTTGCCGTCAGTGAAGGGGATCGTGAAGACGATCGGCAGTGTGCCGGCCGCGAGAGCGGCAGTGAAGGTCGGGGCGGTCCAGTTGTACTCCTGGGGTTCCGCGGTGATCCACGGGTACTTCGCTTCGAACTCGCTGATCTGGAGATTCAGCGCGTCGCTAGCATCCTGCGTGGCGCCCGGCCGGAGCGCGCCGACGGTGATGGTCACCGGCTTGTGGGCGGCGGTAGTCGGAGCGGCGGTCGCGCCCGGGGCCTGGGTACCGGCAGCGGCGGTGCTTGGACTGGGAGTGTTGGTCGCGGAGCAGGCAGTGACCGCGACGGTGGTCAAAGCGACCATCGCCAGCGCCCTAAACCTGCTTTGAGGCTTGATCGTCATTTCCTCACTCACTTCGATGTGTCGAACGGACTGGCTCTTTGCCTGAGTTGCGAGCCCCCTGAATAGCGATGTTTGGACCATCACTCCATCCTCATTTTCCTCCCTCTGTCGGGCACCGGATGGTGCGATCCTGGGTTTGGTCTTGGTCGAAACGAAGCCATGCGCTGGCGTCTGACGGCAGGCGGCCTTCCGTCAGATCTGCGCTGGCGAGGAGCAGCGAGCAACCGCTGGGCAGCTCGATCGGATGGCTGGAGAAGTTCGTGACGCACACGAATCGCTCGCCCCTGGCGAAGCTGAGGACGTCGTCCGCCGAAGCCAGCCAGCGCAAGTTACCCTCGACAAGATCCGTGTTTTCTCGCCGGATCACCAGCATCGATCGATACAGGCTGAGCATTGAGCGCGGGTCCTCCTGCTCCGCTTCGACGGTCAGCTCCGTCCACCGTCCCGGCTGCCGCAGCCAGGGCTCGGCCGTGGCGCCGGCAGGGCTGAAGCCGAAGGGAGGGCGCGTCCCGGACCACGGCAAGGGAACGCGGCAGCCGTCGCGGCCGGGGTCGGCGCCGCCGGAGCGCAGGTACATCGGGTCCTGCAGCTGGTGCGCGGGTAGATCCTGGACCTCGTCGAGGCCGAGCTCTTCGCCCTGGTAGATGTACAGAGAGCCCGGCAGGGCGGCGCACAGCAGTGCAGCCGCTCTCGCTCGTTTGCGACCTAGCTCGAGATCGGTCGGAGTGCCGTGTCGTTTCGTGGCGAAGGCAAACGAGGAGTCCTCCTGGCCGTACCTCGTCACCGGTCGCGTGACGTCGTGGTTCGAGAGCACCCAGGTGGCCGGGGCGCCCACTGGAGCGTGAGCGGCCAGCGTGCTGTCGATCGATTCCTTCAGGCTCGCCGCATCCCACGGCCGAGCCAGGAAATCGAAGTTGAAGGCCGTGTGGAGTTCGTCCGGGCGGAGGTACTTGGCGAAGCGCTCGATATCTGGAAGCCAGATCTCCCCTACCAGAATCCGATTGTCCGAGTACGAGTCGGCCACTCCACGCCAGCCGCGGTAGATGTCGTGCAACTCGTCGCGATCGGTGTTGGGATGCTCGCCCGGCCTTGGGTCCGCCGGCACCTCCGGCAGCGCCGGGTCCTTGACCAGCAGGGCCGCCGAGTCGATCCGCACTCCGGCGACGCCTCGGTCGAACCAGAACCTGAGGACGGCCTCGTGTTCGGCCCGAACATCGGGATGACTCCAGTTCAGGTCCGGCTGCTGAGCCGAGAACAGGTGCAGGTACCACTCGCCCGGCGTGCCGCCCGGGTTCTGCGTGCGCGTCCAGGTGGGGCCCGAGAAGTTGGACACCCACTCATTCGGCATCTCGTCGCCGTCCTGGCCACGGCCGGGGCGGAACCAGAACCGAGCCCGTTCCGGCGATCCGGGGGCCGAGGCGAGAGCTGCCTGGAACCAGGGATGCTGGTCCGAAACGTGGTTGGGGACGATGTCGACGATGGTCCGGATGCCCAAGTCCCGGGCTTCCGCGATCAGCCGTTCCGCCTCGGCGAGCGACCCGAAGGCCGGGTCAATGGCTCGATAGTCGGCGACATCGTATCCACCGTCGGCAAGCGGCGACAGGTACCAGGGCGTGAACCAGATGGCGTCCACGCCGAGCTCCAAAAGATACCGAAGCCGCGACCGTACGCCGGCCAGGTCGCCGATGCCGTCACCGTTGCCGTCCGCGAAGCTCCGGATGTACACCTGGTAGATGACCGCCCGGCGCCACCACTGCGCGTCGGCGTCGGCGGACCCAGATCCCTCCTGCGGGCCCGCCGTACGGCGTCGTGATTCTGCGGCTGCGAGGACCCCGTCTGTCACTTCGACTCTGCTCCGGTCGGGCGGCCGGTGTCTCACTCGAGGGCACCTGGATTCCGCTGGGCGCAAAGTACACTATTGGACGAAGTAACGCAAGATCTTTACAACACCCTTTTGGTTGTGCGCAGTTCGGCCGCAACTAGTGAACGATTAGCAGAGACTGGCGTCCGTCGGGGCACGCCGGAAGGCCGGACAATGAGTTGGGGGATCGGGCAGGGCGGCCGGGCAAAGCGGTCGGGCGAGGGCCGCGAGCAGCCCCGCACCACCTGCCGGTATCGAGATTGCGACCGGGCACGACGCGCCGCCTGGACACGGCGGCGGAACCCCTCAGCGCGGCGTTGTCGGCGCGGCTGGAGGAGCCGTGGAGCCCCGCACGACCAGCTCGGGCTCGAAGAGCAGTTCGTCGGCAGCCATTCCGGATCCGGCGATCTGGCCGACGAGAAGCTCGATGATCATTCGGCACATCGGCTCGATCGGCTGACGCACCGTGGTTAGCGGCGGGTCGATCGAATTCATCAAGGCCGAGTCGTCGAACCCTACGACCGAGACGTCCCGGGGCACGCTCAGGCCGGCCCGCCGGGCGGCGCGAATGGCACCCAGCGCCATCGGGTCGCTGGCGCACACGATCCCGGTGACACCCGCTTCCAGCAGCCGCACAGCGGACGCCTGGGCGCCTTCGAGCGAGTAGTGCGAGTGCGCTATCTGGTCTGGGCCAAGCGTGATTCCCGCTCTTTCGGCTACCACTCGAGCGGCCGCAAGCTTGCGCTGCGACGGGACGTGGTCCTGCGGACCGATGAGGATCCCGATGCGAGTGTGGCCGAGCGACAGCAGATGGCCCATGGCCTGCTCTATCGCGACCGAGTCGTCGCACGAGACGCAAGGGAAGCCCAGACCCTTTATGGCGGCATTGACGAGCACCGTGGGCAGGCGCCTCTGTGCCAGACGGGCGTAGTGCTCGTGCGGTGCATCCTCCTGCGCATAAAGGCCGCCCACGAACACGATGCCGGAAACCTGCTGCGACAGCAGGAGGTCGACGTAATCCGCCTCGGACACACCGCCGGCGGTCTGGGTGCAGAGAACGGGTGTGAAGCCTCGCTGCGCGAGCGCCGCGCCGACGACCTCGGCGAACGCAGGGAAGATCGGGTTCTGCAACTCCGGCAGCACCAGCCCCACGAGCCTGGCGCGCTCGCCACGCAGCTTCGTGGGTCGTTCGTAGCCCAGCACGTCAAGGGCGGTGAGGACCGCCTGCCGTGTCGGTTCGGAGACTCCGGGCTTCTCGTTGAGGACGCGGCTGACCGTGGCCTCGCTGACGCCTACTTTCCGAGCTACTTCTGCAAGTCGTTTCGACATGACGCAATTCTACGCAAAAACCAGCCAGGCATTGCAAGCGCTGTGCGCGCCCGCGCCAAGGATCCCAGCGGTGAGACACTAGCCCACAGCTTGACTGAGTTCGATGAGCGTCGGAGGGACGAGATGGCCGCCACACGGGTCGGGATAATCGGGGCCGGCTGGATCGTGAAAGTGCACCTGGGCGTCCTCTCGGGCTTCGACGACGTCGAGGTGGTCGGGATCGCCTCACGCAATCCGGATTCGGCGGGGCCGCTGGCCGAAGCCGCCGGAGCGCGCGTCTATCCGGACTATCGGTCGATGCTCGACGCGGCGGAGCTCGATGCCGTCTTCGTCTGCCTGCCACCTTACGCGGCCTGCGAGCCGGCGCTGGCCGTCGTGGATCGCGGCATCGCCCTGTTCGCCGAGAAGCCGCTCGGCGTCGACGAAGACCAGCCGGCACGGATCGCGAAGTCGATCCACGACAAGGGCGTCGTGTCGTGTGTCGGCTACCAGTGGCGCTACCTGGAGGTCGTCGATCGGGCCCGCGAGCTGCTCGAAGGCCGCCCGCCCCAGCTCGTCGTCGGCTCCTGGCTGGGCGAGACGCCCGGCGCGAAGTGGTGGATTCGAAAAGACCAATCGGGCGGTCAGATACTCGAGCAGGCGACGCACATCTTCGATCTGGCGCGATACCTGGCGGGCGAGATGGAGCCGACGGCCGCCGACGGCCGCCGGGTCCCGCGGCCGGCCTACCCCGAGAGCGACATCCTCGACGTCACCGAGACCGCCGTGCGCTTCGCGTCGGGCGCCATCGGCTCGTTCTCGACCACGTCTCTGCTCGCCGGCCCGCACCGTGTCGGGCTCGACATCGTCTCCGACGGCCTCGGCCTCACATTGGAGATACTCGAACCGCGGCTCGTGGTGCAGCTGGGCAAGGAGACCACCACGATTGCGCCGCCGTCGCAGTTCGAAACGCCCTATCGACTCCAGGACCGCGCGTTCATCGACGCGGTTCAGGGCAAGCCAAACCGGATCCGCTCGCCCTACGACGATGCTCTGCTGACGCATCACGTGACGCTCGCGGCGTCGCGGCTGGCGGAGGAGGCGGCCTCGAGCTGAGCACGTGCGCGGCGGAGCGGGGGCAGCGGAGCGCCCGGCGGCGAGCGCGGAAACCGTCCCCTACTCCATCGGTTCGAGCACGAACACCGGTATCTGGCGGTCAGTCTTGGTCTGGTAGTTCGCGTAGTCGGGCCAGGCCTCGACCGCGCGCTCCCACCAGACGGCCTTCTCGTCGCCCGTGACCTCGCGCGCGGTGTAGTCGAGCTTGGTCGCGCCATCCTGCAGCTCGACGTGGGGGTTCTTCTTGAGGTTGTAATACCAGACCGGGTTCTTCGGAGCGCCGCCGAGCGAGGCGACGGCCGCGTAAACGCCCTCGTGCTCGACGCGCATCAGGGCGGTCTTGCGGAGTCTGCCGGTCTTCGCGCCGACCGAGGTCAGCACGATGACGGGACTGCCGCGAAGATCGCCGCCCTCCTTGCCGTTCGTCGCCTCGTAGAGCTCGGCTTGATTGCGGGCCCAGGCTGACTTGCTCGGCTCGTATTGCCCGGTGAGCGGCATGTTTTCCTGCCTCTGGTGTTGTGGTGCCGGTCTCCAGGGTAATGCTGAGCGGAGATTCGCGGGGCGAAGGACCCGATGTGCAGCCGGCGCGTCGGATCGGCCTTGTCCGCGATCCGCTGCCGGCAAATCGGCTCGCGGGTGCCCTCGGGCCGCTCGCTCGGCTGCGTAGCAAGAGGCTTGTAGAGTTCAGCCCGACCGGTTCGATCGCGACACCGTAGAACGAGCTCATCGAGAGGCGCCCGATGACGACCCGAAGCCTCGTAGAGGAGATCTCGCATGCACGTCCTGGTTGCTTACGCTAGCCGTCACGGCGCGACGCAGGGGATCGCCGAGCGGATCGCCGAGACACTAAGGTCGGCCGGGCTCGACGCCGAGGCCCTGCCGGTCGCATCCGTCAAGAGCGTGGCCGGGTACGACGCCTTCGTGATCGGAAGCGCCGCCTACATGTTCCGGTGGCTGAAAGAAGCCGCGACGTTCGTCCGGCGCAACCGGGTTGCCCTGGCCGCGAAACCCGTCTGGCTCTTCAGCAGCGGGCCGATGGGCGGGCCCACCGACACTCAAGGCCGAGATCAGAAGGTCGTCGCGGTGCCGAAGGATGCCGCGGAGCTGAGCGAGGCCGTCAACGCCCGTGACCACCACGTCTTCTTCGGCGCCTATTCGAACGACCGCAAGTCGATCGGACTTGCCGAACGGTTCATGTCACTGATGCCGGCCGCGAAGACGGCCCTTCCCCAGGGCGACTTCCGGGACTGGCCCGAGATCGAGGCCTGGGCGTCCGGAATAGCCCGCGACCTCACGGCAAGTCTGCCGGGCTGACGCGCACCTACCAGCCGGCGGCGCGACAAGATGGCCGATGGTCCGGGCCGCAAGTAAGTTGATCGAGAAGGCGCCCCGCTTCGAGAGTCAGCGGGCCATCGCACGGGCGAGTTCGGCGAGGAGTTCCTGCTTGCGGGCGGGCGTGGCGAACGAGCCGTTGATGGCGTTGGCCGCGAGCCGACCGAGATCGCCGGCCGTGAGCGCGAGCGCGGCCGCGATCCTGCGGTAGTTGTCGCCGATGTACCCGCCGAAGTAGGCCGGATCGTCAGAGTTGATCGTGACCGCCACACCGGCCTCCATGAGCGTCCGAATCGTCGAACGCTCCATCGACGGGAAGACTCGGAGGCGGACGTTCGAATTCGGGCAGGCCGTCAGGGTTATGCCCGATTCGGCCAGGCGGCGCATCACCGCCGGGTCATCCGCGGCCCGGACGCCATGGTCGATCCGAGACACCCCCAGTGCCTCGACCGTTCGCGCGACGAACGACGCGTCGCCCTCCTCGCCGGCGTGGGCAACGGCGCGCAGCCCCAGCGACCGCGCCCGAGCGAACGTGCCCGCGAACGGTTCGGGCGGGAAGCCGACCTCGCTCGAGTCCAGGCCCACCGCCACGATCCGATCCAGCCACGGCTCCGCGGCCGCGAGAGTGGCGTCGGCCGCCTCGGCGGGGAGATGGCGCAGGAACGACAGGATCAGGCCGCTCGTGATGCCGAGCTCGCGCTCGCCGTCG
>Ga0182021_10002723_pt1 | contig 20678 bp, 12 predicted proteins | sample 612E3MmetaG_FD_120493 | JGI IMG/M metagenome (GOLD analysis project Ga0182021, IMG submission 120493) | Permafrost microbial communities from Stordalen Mire, Sweden - 612E3M metaG (Illumina Assembly) | ecosystem: Environmental > Terrestrial > Soil > Wetlands > Permafrost | place: Sweden... | reverse complement strand
CGTCATGGCCGGCGGCGGGTCACAGCCGCGCCGTACGTTCGACGCGTGGCAGGAGTGGGCCAAGCAGCGCGGCGCGAAGGGCCTCGCGTACGTGACGGTCGACGAGAACGGCGAGCTCGGCGGTCCGGTCGCCAAGAACATCTCCGAGGAGGAGCGCACCGGACTCGCCGCGAAGGTCGGCGCCAAGCCGGGCGACTGCGTCTTCTTCGGCGCTGGCCCGAAGACGTCCTCGCAAGCACTGCTCGGCGCGGCGCGGCTGGAGATCGGCCGCCGACTCGGGCTGCTCGACGAGAACGCCCACTCGTTCCTCTGGGTGCTCGACGCGCCGCTGTTCAAGCCGGTCAGCGAGGCGGTCGCCGAGGGCGACGTCGCGGTCGGTGGGGGAGCGTGGACCGCAGTGCACCATGCGTTCACCTCGCCGAAGCCCGACTGCATGGACACGTTCGACACCGATCCCGGATCGGCACTCGCGTACGCGTACGACATCGTCTACAACGGCAACGAGATCGGCGGCGGCTCGATCCGAATCCACCGCCGCGACGTCCAGGAGCGCGTCTTCAAGGTGATGGGTCTGTCGGCCGAGGAGGCGCAGGAGAAGTTCGGCTTCCTGCTCGACGCCTTCGCGTTCGGCGCCCCGCCCCACGGCGGCATCGCCTTCGGCTGGGACCGGATCGTCGCCCTTCTCGGGGGGTACGAGTCGATCCGCGAGGTGATCGCGTTCCCGAAGTCGGGCGGCGGGTACGACCCCCTGACCGGCGCACCTGCGCCCATCAGCGCCGCGCAGCGCAAGGAGGCAGGCGTCGACTTCGTCCCGAAGGCGGCACCGGCGCCGGCGCCGCAAGCCTGAGGCAGCACGATGGGGCCGGTCCGCAAGGACCGGCCCCACCTGTTCCGCCGGAGGTGTCAGTTCGTCAGCGTCACATCCCCGGCACCGCTGCGCGCGGTCACGCTGAGGAAGGGCTCGCCCGGCTCGGGTTCGCCGTAGGACGGGATGCGGCTGCGTACGTCGCCCATCCCGGTCGTCAGGTCCTGCCACACGGCCAAGCCGGTCGGTACGCGGACGATGATGTCGCCCATCCCGCTGCGCACCTCGATGGTGCCTTCGGAGAAGCTGGCGTTCACGTCGCCGGCGCCCGTGTGGATGCGGAGCCGACCGACCGCGTCGAGGATCGTGACGTCGCCCGATCCCGAGTTCAGCTCGGTGTCGCCGGAGGAGCGCTCGATGCCGATGTCGCCCGCGCCCGTACGCAGGGTGCCCCCGCCGATCCGGCCGACGCTCACGTTCCCTGCCCCGGAGTGCAGCGTCACGCGAGCGGCCTCGGGGACGTTCACGTCTCCGGCGCCGGTCTTGGCGGCCGCGTCGCCGCTCGTCCCGCTGACGGTGATGTCGCCGTAGCCGGTCTCGAGCGAGATCTCGGCGCCCGGCGGCACGTGGGCCTCCACGTCGACCGTGGCGCCGCGGAAGCCGGCGAACAACGAGAGACCCGCGATCCGGAAGGACAGGCCCGCGCCTGACTCGGACTCGTTCAGCTGGGGGATGTTCACGGTGACCGTCGCACCGTCGGAGGTGGCCAGGACGTCGTCGAACGAGACAGGCCGATGGCTATGGAGCCGCAGGTTCACGACTCCGGGCTCGGCGTCGTGGTAGACGCGGATGTCGCCCTTCTGGTTCGTGAGCCGGAGATGGGGGAGAGCGTCGAGGACGTACTCGAGGGTGTGCGTCTGGGTCAGTGTGGTCATAGCGGGTCCTCTCTCATGCCCAGCCGGTGATGCGGCGGGAAGATTTGGTGGGGGTCTTGTCGGTGGTCGTCGCCCGGCGGAGCGCGTGGATGATCCACGTGTTCAGCGACTGCCCGGATGCCTGGGCCAGGTTCTCGGCCCGACGCTTGACGGCCTCCGGAAGCCGTACGGTCACCCGCGCGGTCCCTTCGTCGTCCCCCTCGGCGTCGGCCGAGTCGTGAGACGTTTCGTGGCTCTCGGGGGAGACGACGTGCCAGACGGGTTCGCGCCCGTCCATGCGGATGGTGACGACCGGGCCGGAGAGCTCTGACGTGAGCTGGGCGGCGGCGTCGCTGAGGAGCTGCACCATGGCCATGCGGAGCCCCGGCTCGAGCACTGTCACGAGGCGACGGGCCACGTCACGGGTGGCGTCGTCCGCGAGCTGTGTGGCGCGATCGAGGTCGTACGCCACGGCGGAGAGATATTCGTTGAGCTGCATGACGTCATCATGGCATCACAATGACGTCATTGCAATGCCCAAATGACGCCACAACGGGCAGGCACCGTGAGGTACCTGCCCGTCGGGCGTCAGCCGAGGATCACTCGGCGGTCGTGGTGTCCTCGCCGGGATCGCTGGCGAGCAGTCCGTAGAGCGCACGCTTCGTCTCGGCAAGGATGGTCTCAGCCTTGGTCACGAGGTCCGGGTTGCCGGACATCATGATCGGCTTGAGCGCCATGCTCATCTCGCCGAACGTGCGCCACATGGCGCCCGCGTCGACGCGAGCTGCGCCCTCGTCGGCCCACTCGTCCCAGACCTTGGCTGTCTCCGAGTGAACCTCGGGGGCCTCGCGGCCCGCGCTGGTCAGGCGGAACGCCCGGGAGCCCTCGTTGTCGAAGGTCTCGATGAGACCCTCGTCCTCAAGCTGGTTGAGGGCCGGGTAGACCGCTCCCGGGCTGGGCCGCCAGGCGCCCCCGCTGCGCTCGTTGAGCGTGGAGATGATCTGGTAGCCGTTGCGCGGCTCCTCGGAGAGGAGCTGCAGGATGGCGGTACGGACGTCGCCGCGACGAGCGCGACCACGGCCGAAGTGCCCCCTCGGGCCGAACGGGCCGTGACCCATCGGGCCACCGGGTCCGAACGGTCCGCCAGGTCCGAACGGTCCGCCAAGGCCCATCGGGCCTCCAGGCCCCATGGGGCCGGCTCCGAAGCGACCGCCGGGGCCGAAGCCCGCGGCGAAGTCGGAGCGATTCTCGTCGCGGCGCCCGCGCTCGGCGGGACCGCACTCTCGATGATGGTGTGTGTGGAACATGTAAGTCCTCCAGTGGATGATCGGTTCGTAGGTGCACCGTGCACCTTCACTAGAGATAACGATATATCGAAAGACCTATCGATACAACCCTGAGGTAACCCTGATCTCAGGCACTAGCCGAGCCGGCAGAGGTCCAACCAGCCCCTCCGGGCAGTGCGATCAGCGGAACATCGTGACTGCCGCCTTGGCGAGGACGCGCAGGTCCTTCTCATAATGATGCAACGGCGTGAGGTGTTCCAGGGGCAGGTCGAGCAGGGTGTACACCGCGATCTGGGCGGCTCGTACGGAGTACTGCTCGGTGAAGACCATGTCGAACGGCATCTCGACGAACTGGCTGACGAAGGCCAGGTTCTTGGAGCCCGGAGGGACCACGGGAGGGCGGTCGGTCGTGGAGCGGCGCGCGAACAAGGCGCTGGCGTACGGCATGTGAGCCGGCACAACATTGGCGACGGAGGCCCAGATCGCGTCGGTCTTGCTCGCGATGTTCGCCGACCGGGTGTCGACCGCGGAGAGCTGCCCGAGGGTCTCCACGAGCATCTCGCGTCCGGTCATCTCGATGAACGGCTTCGTGACGAAGTCGCCGACACGGCGCGGGTAGAGGGAGTATCCCCAGAACACCGTCTCATTCGGGGCCTGAGCCGCGAAGTGGGGCTGCTGGTGGACCACGAGGGAGATCACCGGAGTGCTGTCCACGAAGGTGTTCAGTGCGTTCCCCGGCGTCTGCTGGGTGATGGCGGCGATCTCGTCGATCAGCAGGTGGTCGGTCGTGGTCACCGAGAAGCTCGTCCACTCGCTCTGGGTCCGGTCGGCGAAGAAGGCATCCGGGTCTCCGAGCCCGGTGAAGTGCTCGGTCGCCTGCTTCCACAGGGCCGCCGACGGGGCGTACCTGAGGTCCTCGACGATGGCTGTGTCCAGGTCCCCGAGCGAGGAGGAGTCCGTGATCGACCCGTTGGTACACAGCACGAGGTCGCCGTCGGCAACTGTCATGAGACCTGAGGAGTCAGGCGAGTCCACGGCCTCGTACTTCAGCCCGACGACCTGGATCTCCTGACGTGCGGCCGCCTCGTCGGCGAACACGAACTCCGTGACCTTGCGGTTGGTGACGAAGCTCACGCCGTGGCCATCGAGCCAGGCGCGCATCGGCAGGATGATGCTCTCGTACTGGTTGAGCGGCGTACGCGTCACGCCCTCGAGGGTGTTGATCCGGCTGAACTCCACGATCATGCGGTTCATGTAGCGACGCAGCTCCATCGCCGAGTCGTTGCGGAGGAACGCGAACGTCGTCTCCCACATCCGCCAGAAGTTGGTCTCGAAGAAGTGCGGGCTCGAGCTGAACCACTCGTCGATGCTGATGTCGTCCAGCCGCGACTCCTTCGAGGCGGGCAGCCTCATGAGCCTGGTGAGCAGCAGCCGGTCGGCGAAGGTGAACTGCATGTGGCGGTAGTCGTCCTTGTCACGCCTGGTGCGGGCCCCCTCGGCATCCATCAGGCGGCCCACGTCATGGGTGGGGTGGGCGTGGTCGAAGTCGAGGATCTCCTGGGTCACCGACGTGCTCGGATCGTTCAGCGACGGGATCGAGCCCAGGACGTCCCAGAGGTTCTCGTACGTCTCCTCGTTGAGCATCCGGCCGCCCCGGTTCACGAAGCCGGCGTTGACGGACAGCGGCCGGTTGCAGTACTCGGACTCGTACGCGGTGACCTTTGCCCCGTCGTTGGCACCGTGCGTGTCGAGGCCGAGGACGGAGATCTGCGCACCGTCCCAGCCCCCGTCGCGGATGAGGTAGACGGCAGCCGACAGGTTCCCGATGCCGGCTCCGATGAGATACGCCCTACGAGTCATGCGGTTGTTCTCCTTGCTGAAGTGGTGCGCGGGCGCGGGTGGCGGGATGTCACGAGGTGCGCACGGTGTCGAGGAAGCCTCGGACGACGAGGTCGATCTGGGCGCGCAGCTCGGCAGCGGGCGCCTTGCCCGGATGGGCATGGGTGCTCGGCTGTGCCAACGCGAGGTGGAGGGCGGCAAAGACCAGCCGGGAGGCACGCTCGGCGGCCCTCAGGGTCGCCTCGCTGGTGTCGTCGGCCGCAACGACGAGCGCCGACGCGATGGCCTGCTCGAGGATCGCGACGAGCGCCAGTCCCTGTGTCCGGTGCTCGTTGGTCCCGCTGCCGTAGAAGAGCTCGCGCTGGTAGAGGATCGCGGTGTCCGGGTTCCGGTTGCGTTCCAGAACGGGCAGGACGAGGGCGCACACGGCATCGGTCGGATCGTCCAGACGTTCGGCCGCAGCCTTGCCGGCGGTGATCGCGGCGCCGAACTCGACGTTGTAGACCATCAGAAGCAGCTCGGCCTTGGTCTCGGCATAGCGGAAGAGGGTGCCCTCGGCCACGTCGGCGCGTTCGGAGATCGACCGCGTCGTGACGCCCTGGAAACCGTGCTCGGCGAACAACGTCGCCGCGGCGTCGAAGATCCTGGCCCGCTTGGCATCCATGTTGCGATCGCGTCGGGAGGCGACCCGCGCCTGGTCATCTATTGAGCGCACTCATTAATGATAGCCCTCATAAGTGAGTGCACTCACTACCGGCGGCAGATGGACATGCCGGTTAGCCACCGGAGCTACGGCGTCAGATCGAGCCCCTCGAACAGATCGGTCGCCGTGCCATGGGGGAGCGGGACTCCGGTCGCAAGCCGGAACGACTCACCCAGGCTCTCGATGTCGGTCATGAGCTTCCAGAACGGGTCGTCCATGTCGACCTGCGAGTGGTGGGCGGTCAAGGCAGCGACCTTGTTCGCGCGGTACGGACCCAGCGGGATCCGTACATCGACGTCCTCGCTCTTCGTGATCATCGGGGGCAGGGGACCGTCGAGGTCGAAGTCGCCCCATCGGTTCTCGATGCCATTCGCCTTGGCCGTGGCCATCATGGTCCGCATGTCGTCGGAGCCGTTGGTCGTCCAGAACGTCCTCGCGACCGTCCATGCCCTGCCGAGCTCCGGCCGGAAGCCGTGGACGCCGCTCAGCACGCACGCGTACGTCATGACGCGGTGGGCCATGACGTGGTCGGGATGCCCGTACATGCCGAACGTGTCGTACGAGACCACCACCTGCGGGCGTCGGTCACGGATGATGGACACGAGGTGGAGCGAGGCCTCGAGCAGGTCGGCGTTCCAGAAAGCGCTGTCGGTGGTCTCGTCGCGGGCCGTTGCGGTGCCGTCCTCCGCGTGGGCCATCCCGGAGTCGTGGTAGCGGCCGTCACCGCCGAGCCGTACGTAGTCGGTGAGCCCCAGGGCCTCCGCGGCGGCGTGCAGCTCGTCCAGGCGATGCGTGGCGAGCCCCGAGCCGGGGCTCAGGTGGCCGAGGTCGGCCGGGACGATCTCGCCCTCCTCGCCGAGCGTGCAGGTGACGAGCGTGACCCGTGCACCTTCGGCGCAGTATCGGGCGATGGTGGCGCCCGTCGAGCTCGACTCGTCGTCGGGATGAGCGTGGACAAGGAGCAGCCGTCGATGATCAGTCACGAGGCAAGGTCACCACGTCGTTGAAGGATAAACAAGTTGTTCTCACCTTGGAATCGTAGGCCGGTTCGGTCACGGTACATCGCCCTATGCTCAGGCGTGTGACCGAGGACCTTTTCGGCGAGTTCACCGCGGCGCCCGCGAACGGGCACGGCGGGTCGCTGGGAGGCGCCCACTCGAGCTCGCCGCTGGCTGTACGGCTGCGGCCGACCACCCTCGAGGAGATCGTCGGGCAGCAGCACCTCCTGGGTGCGGGCTCGCCCCTGCGGCGCCTGGCGGCGGGCCAGCCGATGTCGGTGTTCCTCTGGGGGCCTCCCGGCGTGGGCAAGACCACGATCGCGGCCGTCGTGTCGAGGACCAGCGGCTCACGGTTCGTCGAGCTGAGCGCGGTGACAGCCGGGGTCAAGGACGTACGGACCGAGCTCGAGCTCGCCAAGAAGGAGCTCGCCCGCGGACGTTCGACCGTGCTCTTCGTCGACGAGGTCCACCGGTTCAACAAGGCACAGCAGGACGTGCTCCTGCCCGCCGTCGAGAACCGACTCATCACGCTCATCGCCGCGACCACGGAGAACCCCAGCTTTTCTGTGATCGCCCCGCTGCTGTCGCGATCGTTGCTCCTCACGCTCGAGTCGCTCACCCCGGACGACCTGTCTACTCTCATCGACCGCGCCCTGTCCGACGAGCGAGGACTCCGTACTCCCGGCGACGGTCTGTACACGATCGCGGACGAGGCCCGTGCACAGATCCTGCGTCTGGCGGGAGGTGACGCACGTCGCGTCCTCACCTATCTCGAGGAGGCAGCGGCCGGAGCGACGGCAGTCGCCACCACGGAGATCACGATCGCCGAGGTCGACAAGGCCGTCGACCGAGCCACGGTCCGCTACGACGCGGACGGCGACCAGCACTACGACGTCATCAGCGCGTTCATCAAGAGCGTGAGGGGATCCGACGTGCAGGCGGCCGTGCACTACCTCGCGCGCATGATCGAGGCCGGCGAGGATCCGCGGTTCATCGCGCGCCGCCTCATCGTGCTGGCGAGCGAGGACATCGGCATGGCCGCCCCGTCGGTGCTGCAGACGTGCGTGGCCGCGGCCCAGGCCGTACAGCTCATTGGCATGCCGGAGGCGCGGATCAACCTCGCGCACGCGACCATCGCCGCCGCGACTGCGCCCAAGTCCAACGCCGTGGTGATGGCCATCGACGGCGCGCTCGCCGACCTCCGTGCCGGCAAGATCGGGCTGGTACCGCCCCACCTTCGTGACGCCCACTACCCGGGCGCGGCCAAGCTGGGCCACGGAACGACCTACGTGTACGCGCACGACGCGCCCCACGGCGTAGCCGCTCAGCAGTACCTCCCGGACGAGCTGGTGGACGCCCGTTACTACCGGCCCACCGACCACGGCAACGAGACACAGATCGCCGAGCGGCTGGACGTGATCGAGGACCTCCTCGGCCGCCACCTCGACTAGACCGGAGAAGCCCATGGCCGCCATTCCCGTCCCGCGCCACCCCAACCTGCTCGTACGCGCCGGCGTGGCGATCTCGGAACGTACCGTCGGGAAGACTCTCGAGCCCGCCCGGCTCCTCACGTGGTACCCCAAGGCAGCGCTCGGCTTCGGCGTCATGGAGGCACTCGTCGCCCACCATGACGGGCGCCTGAGCAAGCGTGTGCTCCAGCTCGTACGGCTCGTCGCCTCGTTCGCGGTGGGCTGCCCGTTCTGCATCGACCTCAACGGGATGGGCAAGGAGCGCAACCGGCTCACCGACGACGAGGTTCGGGCTGTGGCGCGGCTCGCCGGCGGAGCGTTGCCGGACTGGCCCGCGTCGGTCAGCGAGCTCGAGCGGCTCGCCACGCGCTACGCGGCCGCACTGTCAGCCACGCCGATGCAGCCGGACGCGGTCCTCGACGAGGTCACCGCTCTGTTCACGCCCCGGGAGGTCGTCGTCCTGGCGACGACCTCCGCTCAGGTCAACGCATGGGCGCGGCTGATCCGTGGGCTGGGAGTCTCCCCGGCAGGCTTCTCCGACACGTGCGAGATCGCCGGACACGCATGAGGGCGGTCAGAGGAGTGAGACGACCGCCGGGACGTCCCGCAGGTCGTCGATCACGGGAGCGCCGAGCGACTCCAGGTGCACGCGTGCGTGGTGGCCTCCGCTGAACAGGACGCAACGCGCGCCCACGGCCTCCGCGATCTCGAAGTCGTGCTCCGAGTCCCCGACGAAGAGCACCTCGGCGCCCGAGAGGTTCTCGTCCGCGAGCCAGCGACGGGCCAGGCCTTCCTTCGAGGCCGCGTAGATGTCCTCGATGCCGTGGACGCCGTCGAGGTACGCCTCCAGGCCGAACGGGGCGAGCTGCGCGCGCAGGTTGTCCTGTTGCGACGCCGAGATCACGACCTGTCGTACGCCAGCCTCGTGGAGGGCCATCAGGGCGTCCGTCGCTCCCTCGTGCAGACCGCACCGGACCGACGCGGCGCCGTACAGCTCCATGTAGCGCTGGGCAGCACGGGAGAAGTTCCCCGTCGGAGTCGTGTCGAAGCCGAGGTCCGCGTAGTAGTCGACGATCGGGAACCGGAACTTCGCGTGGTATTCCGCGACACCGCTCAGGAGGGGCAGGTCGAACTCCCCGAGCAGCTGGTTGGCGACGTCGACGCACGTGTGGAGGTCGTCGAAGAGCGTGCCGTTCCAGTCCCAGACCACGCGTGTGAGCACCAGCGCACCCTAGTGGACCCGCTCGGGTGGCCCGCCTGGGTGAGAGCGCCCCGAGGCCACTAGGCCAGGCGATCCCTGCGTCGACGAGCGACGAGCAGCACCGCGCCGCCGGTGAGGATGAGCAGCAGGCCCAGAGCACCGACGTACAGATCCGGACCACCTGTGCTCGGCAGCGTGGTCACCGTGACCAGCACGGTGTTGGCGACCTGCACTCCGTTGGTGTCCGTCACGAGATAGCCGATGGACGCGGTGCCCGCGAAGCCGGCGGCCGGCGTGAACGTGATGGTCCCGTCAGCGTTGACCACCCACGTACCCACACCGGCAGCCATCGCGGTCTTGGGGCAGTCTCCCAAGTCGGTCCCGGCGATCGTGCTCGCGGAGTCCGGGACGAGGCAGACGGTGCTCGGGGCCCAGGTGGCACCCCTGCTCGGCGTGTCGTTCGCCAGCGGACTGAGCGTGACCGGACCCGTCCCCGAGCCGGTGGCACTGTCCGCGGCGGCCATCGCCCCGTACGGCGCGGCGACGGTCACGACGACGGTCGACTGACCGTACGTGCCGTTGATGTCCGCGACCTCGTAGGTCACCGGTGCCGTGACGCCCTGGAACGTGGGGACAGGAGTGAACAGGACGGAACCGTCGGGCTTCACGGTCCACGTGCCGACGCTTGTCGCCGTGACCGCGGTCACCCAGTCCGCCGTCACAGGATCCTTGAGCCGGACCGTCGTGGGATCGAGCGGCGTGTCGGCACGGCCGGCGCTGTCGTTGGCGAGGACGGCGACCGTGACGGGGGTACGGAACGGTGTGGTGGCTGTGTCACCGGACGCCGTAGGCACGACCTCGGCGACGGTGACTCTCGCGGTCGAGGTGGCCGTGTTGCCGAAGCTGTCGGTGACCTCGTAGGCGATCGGTGTCGTGTGGCCGACATACGCGGGCAACGGCGTGAACGTCGCCGACCCCGTGGCGGGATCGACCGTCCAGGTGCCCTCGTCGGCGATCGTGACGCTGGGCCCGTACGTGCCGTCTGCCGGATCGAGCAGCTGCGTGGTCGCCGCGCTCAGCGTGCCACCCGTACCGGGGTGGTCGTTGGCCAGCAGCGGCAGCGTGACGGGATGACCCTGAAGTGTGGTCGCACTGTCCGGTGCCGCGATGGGTGCGTTCCCGATGACGACGTCGATCGCCGCGACCCGGGAGGTGCCGTTGGCGTCGGTCACGCGGTACATGACGGGGTCGACGGTTCCCTGGTAGGCGCCGCCTGCCGGCGTGAACACGACCTGCCCGTCGGGCTGTACGGCGAAGGTGCCCTGGCCGGCCAGGGTCACCGTCTTCGTCCACGACCCGAGTGCCGGGTCCTCCAGCACCACCGATGCGGCGTCGAGGGGCGCGGTGGCGTCACCGGGTCGGTCGTTGGCGAGCACGGGGATCGTGACGGGGGTATGGAACGGGGTGCTGACGGAGTCAGCGACGACAGCGGGCACGACGGCCGTCACGCGGACCGAGATCCACGACGACGCGACGTTCCCGTCGCTGTCGGTGACCTGGTAGGTGATCGTCGACGCCACGCCGGTGAACCACGGCACAGGCGTGCAGGTGATCGAGCCCGTGGCCGAGTCGACCGCGTACGTCCCCTGGTTCGGCACCATGATCACAGGCTGGCCAAGGCCCGAGCCCGGGTCGATCAGCTGGACCGAGGACGGAGTGAGGGTTGCGCCTGTACCGGGCTGGTCGTTCGCCAGGGTGGCGAGGGTGACCGGCTGGTTCTGGAGCGTGGTTCTCGTGTCGGGTGCAGCCACCGGCGGTGCGCCCACGACGACCGAGACGGTCGAGGAGGTGACGGTTCCGTTGCTGTCGGCGAGGTGGTAGGGCAGGGCCGCCGCACTGCCGGTGTACCCGGCGGCCGGCGTGAAGGTCACCGACCCGTCGGGCTGGACCACGTACGTGCCCACTCCCGCCACCGTGACGGTCGTCGCCCAGAGCCCGGAGGTCGGGTTCCTGAGCTGGACGGAGCCGGGGATGAGCGGCACCACGGGATCCCCCGCGTGGTCGTTCGCCAGCAGCGGGATGGTGACAGGGTGCGCGTACGGCGTGGATCCGTTGTCCGGCAGCGCGACCGGGATCACCGGGGTCACCGTGACGGTGATCGTGGAGCTCGTCGTGTTGCCGTCCGAGTCGGTCACCTCGTAGGTCACTGCGGCACCCGTCCCGGAGAACGTCAGCACGGGCGCGAGGTGCACGACGTGCGTCGCAGGGTCGACCGTGTACGTGCCCACGCCGGAGACCGTGACGGCCGTCTTGTACGTCAGGTCGCTCGGGTCGAAGAGCAGGAGGGAGCCCGGGACGAGCGTCGCGGTCCCACCGGGTGCGTCGTTCGCCAGGGGCGCCACGGTGACGGGCTGGCCCTGGAGCGTGGTCGCCGTATCGGGAGACGCGTGGGGCGCGGATCGGACCGTGATCGTCACCGTCGACCCCGCGTACGTGACGTTCGTGTCGGCCACGCGGTAGGGCAGGGCCACCGTCGTACCGGTGTAGCCGGTTGCCGGGACGAAGGTGACGGACCCGTCCGCGTTCGCGGTCCAGACGCCTACCGATGGCACGGTCACGGTCGTCTTCCACACACCGTCGGAAGGATCCTTGAGCATCAGCGACGACGGGACCAGCGGGATGCTGAGATCGCCTGGCGTGTCGTCCGAGACCACCTGGACCGTGACGGCGTGCGCGTACGGGGTGGTCGCGCTGTCCGGAGTCGCCGTCGGCGTCACCGCGCCGACCGTGACCCTGATGAGGGCCGTCGCGATCTGCCCCGCCTCGTCCTTGACCTGGTACGTGACAGGTGTGGCTGTCCCGTGGAAGGACTTCTGCGGCGTGAACGTCACGTCGCCGGTGGCCGGGTCGACCGTATAGGTGCCCTCGCCGGGGATCGTGACGCTCGTGACGTACGAACCGTCGGTCGGCTTGAGCAGCTTCAAGGACGCCGGGTCGAGCGGCGCCGCAGGGTCGCTCGTGTCGTTGGCGAGCGCCGGCAGTGTCACCGGCGTGCCCTGAAGGGTCGTGGCCAGGTCGTCCTGAGCGGTCGGGGCGACCGGTTCAGACACCGTGACCTGCATCGTCGACGAAGCGACCGTCCCGTTGGCATCGGCGACGCGGTAAGGGACTGCCGGGGTCGGGCCGGTGTAGCCCTGCGCCGGGAGGAAGTCCACCGATCCGTCGGGCTGGACCGCGTACGTCCCGATGCCGGCGATGCCGAACGACGACTTCCACGCGTTGTCTGACGGGTCCTTGAGCTGCACGGTGGCAGGAACGAGCGCGACGCCAGGATCGCCAGGGTTGTCGTTGGCGAGCAGCGGCACGTTGACCGTGGTCTCGTACGTGGTCGTGATCGTGTCGGGGGCAGCGACCGGGACAACGGGCGTGACGGTCACGGTGAGGGTTGCGACGGCAGCGTTCCCGTCACTGTCCTGTACGCGGTAGGTCACGGTCGTCGCAAGGCCCCGGAACGCCGCCTGCGGACTGAAGACGACCACGCCGGTCGGGTAGACGGAGTAGGTGCCCTGCCCGGCGATGGTGACCATGGGCAGCCAGCTCCCGGCGTTCGCCGGGTCCTCGAGCTGGATCGATGTGGGAACGAACGAGGCTCCTGAGCCCGGAGTGTCGTTGTCCGTCACATCGGCCGTGACCGGCAGGCCCTGTGGCGTCACGGCGGAGTCGGGGGAGGCGGTGGGCGGCGTGCCGACGTGGATGGTCAGCGTCGACGTCGCGTACGTCCCGTTGCTGTCCGCGACCCGGTAGGTCAGGGCCGGCGACGTGCCGGAGTAGCCGGCCTGCGGGGTGAAGGTCACGGAGCCGTCGGGCTGCACCACGAAGGTGCCCATGCCCGTGATGCTCACGGATGTCTTCCAGCCCAGGTCGACGGGATCCCGGAGCCGGACCGAGCCGACGACGAGCGGAGCTGTGGCCGCGCCCTCGGCGTCGTTCGCCAGGATCGGGACGGTGATCGCGTGGAGGTACGGCGTCGTGACGGAGTCCGCTGTGGCTATCGGGGTGATCGGGTCGACGGTCACCGTGAGGGTCGAGGTGGCGAGCTGACCTGCCTCGTCCGCCACCCGGTACCCCACGGTCGTGGCGGTGCCGCGGAATGCCGCCACCGGAGTGAACAGGACGTCGCCGGTCGATCCGTCCACGCTGTACGTGCCTTGACCGGAGATGGACAGCGTCGACGTGTACGTGCCGTCGGACGTGTCGAGGAGCCGGACGGAGGCGGGATCGAGAGGCGCCGCAGGATCGCTCGTGTCGTTGCTCAACGTATGAAGCGTGACGGGGATGTTCTGTGGCGTGGTGGCCGTGTCGTCGGTGGCCACCGGGGCGGCGGGGCTGCTCACCGTGACGGACACCGTGGCGTTGGCGATCGTGCCGTTGGCGTCGTCGACCAGGTAGGTGACCGACGGCGTCGTACCGGTGAAGCCCTGCACCGGGGTGAAGGCCACGGAGCCGTCAGGCTGGACCAGGTAGGTGCCGACACCGGGCAGCGTCACGGTGGACGCGTACACACTGGTGGCTGGGTCGAAGAGCTGCACCGAGGACGGAACCAGAGGCACGACGGCGCTGCCCGCGTTGTCGTTGGCGAGCAGCAGCACCGTGACGGCCGTCTCGTACGGGGTCGTTGCGGTGTCCGGCTGCGCGATCGGCGTCGGAGCGCTGACGTCGATGGTGATCGTCGACGTCGCCGTGTTGCCGTCCGAGTCGGAGACCCGGTACGTGATGGGCGTCGCGTTCCCGTGGTACGAGGTCAGCGGCGTGAACATGACGGAGCCGTCGGTCGGGTCGACCGTGTACGTGCCCTGAGTGAGGATCGAGACGGACGTGGCGTACATGGACGTCGTCGGGTCGAACAGCTGCACCGACCCGGGAACCAGGGTGGCGCCGGTTCCTGGGTCGTCGTTGGTCAGGGTGTCCACGGTCGTCGGGAACCCTTGCGGCGTCGACCCCGAGTCAGCGTTCGCGACGGGCGCCGCGCCCACCGTGACGTGGACCGTCGACTGCGCGTACGTCCCGTTCCCGTCCGGGACGCGGTACGAGAGGTCGGAGGTCGTGCCGGCGTACCCGACGGCTGGAGTGAACGTCACGGTGCCGAAGCCGACCTCGTAGGTGCCCACCCCCGCCACGCTCACCTGCGTCTTCCACGTGGTGTCAGCGGGGTCGAAGATCTGTACGGAGCCGGGTTGGAGAGGGGCGGTCGCCGCCCCTTCGGTGTCGTTGGTGAGGAGGTCGACGGTCACCGCGTGTGCATAGGGGGTGGTGGCGGCATCCGGTGCCGCCGTGGGCGTCACCGCGGTCACATGGATGGCGATCGTGCTGGTCGCGACCTGGCCGGCCTCGTCCGTGACCTGGTACGTGATGGGTGTGGCTGCGCCGTGGAAGGTCGGAAGGAACGCCGAGTGGACCGAACCGTCCGGGTCCACCGTGTAGTGACCCTCGCCCGCGACCGTCAGCATCGTCACGGGTGTCGCGCCGTCGAGCAGCCTCACCGAGGCAGCGTTGAGGGGGGCCGCCGGGTCGCTGGAGTCGTTGCCCAGCGGGAGCACGGTGACCGCTACGCCCTGCGGTGTGGTCGCCGTGTCCGGCAACGCCGTCGGTGCGGAAGGCGTCGACACGGTCACGGACACGTCTGACTGCGCGTACGTGCCGTTGGCATCCGCGACCCGGTAGGCCAGCGACGCTGTACCCGTGTGGCCCGGGGCCGGCATGAACGCCACCGAACCGCCTAGCTGCACCGAGTAGGTCCCGATCCCGGTGACGGTGACGGACGACGTCCAGGCACTGGTGACGGGGTCCTGAAGCTGGACCGACGACGTGTCGATCGGAACACCCGTCGCGCCTGAGTAGTCGTTGTCCAGCACCGGCAGGGTCACGGCGGTCTTGTACGGCGTCGTGGCGGCGTCCGGCGTGACCGTCGGGACGACCGCCCACACGTTCACGCGCTCGATCGCTTCTGCGGTGGCCCCGTTGGTGTCCGTGACCCTGTAGGTGATGGGCGTGGCGGCGCGCGCGAGACTCCGCAGCGGGGTGAACGTGACGTCGCCCGTCGTCGGATCGACGGTCCAGGTGCCCTCACCACTGACCGAGACAGAGCTCGAGAACGTTCCGGAGACAGGGTCTTTGAGCACCACCGACGACGGGACGAGGGCCGCGCCCAGCGTGCTCAGGTCGTCGTTCGCGAGCGTGGACAGCGTGACCGGGACGCCCTGAGGCCAGTACGAGGAGTCGTCGTGCGGAACCGGGGAGGGCGGCACTCCGACCGTCACCGTGAGCGTTGCGGTCGCCGTCGTGCCGTTGTCGTCCGCGACCCGGTACGTGACGGGGGTCGCGGGCCCGCGGAACCCCGTGGTCGGGGTGAAGGTCACCGCGCCGGTCACGGCGTCGACGGAGTACGCACCGTCGCTCGTGACGGTCATAGACGTCACGTACGTGCCGGTTGTCGGATCGAGGAGCTCGACTGTGCCGGGTCGGAGCGGTGCCGAGGCGTCACCGGCGACGTCGTTCGCGAGCACGTCCACCGTGGTCGGCGTGTTGAACGGCGTCCCGGCTGCGTCGTCGACCGGTCCGGGGGTCACCGGAGTGACGTGCGGAGCGATGGTGGAGGTCGCGGTCTGGCCGTACGCGTCGGCCACGAGGTAGCCCACCGGCGTTGTGTCGCCGGTGAAGGGGGTGACCGGGTCGAAGGTCACGAGACCGCTCGCCGTGTCGACGGTGTACGTACCCTCGCCGGCCATCGTGACCGTTGTCGCGTACGAGCTCGTGCTCGGATCCATCAGGCGCACCGAGGTGGGATCCAGCGAGGTGGCCGGGTCCGCCGAGTCGTTCGTCAGGAGGTTGAAGGTTGCCGTGACGTTCTGTCGCGTCGAGGGCTCGTCCGGCCGGGCCGTCGGTGACGCGATCGAGACGACCTGCACCGCGTAGTCCTCGATCTCGCCGGAGTCTGACGCGCCGGTGGGGCTCTGCGTCTGGGCGACGTCGTAGCCGATGCGGAATCGCGCGTACGTCGTACCCACGGTCAGGCCGCTGAGTCCGGCCCAGGTCAGGGTCGCCGAGGTCTGCCCGGCTCCGACCGCTGAGCACTGACGCTCGCCTGGGTCGAAGGTGCCGTTCGTGTCCGCGTCCAGCCAGCCGCACAGCTCGCCCGCCGCGCTGGCCCCTGAGAGCGCCACCGTTGCGGAGTAGCTGGTGGCCACGGTGGGGAGTGGGGCGGGCGTCAAGCCGTCGTCGGAGTCGGCAGCGGCGCTCAGGCCCGCGTTCGGGCTCACCAGGCTGTTGAGTGTGCCGCGGGAGTCGGCCGTGACCGAGCTCCCCAGGCGGATGTCGCTGACGACGGCCCGCGCGGCGTTGCCCTCGTCGTACGAGGCCGGCGCGTCGCCGTAGTCCTGGTCGAGCGTGGCGACAACGGCGAACTGGTCCTGACCACCCGCCAGGGCGCCGCCTCCCGCTGTGTCGACGCTGACCGCTCCGATGGAGAACGTGGCGCTGGCGACCGTGCCGACGAGCTCGACCGACCCGCAGGCGGCCGTGGCGGTCGCGGGGTCCGCGAAGGCCGTGCAGGTCAGGTCCGTCGTGTCATCGGTGGCCGTGATTGTGGACCCTGCCACCGCGAGGTTCGCGCCCGGGCCTGCCGCAGCGAGGCTGAGTCCGGGCGTCGTCAGAGTCAGAGTGGCGTGGAACAGGACGGGGGCAAGGGTGTTGTCGCCCAGGCCGGCGACGTGGATGACGGGGTTCACGACCGGATGAGCGAAGGTCACGGTCAGCGTGCCAAGACCCGAACAGGCCGCGCCCGTCAGGCAGCTGCTCACCGCAGTGGTCACGCTCTGCGCCTGCGTGGATGCGGAAAGTGTCGGTGTGTAGAGGGTCGGGATGAATCCCTCGGCGCCCAGGGTGGTTGCTCCCGTGAGCTGGGTTGCGCCGGTCGCGCTCCAGGTCTGCGAGAGGCCCGAGCCCACGGTCGTGCTCGTGCCGTTGGAGAATGCCGGGCCGGGCTCCTCGTACGCGGACGCAGCCCGTGTTCCGGCGAACGTCATCGCGAGCGCGAGGACGCCGACGAGGGCTGACTTTCCTCTTGCCGACAAGGTGGGCATCTCCTCCTACGAAGGTGGCCCAGGGCGCGCACGCGACACTGATGCCAGGTTCTTGGACGCTATTGATCCGGTGCTGGGGCCAACCACCAGATGAGGAGGACCTCACGAACGTCAGCCCAGGGTCTTATGCCAGGCGGCGGAGGTACGACTTCCGGTGGTCCGTGGCGGCGTGCACTAGGCTGTCGGCGGTTCGAGAAGTGCCACGTGACGAAGGATGGTGAGACGGATGACGGGTGGTGAGGTTGCGGGCTTGATCGGGGCGATCGCTGGGTTGATCGCTGCGCTTGCCCTGCTCATCGGCGCGGTCTGGCTCGCCATGCTTCTCGGGCGTCTCTCGGGTTCGGTCAAGGAGCTGACCGCGGTGGTCCGAGAGATCAACACCGGCGTCACCGACACCCTGCCTGAGGTCAAGCGGTTGGTCGTGACCGTCAACGACGAGCTCGAGAAGGTCGGGGTCGTCACCGACGACGTCGCGAAGCTCTCCGGCCACGCGAGCTCGGTCGCGAACGACGCGTCGCAGCTCTCCAGCCTCGTCACCTCGACGATCGCTGGCCCGCTGGTCAAGCTCTCCGCGTTCTCGTACGGGGTCCGTCGTGCGATCAACTCGGTCCGCAAGAAGAAGAGCTGACATGCGCAGGGTCGTGTGGTTCGCGTTGGGTGCGGCGGTGGCCGTCGTCGTGGTCGTCAAGGGTGCGCAGCTCCTGCGCCGGGCGACTCCTGAGGGTGTGCGCGAGCAGGTGGCGGACGCCTCGGCGGACTTCGGCCAGCGAGCGACCACCTTCGTGAAGACCCTGACCAGCGCCATGGCTGAGCGCGAGACCGAGCTTCGGGCTGCCCTCGGCATCGACGGCGCCGACGCTTCGGAGCGGCCGGCCGCCGCTTACGCACGCCGCGCCGCGTCCTAGGCGCCCTCGATCCGACACACGTAAGGAACCACCATCATGAAGACCGCCGAGATCCGGCGTCGTTTCATCGACTTCTTCGCGCGGTACGACCACACGGTCGTGCCGAGCGCGTCGCTGCTCTACAACGACCCCACATTGCTGTTCGTCAATGCGGGCATGGTCCCGTTCAAGCCGTACTTCACGGGTGCCGAGCCTCCCCCGTACAAGCGGGCCGTCAGCGTGCAGAAGTGCGTCCGTACGCTCGACATCGAAGAGGTCGGCAAGACCACCCGCCACGGCACCTTCTTCCAGATGAACGGCAACTTCGCGTTCGCGGACTATTTCAAGAAGGAAGCCATCGAGTTCGCCTGGGAGCTGGTCACCGGGCCGCAGGACGCCGGCAACTACGGCTTCGATCCCGACAAGGTCTGGGTCACCGTCTACCTCGACGACGACGAGGCGATCGCCTACTGGCGTGCCGTCGGGGTGCCGGAGGAGCACATCCAGCGCCGTGGCCTCAAGGACAACTACTGGCACATGGGCGTTCCCGGCCCGGGCGGCCCCTGCTCGGAGATCTACATCGACCGTGGGCCGGCCTTCGGGCGTGACGGTGGGCCGATCGTCGACGAGGACCGCTTCCTCGAGATCTGGAACCTCGTGTTCCAGACGGAGGAGCTGTCGGCGGTACGCGCGAAGGACGACTTCGACGTGCTGCGTCCGCTGCCGAGCAAGAACATCGACACGGGCATGGGCCTCGAACGTACGGCTCTGCTGCTGCAGGGCGTCAACAACATGTACGAGATCGACGAGATCTTCCCCGTGATCGAGCGCGCCGCGCAGATCGCCGGGATCACGTACGGGAGCGACCCTGCCTCTGACGTACGGCTGCGTGTCGTCGGCGACCACATCCGCAGCTCGCTCATGCTCATGACCGACGGCGTCTCGCCCGGCAACGAGGCGCGCGGGTACGTCCTGAGGCGCCTGCTGCGCCGCTCGCTGCGCTCGATGCGCCTGCTGGGCGTGGACAGGCCTGTCGCGACAGAGCTGCTGGCGGTCTCGCGGGAGCTCATGAACACCTCGTACCCCGAGATCGACGAGCAGTGGACCCGCGTGACGCAGATCGCCGACCGGGAGGAGACCTCGTTCCGCCGCACGATCAGCGACGGTACGAAGCTGTTCGACATGGCGGTCTCCGACGCGAAGTCGTCGAGTGAACCCGTCCTGTCGGGCGAGCGTGCCTTCCAGCTCCACGACACCTACGGGTTCCCCATCGACCTGACGCTCGAGATGGCGTCCGAGCAGGGACTCGAGGTCGACCAGGCCGGCTTCCGCACGCTGATGGCGCAGCAGAAGGCGCGAGCGAAGGCAGACGCGAAGGCGAAGAAGGGCGGCGCGGCGTCGACCGAGGCGTACACGCAGCTCCGGCGCGCGGGTGAGACCCGGTTCCTGGGCTACACCGACCTCACGGGGGACTCCCGTGTGCTCGGCATCGTCGCGAACGGGCAGATCGTGACGTCCGCGCAGCAAGGCGACACCGTCGAGGTCGTCCTGGCAGAGACGCCGTTCTACGCGGAGTCGGGCGGCCAGGACGCGGACACCGGTCAGCTGTTCGGGACCGGTCTGGCGATGGACGTCGTCGACGTGCAGAAGCCGGTGCCCGGCCTGTACGTGCACACGGTCACGCTCACCGACGGCCAGCTGGCCGTCGGCGACAGCCTCACCGCGCAGGTCGACGCGGCCGCGCGGCTCGGGTCGTGCCAGGCGCACTCCGCGACGCACGTGGTGCACGCGGTGCTCCGCGACCTGCTCGGGCCGACCGCGACCCAGGCGGGCTCGTACAACAAGCCCGGCTACCTCCGCTTCGACTTCTCCAGCTCGGTCGGCATGTCGCAGGCGATGCGCGAGGAGCTCGAGGGGCTTTCCAACGAGGCGATCCGCGCGGACCTTGCCGTGACCACCCGCGAGATGGCCCTCGACGAGGCGAAGTCGCTCGGCGCGATGGCGATGTTCGGCGAGAAGTACGGATCGGTCGTACGGATGGTCGAGATGGGCGGGCCTTGGTCGCGTGAGCTGTGCGGCGGCACCCACGTCGAGCGCTCCAGCCAGATCGGCCTTCTCAGCCTGCTCGGCGAGCAGTCGGTCGGTGCCGGGGTGCGACGGGTCGAGGCGTTCGTCTCGCAGGACGCGTTCAGCCATCTCGCGCGGGAGCGTGCACTGGTGACCAACCTGACCGACCTGCTGAAGGTGCAGCCGGACCAGCTCGTCGAGCGGATCGAGCGCATGCTCGTACAGCTCAAGAGCGCCGAGAAGACGATCACCGACCTCAACGCCGCGAGCGCGCTCGCCCAGGCGGGCGACCTGGCCGGCAAGGCGGTCGACGTCGAAGGGATCACGGTCCTGGCGCAGCGGGTGTCGGTGTCCGGCAACGACATCCGAACCCT
>Ga0182021_10002721_pt1 | contig 20679 bp, 23 predicted proteins | sample 612E3MmetaG_FD_120493 | JGI IMG/M metagenome (GOLD analysis project Ga0182021, IMG submission 120493) | Permafrost microbial communities from Stordalen Mire, Sweden - 612E3M metaG (Illumina Assembly) | ecosystem: Environmental > Terrestrial > Soil > Wetlands > Permafrost | place: Sweden... | reverse complement strand
GATCCCTTTACGGAACAACGAAAACCACCTTTGTGCCGGGTTGTAACGGCCTCCGCGCGCGCCTGTAGGCCGTCCCCTATCCGGATTCTCTCGTGTGCAGGCACGCCATGCGCAGCAGGTCCGGTCCCGCCCGAGAAGGGGATGGCTCAGCGGGCGTCAATTCCAGCATTAGATGAGACATGTGAGGTAATCGAACCGTCAGATGGAGTGACGTCGCGTGCAACAGGAAAGATGGCTTAGGTGGACGACAAGATCAGCAGGCAACCGTCGATGTTGTTGAGGCCCCTGGGTGTCTCGGACGAGAAGCAGGCCCTGCAGGCACAAGAGGAGCTCGCGCAGGATGACTTCGAGTTCCTTTTTGGACTGGAGCAGGGTGCGTCATGGCCGGCCTACTGCGGGCAGCTGGAGAGCCAGCGCCTTGGCGTTGACGTACCTGAGGGCTGGGTGCCATCCACGTTTCTTGTTGCTGAGGCTGAAGGGCAGATTGTCGGCCGGGTTTCGATTCGGCACGCGCTCAACGCCCACCTTGCAGAGGTGGGGGGGCACATCGGATACGGGGTGCGTCCTGGCTTTCGTCGCCGCGGTTACGCGACGGCCATCCTGGGCCAGTCCCTGGCGGTCGCGTCGTCGATTGGTCTTGACCGTGTACTCGTGACCTGCGATGACGACAACGTGGGCTCCGCCAACGTCATCGAGAACTGCGGTGGAGTGTTGGAGAACGTTGTGGCGGGCCGCGACGGGTCGGTGCCGAAGCGCCGATACTGGGTCGAGATCAGCGCGTGACACTGGTCCATCGCTGACCGGTCAGCGATCGGTGACCGGTCACCGGGGATCCCATTCAGCGTCATCTGAACGCACTCTTCTGCTGTTAGCGCACGGTTCCGACGATGAGGGGCGGGCTGGGCAGGCTGAGGTCCCGCATGGCGAGGGGCGCGGGGTCTACCTCTGGAACGGTCGGTCCCCACGAAACGTGCGGCCGAGGCGGACCCCCTGATACATGCGCACGACTCCCGGCGTCATGACGAACATTGCCAACAGGATCAGGACAGAGGACGTCGCCACGAGGTAATCGCGCCCACCTGAAGCCAGCAGGGTAACGATTCCCAGGACGCCCAGCGTTTGGCCCGGCACGACACTTGCGTAGGTCGCGAGCAGTCGCGTGGCTCCATCCGGACCGTAGTTGACCTGAGCATTGGTGAACATCCTCGTCGGCTTCTTGCGCTGCGCCTTTAAAGCCTTGTCAACGAACCATCGTTCATGAGGCAGAAGGTGTGGCGGGGTTTGCGCAGTTCCATTGAGGCCAGCCCAACGCCGGGCTAGGGGCGTCGATGCGAGCAGAACGGGGAAGAGTGCCGCGGCAAGAATTGCGGCACCGATCATGTTGCCTTTCACGGTCGCGTTGCCAACCAAGTCGATGACCTCACCAACAGTCCCGACTGCCAGAACGGTCAGCAACGGTATAAGCAGCGGGCCGCGCCCCATTCCCCGGTACAACGCAGCAGCACCGACGAGGAGTAAGAGACATCCGACCCAGAGGACCAACAGGCTGAACCCCACCCCGTCATCCGACATCAGGTTGTCAGTCCCCAACACGACCTTCCACACCAACGAAGCTGCAATCCCGAGCAGCAGCACCACATAGCCCACGGTCAAGAGGCAAGCAAGGACGACCTCTACTGGACGACGCATGCCATGCCGCTCATCGGAGATCGCCATGGCGCCCCCTGCTCCAGTCCAAAAAGGAACTCGAAATCATCCTGCGCGAGCTCCTCATCCTCATGTGCCTGCAGGGCCTGCTTCTCGTCCGAGACACCCAGGGGCCTCAGCAACATCGACGGTCGCCTGGTGGTCTTGTCGTCCACCTAAGCCATCTTTCCTGTTGCACGCCACGTCACTCCATCTGACGGTTCGATTACCTCACATGCCTCATCTAATGCTGGAATTAACGTCCGCTGATCGATCCGCGTACGAGGAGTGAAGCATCTAGCTTTCGGTCGATCGCTCGTCGGCGGGGGCATCCTCCTGCTCGGGGATCTGGATGGTGTCGAGATCCAATTCGACTCGCCGGCCGCCATCTGCAAAGTCGACTACGAGGCGTGCATGGCCTCCTGCGCCGTTGATGTAGGACCGAAGTGTTGAGAGCAGTAAGTCCGGGCGCCGTTCCATCTTGGCGACCGCGGCTTGACCGACGCCGAGGACTGTGGCGAGTTCGGCTTGCGTGAGTTGGGCGGCGTTGCGGACGGTCGCCAGGCCAATCGCGTATTCCCGGTCCGCCTGTCGTAGGCGGGCACGCCTCGCCGCGACGGCACGAGCTAGTTCCGGCCTGTTGCGCAGGGCAGTCACGCGAGCGTCGCCGCTGGAGAACTCCGTCTGCTCTGGGGTCTGTGTCATGGGGTACTCCCTTGCTGTCGTTTCCATTGGTCAACCATTGCTTCAGCTCGGATCGCGGCACTTGTGTACCAGAGGTCACCCAGGTGCGCTTTGTCGAAGCCGACTAACGCGATAACAGCGCGCCCTTTGTCAGGGAACCAGACGATGATGCGGACGGCAGTGTCACGGTCATAGGGATGCGCCAAGCGCCACAAAGGGTGACGCCGCGCCTGCTGGACGCGCTTGAGAGTCGGGGTTTCCTGGGTCGGTGGCTCGGCAAGGTCCTGCAGTTCTGCCAGCAGGGCGATCGCCCACTCCAGCGGGGGGCCGCCCGCCTCCTCTACCGAATCGAGCCAGTTGCTGAAGTCAGACGTCCAATCAATCAGCATTGCCACAGTATGCCACGGAAGGACTATGCCAAGCAAGGCATGTCTCCATGTCCTCTGCGTCCCGTCAGAACCCTTGCGGACGCCCGGAGGCCCCAACCCGCGTCATCTGAACGCAGTCATGTGGCCGCTGTGGGCGCGCATCCTTGTTCAGTGAGGGATCGGCTAGCGGGGCACCAACGTGATCGAACAGCGGATGCCAGGCGCCCGACTCAGTCGCGCGTCGGCTGTCAGGAGATTGCAGTCGAGAAGTTCAGCTAACGCGACGTACGAGGCGTCGTAGGCCGACAGGTTGTCCCGGAGCTCCCAAACACGATCCAGCAGTGAGAACACGGGGTATCGCGTCATTCCGAGACGTCGGAAGGCATCTAGAGCGGTCCACTCGGAGTCGGCAGCTAGCTGTTCAGCAGCGACCATTCGGCGTAGTCCGTTGGCGACTTCGGAGTCAATGAGATGTGGAGCGTGGAGCTGTTCACTCGCAAGAGCACTCCTAGCGGGGCCGGCGTTGAGCAGTGCAGACAGGGCCGCCGAAGCATCGACCACGATCACCTGTCGGCACGTCCAGCATCTAGGTCATGCAAAATCGTCGCGGCGTTCACACCGAGATCGGGCAAATTGCCGAGCAACGCAGGGTTGTCGGCTCTGCGCGACACCTCAGCAAGTTCCCTGACCGCTACTGCCCCAACCGAAGTTGCGTCGCGAGCTGCGAGCTGCTCCAAACGCGCGACGACGTCATCTGGCACGTTCCTCAAGTAAAGCGTCCTCATGTCGCAATATGCTAGCACATAACTTGCATAGTGCCAAGGGAGCACCATTGCGCCCAAGGCTGATTCCTCATGCTCGGGCTTCTGCCGACCAGGGGAGAGAGTCGGACCGCGACCCCTCGCGGCACTCCATCAGGTCCGCAACAGATCGGGATACACCACACGAGGACCTCGTCACGCGCTTCGGGGCAATCGGGCCCCGGGCAGTGCAGGCATGGAGGTCGCGCCCCGGGGAGGACCTGGCGCCCTGGCCAGCATCTGGAGGCATGCTCTGCCTTGAGGAGGCACTCCGGATAGTCCTGTTGGAAGCCACGGTCCACCTCCTCGATGTCCAGCGCGCGCTTGACTTACTGCCCGACGTTCCCGCCGCAGCCATCGCCGAGACTGTATCCCTGCTGGTCGACATGGTTCGGCCGGTTGACCTCGTGGAGGTAGGGACAGGACGTGCTGCCCCCTCGCCATTCCCAGTCATTCGCTAGACACCTGACCGAGCAGCTCAAACCCTGCTCCGTGCACGACTATGGAAGAGGTGAAACAGGCGAGGACACCGTTGAGGCTGCGGCGAACTGTTCGCCGACCTCGTCGTTGCGGAGTGTCCGAGTGCTTATGGTCATGGAGGCGGCCGCGAGGCCAGTCCCGCTGCTCGACCGCCCTTGGCTTCCGGGACTGTGGTTGCCTGCAATGTCTAGAACTGTCAGCGGCCAGCATTGGTCTACTCCCGAGTCGCTCCCGTCCGCAGGGAAGCGTTCGGCGCCGTTCTCAGTGAACGTCGGTAGAAACCACCGCAACGGCGGCACGCAACAGCGCCATGGTCAAGTCGGTGACAACGGCCAGGGGCGCACCCTGTTCTATAGCGCGCATGGCGGCCTCAATGACACCGCCCAACAGCTGCGCCGTGAGTTGCAGCTCAGGTACCCCGAGCGTCTGCAACGCATCCAGCAGGGGCGCGGCCTGCTCGCGGTGCAGCTCTCGCAGCCGCGCCAGGCATTCGTCAGGCAGCTGGGCGGCCGCCAACGCCGCCGCCGGACGGTGGGCGCCCTCGGCCGTCAGCCGCAGCGTCTCGCGCACATAGGCGTCAAGAATCTCCGCTGGCCCGATGGCCCCGTCAAGGGCGACCCGCAGCGACTCGTTCGCACGTGGAAACGCATCTTCAATGACAGCCGCGAGGATGTCGGCGCCCGAGGTGAAGTATTGGTACACACTCGGTCGGGCAAGTCCAGCGGCAGCGCCCACAGCCGCGGGCGTCACCGCACTCACTCCTCCACTGACGAGCAGCTCGGTCGCCGCGTGAAGCAGCGCATCCCGCTGGCGTACCCGGTGCTGCGCGACGGTTGGGGCAGAGATCTTCGGCATCCCCGTCCTTTCCGTTGGTGGGCCCAGTTTACGACAGGTGCGACCCAGGCCTATGATGCTGACAGTACTGTCAGCATCATATCGTTTGCCAGTGAAGAGTGAGAGATCAGGATCAAGACCGTGACCGAGGCGCCCCCAAGCCCGACTGTCGAGACAGCGCTGAACCCCAAGCGCTGGAAGGCGATGCCGGTCATCGCGCTCGCCGTTTCGATCATCATCATGGACGCGACGATCGTAAACGTCGTGCTCCCCGTGTTGATCCGCGACATCAACCTGACCGCCTCCGACGCCGAGTGGATCAACTCGGTGTACGCCCTGGTTTTCGCTTCGCTGCTCATCACGGTGGGCCGGATCGGCGACATCTTCGGACGTCGCCGGCTGCTCATCATCGGCATCCTCATTTTTGGCGTCGCGAGCGTCCTGGCGGCCATCTCGTACTCCGGGACGACGTTGATCGCGGCGCGCCTTCTCCAGGGGGTCGGCGGGGCGATGATCCTACCCGCGACACTCTCGACGGTCAACGCGCTCTTCCACGGGCGCGAGCGGGGCATCGCGTTCGCAATCTGGGGCTCGACCATCGGTGGCATGGCGGCCGTCGGGCCTGTTGTCGGCGGATGGCTGACCACCAGCTTCACCTGGCGCTGGGCATTCCTGATCAACATCCCGATCGTGCTGATCGTGCTGGCCGGCACGCTGCTCTGGGTTCCCGAGACAAGGGACCAGCATGTCGAGCGCAGGGTGGACTTCCTGGGGGTCGTGCTCTCGATCGCCGGACTGGGTGGCATCGTCTTCGCCCTGATCGAGGGCCAGCGCTACGGCTGGTGGTTAGCTCTCGAGCCGCTCACGATCGGCGGCTTCAGCTGGACCTGGTCGATCTCGCCGGTGCTCGTCTCATTCATCCTCGGCCTGCTCCTGATGACGACTTTCGTGTTCGTCGAGCGGGCAAAGGCACGCGATGGCAGACCGGCGCTGCTCGACCTGTCACTCCTGGGCATCCGAAGCTTCAGGTACGGCGCCATCGCCGCGCTGATCGTGGCGCTGGGCGAGTTCGGGATGCTCTTCGCGCTGCCGCTGTTCCTACAAGGTGCACTCGGGTACACGGCGTTGCAGACCGGATGGCTGATTCTCGTCCTGGCGATCGGAACCTTCCTCATCTCCGGCGCGACACCCCAGCTCACCCAGCGCCTGGGTGCCCGCGCGGTGGTGCGCACTGGACTCTTCCTGGAGTCCGTCGCCATCACCGGGCTCGGCTTCACCATCAACCTCACCGCGAGTGCGGGGGTTCTGGCCGGCTGGCTGTTCCTCTATGGGGCTGGTGTGGGCATGGCCACGGCCCAGCTCACCAGCGTCATCCTGATCGATGTCCCGGTCGCCCAGAGCGGGCAGGCCTCCGGTCTGCAGAGCACCGTTCGCCAGCTGGGTGCCGCCCTCGGGGTCGCGGTGCTCGGCACGGTTCTCGTCACGACCCTGGGCGTCGCGACCGCCAACAACCTCAGCTCGGTGCCCGGGCTCAGCGCCCCGGCCGAGAAGCAGGCCACCGCCATCGTCTCGGGCTCGGCCGGGGCGGCGATTCCCGAGCTGGGAGCGTTACCCGGGGGTCAGCCTGTCCAGGCCGCGGCCGAGTCCGCCATGGTGACCGCGGCAAGGATCACCACTCTCAGCGCGGCCGCCATCATCCTTTTGGGGCTGCTGGCTACCATCGCGATGCCGGCCATGCGACGCGAGGACGAAGGCGACGCTGTGCTTGTCGCTCCAAGCACAGACGCCGCAGCGAAATGATGGCGAGAACGTCGAGGTGCTGGCGAGACCCCGGCCAATCTGCCGCGGCTGCTGAACTCAAAGCGACCCCCGCAATGGGCTATCCATGGCCAATCGCCATCCACCTCTGCGTCTCTCGCTGAGACTCCGGCGCCTGAGATCTAACGGTGCCGTAATCGCTGAAGGATGGCGCTGACTGTGGCACGAGAGAGAGACTCGACGGCTGGGAGCCGTGCCCGTCCGTAAGGCGAACCTTGGGTTCTGACGGTGATCGCAACACCTAGCAAATGAGAGGTGTTGAGCAGTTGATGGTGAAGTTCAATGACCGCATGGTTACCGACGTGGTTCAGACGTTCTGGGCGGCGATGCAGCGCGGTGAGTTCATCACCGACGCAGCGGCCGAGGTTGGTACATATCGGGCGAAGGGGCGGGGTTGGCTGCGGGCGTCGGGAGGTGTGCGCCCGCGCCAGGGGCGCGGGCTGGTGGGGCGTTGTCTGCCGTTGGGCACCAAGGGCCTCGGCCTGGCCGGTAGCTTCAGCGAAGTCTGGCACGCCGAGGTCGAGGTGGAGCCGATTCTTCACGGTCTTGCCCTCGGGTACCTTCTGGAAGGCGAGCCGAGTCCATCCCGGTGGATACACGTAATGCCACGACTCATCTCGCGCGCACGGCACCCCGCCCAGCACCGCTGACCAGAAATGGGCCAGGACCCTTGGGTTCGCGCAGTCGACGACGACCTCCTCAATCCGTCCGATCATGTCGGCGATGAATAGTCGTTGCCGAACGGACGGGGACCGTTATGTCGCGACCGGTTGCCGGTTCGGAGCCTCGCCTCGGCTGACCTCGTCAGCTCTTATCAGACCACTTGCCGGCAACCTCCGAGGAAGGTGCGACTTCCGATGCGGTTGTGCGCCGCGTGGTCAGCAGGTCACGGCGCTCGGCGCCTGAGTGTGCGGTCGCCGACGTCTGTCCTTGTCAGGCTCAGGTGGCGGAATCCTGGCGGCGGCGCTCCTCCCCCGGCGTCCGAGCACTGCTGGTGTAGCCCCGCCAGGCCACCAGTGCGGCGATCGCGACCCACACCATCATGAACGCAATGTGCTCCCACCAACGACCCCAGTCGGTGCCCCGCGCGTCGGCTGCTTCGAAGACGGCGTTGACGAAGTGCCGCAGAGGAAAGGACCAGCCGATCGCCGACAGGACAGGGGGCAGCGATGGCGTCAACAGGAAGATGTCGGATATGAAGGCCAGTGGAAGCAAGGTGCCCAACGCCACCGCGGAGACCGTGCGCGAACTGGGCAGTACCATGGCGAGCGCGAGTCCAAGCGCCGTGAACGTGGCCGTTCCGACGGCCAGCGCCAGGATTATGGCGGGCAGCCTCGAGACGCTCAGGTGGACATTGAATGACGCCATGCCGACGCCGAAGAGCAGGACCACCGTGGCCGCGGCGACGACGAAGGCGGCGCCGATCCGCCCTGCAAGATAAGTCCACAACGGGAGCGGGGTGCCGCCCAGCCGTTTGAGCACTCCTCGCTCCCGGGCGACGCTGACGGCCTGCGACAAGGTGACATAGGTGGTCACTGCGATCCCGTACGCCGCGAACACGCCGGTGACGAACTGCGGCAACGGAACGCCGCGCCAGCTGACCCCCGGATTGGTCACGCAGAAGAAGACCATGAGCAGCATTGGGAAGATCACGGCAAAGAACAAGGCCATTCGGTCGCGCAGCAGACTGCGCAGGCCGTATCGAGTCTGGCCAAGGACGAGAGCCCAGCACGACGGGCGGCCCGGGCTGAAGACCGAACCGGCTCGTTGCGCACTGCCGACGCGGCCATCGTCCGCGGTGCGGCCACCGCCGTCGGCGCCCTGGTGGGCGGCTGGCCGCTTCTCCCAGGACAGGTACCGCACGGCCACGAGCGCACCGACGACCCCCCACCCGACCATCACCAGCAGATGGTCGCCATCGAACCCCCAACCCTGGAGGTATGGGTTGAAGTCGTCCGCCATCGCATTGGCGAAATGCCGCAAGGGGAACGCCCAACCGACGGCGCTCAGCCACCCGGGCAGGCTTCCGGAGCCGAAGATGTCGGAGATGAATGACAGCGGGATGAGGATGCCGATGGTGATGCCCTGAACCGCTGAAGGAGAGTGCACAAACGATGTCACGGCCAGGCCCAAAGCAGCGAAACAGAAGATCCCCACGAGCAGCGTCACCAGAAGCGCCGGCAGCCTGTGCCACACGATCTGGACGTTGTAGAACACCACGCCGGTGGTTGCCAGCACCATGACCGCGATCAATGACACCCAGACCCTGGACGCGATCAGCCCTCCCAACTGGACCCACTTCGGCACAGGTGTACCCGCGAGTCTCTTGAGGACGCCGCTGTCCCGGTCGCCGGCAATGTGCACGGCAAGCAAAGCGAACGACGCCATAGCGACGCCGAAGACGGCGAACACCGGGACGTAGTTACTGCGCGAGGTGCAGGCCCTGCCGCTGGTCGATCACCACGTTGCCGAGAGCAGCACACAGGATCACGAGGAACGTCAAGGGGAAGATCAGCGTGAAGAACGCCGCTATCGGCGTCCGCACGAATTGTCGGGTGGCGTAGCGTGCCTGTCCAAACAAGAGACGCAGCAGGCTCGGTCGTCGCTGACGGCTGGTGACCGGGACCATGGCGGGCGAGAGCGTGTCAGCCATCGGCGGCCCCGCGGTCGGTCAGCCGGAGGTAGACCTCTTCCAGCGACGGACGTGCCAGCCGGAGGGACTCCAGCTCCAGGCCGCGTTCGATCGCCCAGGCGGACAGGGTGTTGAGGTCACGGGTGGGGAACCGGGAGGCAAGCTCGAGCATGTCGCCGTCCAGCCTGGCCGTCCCGTCAACTGACGGCAGGTCGTTCAGTGCCACGGCGGTCGGTAACCGGAGCGAGATCACCGTGTCGCGCTCACCGGCCTCGCGAAGCTGTTCCGGGCTGCCAAGGGCGACCAGATGACCCGAGTCGATCACCGCCACGCGATCCGCCAGGTGCTCGGCCTCGTCCATGTAGTGCGTGGTCAACAGGACCGTTTTGCCCAGGGCTCGCAGCGCGTGCACCAGATCCCAGGCCCGGCGACGTGCTGAGGGGTCGAAGCCTGTCGTGGGCTCGTCCAGGAATAGCAGCTCCGGGTCACCGGCAAGGCCAAGCGCCAGATCGAGCCTGCGCCGTTGGCCTCCCGAGAGCGTCTTCACGCGTGAGGTTCGTTTGTCGACTAAGCCGACGAGGTCGATCAACTCGTCGACCTCGCGGTGGCGAGGGTAAAAGCTCACGTACAGCTCGACCAACTCGCGGACCGAAAACTCCTCGTCGAAGCCTGCCTCCTGCAGGACGATCCCGATCCGCTCCCGCAGGTCGCGCCCCCCAGACAGGGGCTCCATGCCCAGCACTGCAACCCGACCATCCGTAGGTCCGCGGTATCCCTCAAGGACCTCCAGAGTCGTCGACTTCCCCGCACCGTTCGGCCCCACCAACGCGAATATCTTCGCCCGCAGCCACAGTGAAACTCAGATCGTCAACGGCCCGCAATGAGCCACAGTCCACGCACAAGTTCTCGACCGAAATGGCGCTATCCATGCCGCAACTTCCCTCAAGTTATCGACTTGTGCGGTCAGGGCACCACTCAGTGCCACGACGATGCTCACGCTACTCGGATGCGACAGGCGAACACCGTGACGAAAGTCCTGAATCGGACCTCGTTCAGAGGCATCGACGCAAGTGCCCCCGGTCTCACCGTTTCCTGGACGTCGATGCGCTGAACGTGCGGATCCATTGATCATCTCTTAACACTGCCCCCGACTCATCCCTTGACGCATGGTCTGAGATCGCATATTCATCCGCGGGTTGTCAGCCAACGGAACATCCACAGCACCGGGCAGCAGGAGTTGGTGTGCGACAGGAACGGCCAGTGGCACATGTTCCCGCCCAGGACCGTCGTGTTTGGTCGTCCCGTAGCCTCCAACGAAACCGATCCGATCATCCGCGCACGGCCCGTTAAGACCGCCAGCGACCCTCTCGAGGGGCACAGCTTCATGACCTATGTCGGGGAGGTGTCGGCCGGGGTGAATCCCCCGCGTCATTCACCCAATAACGGGAGCTCGGATTAGTCACGATGCGTTTGCGGATCAGTGTCGGCGATGTGATCTAGCCACCAGGCCGCCCAGGTTGTTGACACCAGGGCACGAGGTTCCGGCCTAAGGGCTTCGGCATCGCGCTCGGCCGCCTTGCGTACCGCTGCCAGGTGCCCCGTTTCTGATCTGAGGGCGTCGGCGAGGACCGGCACGTCAGCGGGGCGTCCGGCCCCTTGACTGAACGCTTGGAAGATCGCGCTGACGAGAAGCGTCTCGAACAGCCAGGCTTCCCGCGCCGAGAGGAGTGTCAGCAAGGGCGACTCAGTGTGAGTCGCCATGAATGAGGCGTCCACGGTGTCCATAAAGGCCGTCGTGGCTCGTGCCAATCGACGTTCGGCGTCGGCGGCTTCGGTCGTCGGAGGGGCGACGCTCTCCGGGCCACTGACACCGCCTGGAAGGCGGGTGAGGGCGCCGTGGTCGCCGGTGCGCTCGAGGCTCTGATCCTGGCGATGTCGGGGCGCCCAGTGACTCTCCCAGAACTGACCGGTCCCGGGGCTGCGGTGCTCGCGGCCCGCATCGGAAGGCGCAGCCCCAGCCTCCCAGGGTAAGGCGCCGCTGCTCTGGCCGCCGGACCAATGATCAAAATAAGCCGATGGCTCATCGAACAAGGATGCGCGCCATCGCGGCACGATCGAACGCGCGACCAGCGGCTGATGAGCGGATGTTCGCAAGCCCGCGGGGGGCGTGTCCAGAACTCTGGGCACGGTGAGAACATTCACGCAATCGGAGCAGGCCGCGGACACCGTCATTCTGGCCGAGCCGGTTCGTATCGCTACAGGTCACCGGCTTGCAGGTTGTCATGTCGAGGTGTGAAGGCAAGCCGCGTGCAAGGATTGCACCGCCTAAGCTCACTGGGTTGTTCTCACGTGCCGCTGCACCTCCAGCATCGGGGAGACGCGAAAACCGTTGCAAGACAAGGACATGACTGACCGACCCGCGCCTATTTGCAGAGTTCTGGTGTCTGTCAACGCTGCTTACTTCTCGGAGGTCCTTTGAAGGGGTAGAGGCTTAGCAGCGGTGGCTGCATTCTTGGCCAGGATGATCTGCCAGGCGGCGACGACTGTGACGATCAGCATGAGCCAGAAGGTGAGTCCCTCAACTGGCGACAATCCACTGACGAACCAGTTGGGTCGATGAATAACCCGGTCTGCGGCGTCCCCGAGGCTTCCGGTCCGCAGGGCGAAGTCCCACAGCCCGCAGACCAACATAGCCGGGACGAGAGAACCCTGGGCCATCCTTACCACGTACAAAGAAGTGCCCCCGAGGAACCACAAACCGATCGTCTCGGCATATTCCAAGGACGTCTGGCCCATCAGGAACGCGGAGATCATTCCCAGGAAGGCGAACATCAAGGACGTGAGGAACCAGACACCGACCTCGGGCATCGAGGCGCGAAACGCGACGAGCAGCAGGCCTTGGTACAGGATCACGAAGGAGAAGCCGAAGAGAACAGAGAAGAAGCCGAGCCAGAAGGTCTGTAACGCACCCAGTGTGGGCACGCCAGGCCTGGCGGCGACGGCGAGCCCCGCGACCAGGTAGAGCGCGGTCACGGCCATCGTCCATCTGGGGGCTGTTCGAGGCTCTTCCCGCATCACTGGACGCCACCAGCCGACATATGTGGTGAAGAGGACCAGGAATACCGCTCCCAAGCCGAGCATCACCAGGAAGAGGCCGTGCCCCCACCAGCCCTGGATGGTGTCGCGGCCGATGGGCACCACCAATGAACCCAGTATCGCCCCGAAGACGATGGCTACGTAGACAACAAAGGCTAAGAGCCCCAGGAGCGGGCGAGGTGCGATGCGCTTGTCGTCGTTTCTCAGGAACCACCACAAGCATCCACCCATGACTCCGGTGAAGATGAGGATGACGCCTACAACGTGGGTGGACACGATTAACAGCCCAGCGGGTCTTGTCGCCCGTTGTCGTGGGAAGTGGCTTCAGGACCCCAGCGGCTCATTGCCGAAGTGTAAGACACGGTTGCCTCGGCACGATTGCCCGTGTCCGTCCCGGTGCAAGCCTCTCCACCAGTGACGACGCCAAGCATGCTCTCCTTGCTTGCTTTGGAAACGTCCTCTCTTGCCGCTGTCGTGCTCGTTCCCGACGGCAGGGAGGTCTAGACCCGCAGCCCTCTCAGCTGGGATAACCGTGACAGGTCCCGGACGTCCTCACATCGTCCGGTCGATCACGTACATAACCTGGATGAGCGGACGTCCGCTCATCGGCAGATCCGGTAGTTGTTTGTCGCCTTCCGCCGTCTCGATCAGCGGAACGATGACCGGATGCACCTAAGCCAGGTTCGGTGTCGTATGACGATCCCGCTACGGACAAGAACGCAGACCCGATGGCGGCTAGCTCGGACGTTCACTTTGCTTCGCTCAGGGCACTCGTGCGATGCCCATCATGTGGTTGGTCATGTCACGGATACCTGGAAGGTGGCCTACCTTCCGAACCATCGTCAGTGCCGCCTGGTGCAGATCTTCATCGGCCTGGCCCAACTGTTCGAGGGCGAGACCATCCGGCCCCTCGATGGCACACACGCTGATGTCGGTGAGGCCAACCTGGCTTAGCTCTTCTTCAAGTTCCTCCGCCGTATGGAAATGCGCGCCGGGAAAGAGGACTCCGCGAGCCGCGGTCCCTTGCTCCAACAACGAGACCCAGTCAGTCGGGTATGGGTGTGGGGTTTCTTCGCCCAGCGTCAGGACCGCGTGGCCGATGAAACGGGGGATCGCCGCAGCAAAGATCCAGCCGCCCGAGCGGACCACACGCGCCGCTTCTTCGAGACTGCGCAGGCGGTCCTTACGTTCGGCCAAGTGATACAGCGGACCGAATAGCAGAGCAACGTCGAAGGAATCATCCTCAAACTGAAGATCTCGAGCATCGCCGACCTGCGCCTCGAAAGTGCCCCGGCGTCTAGCCTCCTGCACTTGAGCAGGAACAGGGTCGATCAGGACTACGTCATGACCCAGCTCGGCCAGGGGTGCGGCATGAACGCCGGTCGCGCCCCCTACATCGAGGACTTGAGAGTGCCGGCGGATACGGGAGGCAATCAGTTCCTGGACTCGTTCGAACTCCAAACGGCCCTGAGCCGAACGCACGGTCAGGCGCTCCGCCTCCGCAAAGTGCTCTGTGTAGTAGTCCTGGATGCGAGCGTCCACGTCCGCTTGGTTCATTCTGCAGACAGTAGACGGCCTCCTTGGCAGGTCGCCCTCAGCCTGTCTCGACGCGATCGAGCGAACCGCGGCAGGTCGGGTCTTTCTGTGTCGACCGTTCGCGGTGACTCGAAGCGAACCGGTGGCGCAGGCTTCTGGTGCCTCGCCGAGGTGATGGTCCTGCGAGCGGTGCCGACGATGACCGAATGTCTGTGAACATTCACCAAAGGATCAGACTGCACCTGTGGACACCGCCCCGCTCCTGACCCAGCTGCTCGCAGAGGTTGAAAAGTTTGGCCAGTTGGTGACCGAAGCCCTGCCTGGTTCTGCAGGCAACCCCGTCCCGGCTTGCGAGGGCATGGTGTTTGCGGAACTGGTGCGTCATCTGGGCAGCGTGCACCATCTGGTCACCGACTGGGTGCGTGATGGGCGACGCCCTAGCGCATGGGCGCAAGCCCCGGAGGTTGGCGAAGACCTGGCCGCATGGGCCAGGCGAGGCAGCGCCGACATGCTGGAAACGCTCACCGGCCGGTGTCCGGCACAGCCGTGCGCGACATGGTCGGCGACAGACAGGACCGTTGGCTTCTGGATCCGGCGGATGGCGCACGAGACCGCCGTCCACCGAGTCGACGCCGCTCAAGCGGTTAGCGAGCCCTGGAGGGTAGATCCAGTGCTGGCTGCGGACGGTGTGGCAGAGGCGCTCGAGTTGTGGCTCGGCACTCGATTGGGCTCCCATGTCGGCGGCTCCGGGCGAGCAGTACGGCTCCTGGCCAGTGCCGAAACAGATGGTGCAGTCGTTGACTGGACAGTCCGCCCTCTGAAGACCATCGTCGAGTTCGGTGCAGGCCCAGCAAACGTCGACGTCACCGTCGCGGGCACGCCGGCGGCCCTATGGGCCTGGACGTGGGGACGATCCGACGCGGACCACCCCATCGATACCTTCGGCGACGAAGAAGCGGCGGACGAGGTGCGCGGGCTGCTTAGCCGCGCGCAGCAATAGGAACCGCGATCAACTAGCTCGGACCTGTCCCGCACACCCAACGGCTAGCGGAGCACGTGACCGACGGTCACCGCAGCCTTTGGTCGTCCCGTAACTACGGGACGATCCGAGGGGCGTTGAACAGCGCCTCCACATGCTCCGCTGACCGTTCGGCTTGCGGTGATCACCGGCGACTCGCGCAATGCCGTGCAGTTCCGCCGTCCTCAGTCTCTGAGAAACTCGCGGCAATGCGCATCGCCGCGTTTGCCGACAACGGAGTCATCTGCTTCTTGAGTTCTTCACTCACTGGACCGGTAAGAAGCTACGTGGCGTCGCCCCTGAAACCGTTCATGTTTGCTCCAGTTGGCTTAGTGCCGGCCTGCTTGGTGCCGGGTGGTTTGCTGGCGTGTGGCTTGGCGCCGGGTGGCTTAGCGCCCGGCGGTGTCGTGCCGGGCTTGGTGCCACCCTGCCCTGTCGGCTTGACCCGCTTCTTGCCTTTGGGTTGCTGGCGCTGACCCGACTCGGGCTTGGTCTCGATGGCCGGGGTGTCCTGGACCTCCTCGGCCTCTTCGTCGTGGGTCAGACCGGGGATGGTGAACTTCTTGTGTTCTTTGCCGCTCTTGAGCCGGCGCGCCTCCAGGGCCTTCTCGGCCAGTGAGCCAGGAGCCGGCATCCGCCGGATGGTGTAGAACTGCTGGCCCATCGTCCAGAGGTTGGTCGTCAGCATGTAGAGCAGGAGGCCGATCACGAACGTGACGCCCGAAAAGATGAACATCAACGGCATCAGATAGATCATGTTCTTCTGCATCTTGGCGGCGGGGTTGTCCAGGGCGCTGGCCGGCATGTTCTTCATCATCAGCTGCCGCATGCTGGTGAACTGCGAGCCCGCCATGAGCACGATCATCACCACGCAGACGATCTTCACGTTGAAGGTGGAGGGCGCTGAGACCGCGACCCCGTGCACGAGGGTGACCGTGTGCTGGAACGTGGCAGACAGGGGCGCACCGAAGATCGTGGACGCGTTCGCCTGAGCGGCCACCTCCGGGGTCAGTGGGCCGATCGGCGGCGTCGTGCCGGCAGCAATGCCTGCCATGTTGGCGAGCACCCGGTAGAGCGCGAAGAAGATCGGGGACTGCAGCAGGAGCGGCAGACACGACGAGAACGGGTTGGTGCCCGTGCGTTTGTAGAGAGCCATCGTCTCCTGGCTCATGGCCTGCCGGGACTCAGGATCGGTCTTGCCCTTGTACTTCTTCTGGATCTTCTGTATCTCGGGCTGGATGAGCTGCGTCCGTCGCTGGGCGTGAATCTGCTTGACGAACAACGGGATCAGGATGATCCGGATGGCGACGACCAGGCCCACGATCGACAGTCCCCAGGTGAGCCCGGATGCCGCGGGGAGGCCGATCGCAGTGAAGATGGTGTGGCAGCCGACCATCAGCCAGGCCACGACCCACTCGAGTGGGGCCAGCACGCTGTCAAACATTGAGTTCATCGTTAAAGTCCTTCAGATCAGGCAGGCGGTATTTTGCCCGCAAAGCACGCGTTTGTGTGTGGGCGATGTTCATCAACCCGGACGTTCGCCGTGACCTCATTGACCAGGTCATCACTGTTCGATGTCACCGGCGTCGCTGTCGTGCTCGTCAAGGGAGGCTGCGGCAGGATCTGGAACGGCATCCACCTCGTCGGTGGCGCGCCCTCGGAATTCACAACGGAGCGGGGTTGGCTGCACCCGCGTCCGGAGGACCTACTTCCGGGGCGGGGAAACACCACGCGGCACGCGCGGTGTGATCGGCAAGCAAGCGATCCTGGAGGTAAATGGATTCACTCGGCTGCGAAGAATCGACCTGCTTCGCCCCGCGACGACGCCATCGGAAAGTTCACCTGTCGATGCGACGACAAGAACAAACCCGACCACGATCACGAGCCAGGCGAAGTTGGAGGACGGGCCCTGCGCAATGAAGTTGGAGGACGGGCCCTGCACAATCCCGAAGATTGCTGTTGCCATAGCGAAGACACCAGTGGCAATAAGCAGGCGCGTGACTCTCCAGTCGAAGAGGTCAGCGCTACGTCCCATTGGTCGATCGTACGCGAGGCTCGCGACTGCGCGACCTGACCTCCCGCCGAGCAAAGCACCGGTGCCGAAGGTCTTAGGCCGGCCATCCATAACCGCCTGCACAGGTCCAGCTTTCTAAGACTGGAGCGAGACCGCGCTCCTGTTGCCCACCGGGCTAGGGCTCGCCCTCTGCGTCCTTGGCGGGGTGCTGCCCACCTCCGGGACGACCGCCTTAATCCGGGTGGCCGTAGCCACCCTTGCCGGATTCGGGACACTACGACTGGGGCGTCGGATCATGACTGATTCAGAGGTGACGCGCATTCCTGAGGTCGACAGCACATGACAGTGGGACCGGTGCGCCGACACTTCCATGCCCGGTCAGCCATCCCTCTACAGAGTGTGGTCTTGCGGTTGCCTACAAGACGGAGAAGTCCTTGGGCAGTGTGCCGCGGCCGGTCAGCGCGCGGAGCACGGTTTCACCGGTTCCGACCGTCGCGGCGATGCGGGCGGCCAGGGAGGCTGCGTCGGCTAGAGCCTGTGGCGTTGAGGTCGCCGCTATCCCGGTGGCTGCGGCGATGTCGAGGGTGTGGACCGTGAGCTCGAAGGTGCGCGTCGCCAGCCATGCCGAGAGCTGCATCCCGCCGGCGGCACTCTGGACGAGTTGCTCGCCTTCCGCGTTGTTGAGTCTGATCGCAACATCCTTGACCAAGGCACGGACGGCGAATGCGGGGTCGATACCCAGTGCTTCGGCATGGGTGCTGGCACCAGCAGTGGCAGCGGCGACAGCCGCTGCGTAAACCGACGGATCCAAGGTTCGACCTATGGCGTAGTAGGCCTCGGGAGAAGCGATGACGATTGTCTGAGCCGGCTTGTCAAGGGTAGTGAGGACACCGCTGAGGGCGGCCGTGCTCGTGTGGCCGACCAGCTCCCGCAGGCTCCAGACTCCAAGGCCCCGACCTTCCCACATCTGATCAGTCACCTTGCTGACCAGATCAGCGAAGACCTGCGCAGCCGCCAGGTAGCTTTCGTCTATGTCCATGCGGAAACGGTCGCACAACTGAGACCACCCTGCCGCTCTCTACCCCGTCGGCCTCGCGTTCCGGTTCGGGATCCCCGCCCGGTCAGGCCGACTCCTTCGTCAGACTTGATCCGACGGCACGAGGCGGAACCAATGGACCACAACTGGTTCTGCCTCGCGAAGCTCCCAGGCGGGATCTCCTGCGTCGGCCCGGACCAGCTCTGCAACATCACCCCAAAAGGAAACATGGTCGCGGCGCCACTCGACGGCGTCGGCAAAACCCTCGCCCTCGGCATGGGCGACGTCGTCGCCGACCATGTGCAACGGCGTGATCGTGACCCTCGTCGTCTCTACGGTGCCGCGGACCGCTCCTTGACTGTCGACCAGGGCACTGAGCTCACCGACCCTTGGCAACGGATCGCCGGATAGATACTCAACTGCGAGCGAAGACGTAGCAGTCTTTCCCCCTCGCAACACGGACTGCAGCAGTCTGTCTCCAAGGCCATCATCACCGTCATAGCCGAAGCTCTGCGTACGCATCATGCACGCCAGCCTCCCACAACGCTCACGGGCGCAGCGATCATGTTTGCTCATCAAAACCTCTGCCGTCACGTGCTAGTCAGAAGGCTCCAGATCAGCCGAGGACCGAGCGCGCCCCTGCCCGCAGCGGGATCCCCAAATGGGGGCTGTCGACGGTTGACGCTGTTTGTCTCCCTCATGTGCCGTTGTGACTGTCGCGTGTGCTGGGGCTTGACCCTTGGTAGGTGCGGCGGTAGGCGGTGGGCGTGGTGCTGGTGTCCCGGGCCAGGTGCAGGCGCAGGTTGGCGGCGGTGCCGAGGCCGCAGCGTGCGGCGATTTGCTCTACCGGCAGATTGCTGACCTCCAGTAGCCGGCGGGCCTGGAGCAGGCGCTGGGCTGTGAGCCAACGCAACGGGGTGGTGCTGGTCTCGGCGAGGAAGTACCGGGCGAAGGTGCGAGGCGCCCAGCCTGCGTGCCGCGCGAGGTCCTTGACTGTCAGGGGATCGGCGAGTCGTTCCAGCGCCCAGGCGCAGGTCCCGGCCAGTCCGGTGCCGCTGGGAGGTGCGATGCGCTGGAGGTACTGGGCCTGGCCGCCGTCGCGGTGTGGTGCCACGACCATCCGGCGGGCAACTCGGGCGGCGGCATCAGCACCGTGATCGTTACGCACCAGGTGCAGGCACAGGTCGATACCGGCTGTGATTCCGGCGCTGGTCGCTACCTGTCCGTCGTCGAGGTAGAGCACATCGGCATCGACTGCCACATGGGGATAACGGGCGGCAAGCTCGGCTGCGGCGCGCCAGTGTGTGGTAGCCCGCCGGCCGTCGAGGAGACCGGCCGCGGCGAGTGCGAACGCTCCCGTGCACACCGACACCACTCGCGCGCCTCGGCTCGCCGCTGCCTGCAGTGCGTGCAGCACCGCCGGGGGCGGCTCGTCGCTCGGCCCGTAGCCCGGGACGATCACGGTGTCGGCGGATTTCAGTGCAGCCAGGCCCAGCGGGGCGTGAATCGAGAAGCCGGTGGTGGAGGGAACCAGTCCGGCCCTGGGGGCACAGACAGCGAAGGAATACCGGTCCTGCTCGTCGCGATGACCGAATACCTGCGCTGGAATCGACAAGTCGAAGGCCACGACCTCAGACAGGGCCAACGCAACGACTCGGTGCACGGCAGAATCCTAATGGAAGCAGGCATTTCTGCCCATGGCGGCTGACCTCCAACTCGGGGACGCTGAGAACATGACCAACGAGCCCAGCACCACCCCGCGCCATATCGGAATCCTGCTGTTCGACGGCGTCGAGGAGCTGGACGCCGTCGGCCCGTGGGAAGTGTTGGCCTACTGGACCCACAACCACCCAGACGACGGCTGGGCCGTGCACTGCATGTCGCAGGACGGGCGACCGGTGACCGCATCCAAGGGCCTGGTTCTGGGCGCACACCACGCCCTGGCGGACGCACCACCGCTGCAGGTGCTCGTTCACCCCGGCGGCCAGGGAACCAGGGCGCTGCTACGCGACCAGAAACACCTCGACTGGGTCCGCACCCAGCGAGCCGCCGTCCCGTTGATGGCCAGTGTGTGCACCGGAGCGCTGGTCTATGCCGCTGCCGGGCTACTCCGCGGGCGGCCGGCGACCACCCACTGGGGTGCCATGGATGAGCTGCGCGCGCTTGACCCGACCGTGCAGGTCCGCCCTGCCGACCGCTGGGTCGATGACGGCGACCTCATCACCTCCGCCGGCGTCAGCGCCGGTATCGACATGGCGCTGCACCTGGTCGCCCGACTGACCGGCACCGAACGCGCCCGGCAAGTACGGCGCGGCATCCAGTACGACCCCCAGCCACCCATCTGACAAGGAACGAGCCATGCGATTCATCGACGCCAGCACCTACAACCCCCAGCGTCCTTGGGCGGCCATCGATATCGCCGAAATCAACGACGCCACTGTCCGACTGCACTGGACCGACCAGCCGCACCACTGACACGTCAACGACGGCCCCGAGGTCTTCGTCGTCCTATACGGAGCCATCGACATGCACTACCGCAACGATGGCCAGGACCTTGTTGAACGGCTTACGCCAGGCCGGGTCTGCTACGCCGACCGGGCGACGAACACCTCGCCCACCCCGCACCCGAAGCCCAGATTCTCGTCATCGAGCGGCGAGGCAGCATATAGCCCGCTCG
>Ga0182021_10002718_pt1 | contig 20683 bp, 30 predicted proteins | sample 612E3MmetaG_FD_120493 | JGI IMG/M metagenome (GOLD analysis project Ga0182021, IMG submission 120493) | Permafrost microbial communities from Stordalen Mire, Sweden - 612E3M metaG (Illumina Assembly) | ecosystem: Environmental > Terrestrial > Soil > Wetlands > Permafrost | place: Sweden... | reverse complement strand
TTGGAGGCATGACAGCTACCGAACAGTATATGTCAGGAAAGGTAAATCCAAAAGAAATTGTAAGCAGCGGTATACTGGGCTTAGGAATGGATTTATTGTTAAGCAGACCAGCACGGCAGAATCTTGAAGCAAAACAAAAATCGGCTTCTGATAGGTTCTTTACTTCGTCTATTGAGGATGTGAATAAAATACACGATCTGCCCAAGACAGTAGAGCAGTTGCGGGAGGATCAGATAAAATTAGATGATAGGATTAAGAAAGAAAAAGATCCGAAGAAAAAAGAAGAGTTAAAATTATCATCTAAAACTATCGATGGATATATTGATATAAAAGCAATCGGAAAGCAGATATTGTCTGATCCTGAAGTTTTCGTAAGAGGCATCCGTGAAGATCCCAAACTGTCCGATCCTGAAAAGGATTTTTATACCGAAAAAGTAAACCAGTTTGTCGCTAAGAATGATCCGAGGATTAAAGCTTCAGATCCATTAGTTAAAGAAATTTCAGATGTCGATCGTCAGATTCAGACTTTAAAAGACAATCCATCTATCCCAGAAGATAGTAAGCCTTTATTAATCGAAGGACTAGAAGATCGTAAAAAAAGCCTTGCGACTGACGCTAAAAAAGAAATGTCTAAACCTTTAGATATATTTGAATTAAATAAACAAGAACAATTAAAAAGTAAAGAGTATGAAAAAGGAAAAAGGAGTATCGGGGAGCAAGGGGACTTACAACCTGTCGAAGCCAAAAACAAGGGTAGGAAAACAAGCTCCAGCACCCAAAAAGGCCCTAAAATCGAAGATGAAAGCAAGAGGCAAAAGCTGGTAAATAAAAAAGGAGGGAAAAGTGAAAAAGTTAAAAAAGGGAATTATCAAGGGGAGCATGGCCCAGATGAAGCCAAAGGGGAAAACGGTCCCAGCGCCTCCGAGAGGATCGGGACAGGTAGTAGTAAAACAGAAACCAAAGTTGAGAAAGGGTTAGAAGATGCCACTCAAAAAGGGAAAGTCCCAGAAAGTAGTGAGTCAGAACATAAGCGAATTCCACAAGGGGAAGACGTACGCGGCGACCAAGATAAAGTTCGGGAAGACAAAGGCGGACAAGCAAGCGATAGCAGTAAGCCTGGAGGAGAAAAGACGGTCCCGGAAGAAATAGAGGAAGTACCAGGGTTTGTACCGGAGGGAATGGCTGAACCGGAACCTGCCGGTACGAAAACTGGAAAAGTTGAAATTGGAGAAAAGGCAGAAACTCCGGTAGCGATGAAGAAAATATTGTCCACTGGAGATAAGAATGTTTATTCAAGGGAGATTAAGAAGGATGGTAAAGAGCTTGGAGAAGTCCATATAGAGGAGAAGCCGGAAGGGTGGGAGGTTAAATATGTAATGGTAAATGAGAAAGGGAAGGGGTATGGAAAGCAAATTTACCGTGAATTAAATAAGCAAGCTCAGTCGGAAGGCAAAGTTGTAAAATCCGATCGTCCCGATAAGATTTCTGGATCTGCCAAAGGATTATGGGATTCTTTGGTCAAATCAAAGGAGGCAGAAAAAATGCCTGATGGATCATACCGGATGATAGGAGAAGGAAAGGCGATACCTAAAACTTCGGAACCCAAAATTGGAGGACAGATTGGCTTTAAGGATATGATTAAAAATAATCGTATCGGAGAAATTGTCTCTAAAGAGTCGGATGGGCGATATAAGGTAAAAACAGAGGACGGTATTATCCATAAGGTAAGTCCTGATAAAATTCAATCAGTAGAATCGACTAAAAAAGCCATAAAAGAAACCGAACAAAGCCTGGAGAACAAAGCGTCAATACCTGTTTCTACCGAACCTAAATCGGAGCCGGTTAAAGCTTCAGCTATTATAAGCAAACTGTCAAAAGAACTTGGCGTTCCAATAAGGATCGGGAAGATAAGAAAGAAGGCATTAGGAATATTCAAAGTTCATCCGGAAGTTATCAGAACAAAAGAATACAATGATTTAGCCACTACGTCTCATGAAGTTGCTCATTTCTTAGATAAGAAATTAGACATATCAAATTTGATCCCCAATGATCTTAAAAATGAATTAAAGAGTCTCGATTATGATCAATCCAAAAAAAGAGTCAATGAGGGATTTGCGGAATTCGTTCGGCACTATCTCACTGTTGGGGATAGTCAAGATGTCGCGCCAAAATTTCACGACTATTTTGAAAAGCAAATTTTATCAAAAAACCCTACTGAAAAAAAAATAATCTCGGAAGCGAGAGACCTGATAACAAAATGGAGAGAGCAAGGCTCTTTAAATCGAGTGCTGAGCCAAGTTGATTTCGATGGTCTTAAGTCTGATTTATCCCTGAAAGAAAAGTTAGAGTCTTTTGATGTAAAAGTCAGAGGGCGATTTACAAACAGACTATATCCTTTAAAGTATGTTGTAAATAAGATAATCGGAGAAGGTAAAATAAGGCCTAGTGAAAACCCATATGAAATAGCCATGAGCGTGGCTAAGACAGCTTCAGCTAAAGCTCGTCAGTTTATCATGGATGGCGCTTTTGATTTTCAATTAAATAAAGTCGGAGAGAGTCTGAAGGACGTGGTCGCTCCGGTCTCAAAGGATATTAAAAACGCAATTGCGTATGCTTATTCAAAACATGCAATTACCTTATTAGACAGGGGGATAAATCCAGGTATAAGTAAGGTTGATGCCGAGTACGTATTGAAGAATAATTTCAAGCCTGAGTACGAACAGTTTTCTCAAGATTTTACACAGTGGTCGTCTCACCTGGTAGATTACTTGGTAGATGCCGGAGGGTTGTCCAAGGATGCGGCTGAGACAATGAGAGCGTCAAATCCTTTTTATATTCCTCTTAAAAGATCCTTTGTTGATCAGGGGGTATCCGCTGCAACAGGGAGGGGATTTGTTGATTTGGGGAGTCCGATTAAAAAGATAAAAGGTAGCGGAAGGGAGATTGTAAACCCTATTGAATCAATGATAGCTATGACCGAGCAAATAATAAGCGTTGCTGATAAGGCAAGGGTATCTCGTGCATTGGTGGACATTGCCGACAAGTATCCGGGTTCCGGAAAGTGGATTGAAAAAGTACCGGCACCGCTAAAAAAGACAATGATTGAACTGGAAGATATCTCTAAGCAAATAGAATCGCTTGGAGGGGACTTGTCAGCAGTAGATAAAAATTCACTCATAAATTTATTTTCTCAGGGAGATTACTACGGTAAGGATAATATTGTTTCGGTATATAAGGATGGAAAGAGAGAATTCTATCAATTGCACAAGGATTTATACGATTCGATGAAAGGATTGGACAATATAACTTTGCCGTGGTTTATTGATAGTACATTCGGGTCCGCTTCAAGGTTAGTTAGGCTTGGAGCTACGGGCATCCGGGCTGGATTTGCATTAATAACCAATCCTATTCGAGATTTTCAAACCTTTGTTTTACAGAATGAATATACCGGCACTTCCAAGGTGGGTAATGTCGGGAAGGCTATCATAGAAGAGTTGGTTGGCAAAGGGAAGTATACTCAGGCATTTAAAAGATCGGGCGGAGAGATGGCCCAGCCATTGGGCCTCGATAGAAAGATGCTAAAAAATACAGTGGAAGAAATTTTAGCAGATGATATTCAGAGAAAAGCGTTGAATATCGTAAAGCACCCTATAGAGGCCTTGAGAAAAATACTTTCATTCACAGAGGCCGGGACTAGAATGGCCGAATTCGAATCGGTAATGAAAAAATACGAACCGTTATTCGATAAAGCTAAGTCATATGGAGATTTGGTTGAGCTTAAGAAGCTGAACGAAGACGCTGCGATTGAAGCTTCGAATGCAGCAAATGAAGTTACGGTCAACTTTAAACGTGCTGGGTCTTACGCATCTGTCATAAATCAAATTGTACCGTTTTTCAATCCATCAGTTCAAGGTTTAAGCCGAATGGGGAGAACCATCTACGAACATCCGGTAAGATCAGGATTTAGGGCTATGGCTTGGATGACCGCTCCTACGTTAGCCCTATGGTACATGCATAAAGATGAAGATTGGTATAAAAATCTTCCAGACTGGCAGAAATATGGATTTTTTAACTTTAAGATCGGCGATGAAATAGTAAGACTACCAAAACCTTTTGAATGGGGATATTTATTTGGCGCAATCCCAGAAGGCATTGCCAATTCTATTTATGCTAAAGATCCTATATATTTTAAGAAAGCTGCCGAAGAATCGGTCGGAGCCGTCGCTCCGCCGGCATTACCGGCTTTGGTAAAACCAGCAATGGAAGTGTATTTTAACTGGGATATATTTCGGGATAGTCCTATTATATCAATGAGCCAAGAAGGACTCCTGCCTCCTCAGCAATATACCTCTCATTCGAGTAAATTAGCAATTGAGCTTGGCCAAGTCCTGAATGTAGCTCCATTAAGCATAGATCATTTACTTAGTGGTTACACCGGCGGACTTGCCACTGATATCTTAAATGCTTTTCCGAAGCAGTATAAAGAAAAAGCTGATTATCCTATCATAGGGAGATTGTTTACCCGAACAAGTACAACGGGATTAGGAGGGGTGGCCGTTCAAGAGTTTTACGACCAATATAAAAGATTATCATCTGTCGAGAAGACTTTGAATTTCGGAGAAAAAAATAAAATAAATCCAAGGAGTATAACTGATAATGACAGAAGGCTTTTTAAATATAAATATTTGATAAGCAAAACAGCCAAGGAGATTACGGATCTTAGGAATAAATTATCCGAATTGGATAAGGTTAAGATGGATAAGGATATTCGTCAAAAGGTTGTAAAAGAGATAAATTTTGCGGCGGTTAAATTAGCTGAAAAAACTCTTAAAACCATAAGATCAGAAAGCGAAGTCCCAAGCGAATATCAATCTGTCAATGTTATTAATAAGTTGTCTGGAGAGATGACTAAGATAAATGATGTTCTTAAAAAAAGCGGAACTGTCGAAATGAATAAATACATAAGGGATAATAATTTAAAAGAACACCTTAATTTTTATGAAAAAAATAAGACAGAGTTTAATAAACTTAAGAGAGTTATAGATTATGTGACTGCAAATAAGACTGAAGATAAATATGCAGACATTATAAATCAAAATGCAGATTTATTTATGAATTCATATAACTCTAATGATAGATTCAGAGTTACCCAAGATTTAAATAAATTATACTCTAAACTTGGAAAAGAAGGGAAGGCATTGAAGAATCAAAAAGGTAGGGCTCTCAGGGAGTTTAAATAACTATAAATAAAATAAACTAACTTTGTATAAATAAACAAAAGAGATGGCAACATTAAATGTTATCACAAACAATACGGGCTATTTAACATTTGACCTTTACAATCAGGCAACAGGGGTTAAAATGTCAACTTTAGATATTCCTAAAATAAATATTACGGCTATAATTACACATTACAATGCGTCATCTAATGAAGGAGTCGGCATGGTGGTTATAAATACGATTTCGCAGATTGACCAATCAAATAAAAATAACTCCATCATAGAACTTGTCCCGGCAAGTTGGGCCTTATCTGCGACGCCAACCGTAGCGATAGCTGATGCTGCAACCTTACACACAACCTTACTTGGATATTGTACACCTAAATGGTAAATATATGAAGCATTCAAAATTTTTATTGTTAAACGTATGGGATTTCGTAAAAGCTGCGGTAATATCGGTCATTACATATGCGGCCGGGTTGCTCGAAGAAGCTTTAATGTCCCATAATTTTGACTACGTTTTTATTTTAAAAGGATGCGGGTTTGCGCTAGTGTCGTTTTTAGCCCATCAAGCTATTTTGAATAAAAATGGACATTATGGGCCAGATGTAAAAGAGCCGGAAAAACCGGAAGATCCAGAAAAATCAGAAAGTAACAATTTAAAAGTAGAAGATATGCCAGTTCAAGATCCTAATCCACCACAAGGCGGAGGTAAGCCATGAGAATTACCGATAAAATAATCGCAGAGGGAATAATTTACATTGTATTATTCTCAGTATACATGATATACTCAGACAGGACATTTATTTATAAAAATTTTTGGCGTTCGTATTATTATGTAATAATGTACTCGCTTCCAATGGCAATGTTTGTCACACTACTTCCATTAACTTACAGTACATTAAGTTCGTTGCTAGTCTGGTCTATCATAATTTTCTTTGCAGAGATGGTTGTGTTCAATGTAGTGCTTATAAATGCCGAAACTACAGATTGGATTAAATATTGTACTTCTAAATTACAAGGTTACGTTTTTGCGGGATCAATTGCTTTTTTATTATTACTAAGCTTATTTATTGACTTTTATAAAAAGTAGCATATGGCAAGATCCTTTTGGCAAGGAATGATAACATGGTTTGCGGGATGCGCCGCTGGTTTTATTATCTGGTCTCTGGTATTCAAAATTGGATGGGAGAATAAAGAGCATATCTTGGTCCTAGGGTATGGAGCGATGGCTACGCTTGCAGGATTTTTGTGGAAATTTTCTATGCAGATAAAAAAGGCTGAGATCAAGGATATTCACGATAGAATTGACAAGAAGGCCGATGTTACAGAGCTTACGATATTGCATGTAAAATTAGATGCAGTTATAGACAGCCAGGAGGAGACGCATACTTTAATGCAAAATGTATATGATCATTTGTTAAATTCAAATCCAAACTCAATCATAATTAAAAGAAAATGAAGATTTCAAAGTACAGCATTATTGCGATAGTAATAATTGGAGTTGTATTATATATAATAATTCACTTGCTTATAAGTAGCAATAATAAGCTTAGTGAAATTAACAATATGTACAAAGTTTCCCAAGACAGCATGATTACATACCGAAATTCATTCGGCCAGCAAGTTTCAAAATCCGAAGTACTCCAAACGACAAATCAAAAATACTTTCTTCAGTTAAAAACAAACGACAGTCTTATTCTACAGCTTCAAAATATTATAAAGTCCGAAAGTAAAAAAAGACGGGACGTTGAAGTCGCCATTGTTTTTAAGGACAAAACTATATCGAAGCTTAAGGATTCACTGGATAACCTTATCGTAGGCGGCACGGTAGAACACAAAGGGGATAGTACTTTCGTATACCCCATATACCAGAAGATAATTTCCGATAAATGGAGGTATGAAAGCATAAAACTTGGTAAAAACATGTTTGAAGATTCACTTTCAATATTCAATGAATATAACATTGTTGTAGGATCAGAGCCAGATGGATGGTTCAAAAAGAAGCCGTACGCTTTAATTACGAATATGAATCCAAGTAGCGAGACTACAGCTATGAAAGTTTACCAGAAAAAGCCGGTTGCTAATAAAACACTTTGGACAACTTTGAAAGCCGGGATAATTGGAATTGCGCTTGGGATATTGATTGTTAAATTATAATGATTTAAATATAAATTTATATCCTCTACTTCTTGCATACATGCAATTTGTGTCAAAAGCAACATATATTACAGATAGTCTTGTAAAGTCATGTTTAGGCAAAAATATAGTATAATCAGGTCCTTTAAATCCATTATAAATTAATTCTACTGCTCTATTTTGATAAATTTCGGTAATCCTCTTCATAAATTCAGTTTCCGTTTCCATTGTCATAATAATTGCTTAAGATGTTTATGTACTTTTTAATTAAAAATCAGCAATAGTACGGTATTTTTATCCATTGCCTTTTTACATTCGCATATATAAATCCTTCGTACGAATCTCCTTCCATACCAACGCTCCATTGGTCGACATGAATATTTTTAAAAATACCATAGTTTTCACTTTGTTTATCTCCCATTGGGCTGTTGACTAGTTCTATTTTTCCATTAATTCTGCAAAAATCTAACAAATCTATAAAATCCTTCTCCGCTTTTTCCCCGAATGATTTAATTAAGTTATTATTGTGGTTATATATATCTTTCTCGTATACGGCTAGATCGTCATAAACTTTTCTAATTATTTCGTCCATTTTTTCGGTTTCTATTGTCATAATAACTGTTTAAGATGTTCATGATACTTTTTAAGTAAATACTCTTTTTTCTGATAAAACAAATCCCAATCAACAATATATTTAGAATTGTCATTGAATTTTATACGTTGATCGGAAGACCCCTGATCAAGCAGTCGATGTTCATTAAATGGTTCTACGATCATTATATTCTCTTCTTCCAATCGGAATAAAGGGAAATTTTTCTTGTCGAGTATATGAGCAAACATCCAATGGAAATATTCAGTTCCTTCGTACCTTTGAAGTGGTACGCCGCTAAGTTCTGACCTGTGTGGTCTACTATTCCATATACTCCTAAATAAATCAGCCTCGCCAGTCTTTTTAGGCAATTTATCTGATGTGTTTTTAACCCTCTTTTTTTTGTAGTGATAGATGCAGAATCCTTTGCTAAAAACAGGGCGATTACAGTCTAGGTAAATGCAAATTTTCATATATTGTATTTTATAACAAAAAACATCTATATAGTAATTATAATTACTATATAGATGTTTTGATAATTAATAGCCGCAGCCGTCGCCGTCGCCGTCGCCGTAGCCGTAGCCGTAGCCGTAGCCGTTGCCGTCGCCGTCGCCGTAGCCGTAGCCGTAGCTGTAGCCGTTGCCGTAGCCGTAGCCGTTGCCGTCGCCGTAGCCGTAGCCGTCGCCGTAGCCGTCGCCGTCGCCGTCGCCGTAGCCGTCGCCGTAGCCGTAGCCGTATGAGTTATTCGAATCTTCGAAATTATTTGCAATTCTTACAGAGTCCATTTTTCTTTATTTACGGTCAAGGTGTGTACAACTGTTAGCCAATCAAACTCAACTACGCCATCGCATTTATCTAGTTTGGTGCTTGATGTAGGTCCATGAACTAACTCCGGAAGACCTTTAGTTGTCCCCCACGATCTAATATTGTACGCATTATGTAATTTACAATCGTTTCCATTGCGCTCAAAACGCCCTATGTATATCCAACCTCTTTGAAGAACGACTATTTTAATATCGCCTTCAAACTGTTTAGTTTGAGAAATAGAATCCGCTCTTACGTATTTTACTCCATTAATTTCAATCTCGTTAATTGTTTGCTTCTCCATTTTTTCAGTTTTAAAATTTATAATTATGCATGAAAATTACCATCTTCGTCCAAGAAGTTTATTTGTAAACTTATTATTCGGAATATCCAAATAAGGAATTACCCAATTAACGGTAACCTGCTTTGGATTATCTTTTTGCCAAAATTCTAATCTAAAATAATCATAGTTTGGACTCACTCCAACAACCTTTGCAAATTTGTAATGGTCATAAACTATTGTTGTAATTATTCCACAATATTTTGGCAATTTAATAGTTCCATCGTTGACATCAACCAAAGCACTACCGTTAATATCGGTATTCTCAAGAGTGTCGTTTCCTACAATTTCATTTATTTCAATATCTGTTAATTCTGTATGTTTTTCACATACCCCAACTTCGTACAATTTTGTCTTGCGGGTTTCGCAAGCCTTATCGAGACAATAGACACATAGTTCCGTAGTAATTGATTCCATTCTTATTTGTTTTAACAAAGGTAGACATTACGAAAGATGATGGCTAATTATTTTGCATGTTATAAAACATGTTTAGAAAATAAGACCTATTTTACTCGATTTGTCTAGTTCTTCCTGGACCTTATCTAAGATACCACAATTCAGTACTAGTCCATAAGCCTTTATTTGTTCGGCATATTTCCTGATCTTTTTATAGCATTCTTCGAATGAATCTCCGGTCGCTACGACATCTATCGCTTCGGTTGACTGTGTAGTCTGAGGAATTAGGTAGTAGGTTCCTTTTGACTTCATTCCAAAGCGAAGTTTTACATTTTCTCTTATTTCTTCTGGGAAGTATATGGGGAGAAAATTTTCTCGGAGAAAATCGGAGTTTCCTATAAGTAAAACTCCGTACTCGTGAGAATATTTTGGTTGAATCATTATCCCCTCTGCGCCGAACCAAATAACTTCAGCTATATTTATCATCATATTCAATACTAATGCCATAGGAGGGGCAGGAGTTCTGCATGTAAAATCTATTACATACGGTACTTTCTTACGATCAACCCTAATTTCATTTGAAAAAAAATTTCTGTATTGTTTTTCTTTAAAGTACCATACAAGGTTATCAGTGCATAACTTTATTGATTTTGGCAATTTATCATATTCAAATATCTTTCCGGCGTAACACTGATCTTTTAATTCTATTCCAGATAATACTTTTTCAGGTATTTGTCCATCTATTATGTAAGTATCTATCCCTGTCTCAACAATGCAGTCTACCGGTTGTTCTAAAATGAAATCGGTAGATTCTTTTATAGCTCCAAGCTCGTTCTCAAGGTTGGTTAATAATGGTTCGGTTAGTTTATACGTATCGTGCTTGAAACTCTCAACCAGTCCTCTCCAATGAGATATTTTTACATATAAATCGTCGTGGTCCTTAAGATAGTCCTTGAGTTTCGTGATACCTTTTACTTTTATGGTTTTATTAACCGGCATTCCGCTCTTAGTCATAATTTTTTTAGAATCATACCTATCAAGCTCTAGCCATTGTCCATCAGCAGAACCCCAAACTCTTTTTCCTAAAGATCGAAGATGGATTTCAATATCCGAAAAGTAAAGTTCTGGGAAAATGAAGATGTCAACTTTGTCAAAGTTATAATCTGTATTCCTATCGTTTGTAGTAAACAGGTAGTCGATAGATGTTATCTCCGAGAATCCAACTCCGGATAGCTCTGGAAACCTATCTGGGAAGCCACCATAGTTCCAAGGGGTGAAGTAGTATACTTTTTTAAACGACTTAGCAAGTGTGAGGGCTAGTTCTACAAACAAACCACAATCAGCAACAACAGCTATTTTATCTTTTAAATTTTCCATTATACTTGGTAATTATTGTAATATTCTTGCCAGTTTATACCCATTTCATGAGCAACAAGTCTTTCTATATTTTCAGCAAATCTGTGTTCTCGGATATATGGACTGTCGGGTTCGTTGCCAGCTTCGTCGGCAAATCCGCCTTGATCGTCTATTTTTTTATCGAAAGCGTCGATATCCTCTTCTTTTATGCCTCTTATTTCAGTTAATCTTTGCTCGACAAGTTCGTGTATGCTGATAAGAAATGCTTCGTTGTACGAGTTTTCGTCCTTCATATATGCCTTAACGATTTTATTTCCATTGGGAAGAGTTTTGTAAGTTCCTAGTCCGTGATTGTCGATCATATTTGGATCATCCGTAAATTCTATAATAATCGTATGTAATGTTGACATATGTTTGTTTTTACAAAGTTAATCAATAAGATTTATGGAAATTACGTATTTTGCCCTCACTCCACCTATTGTTAGACCATTCTATATTATCTATATATTCATTACCATATGGATCTTTCTTTATAGCAAATCCAAGGTTATTAGGATTTGGAATCCAAGTAGTGGCTATAAGTCTCAAGAAACCTCTTCTTATCCTTTTGCCTTTAAACGTTAGGGCTATTTCCTCTTTATAGGAAATCAACTTTTCCGGAGATTTATATTTAATTCCATTTTTAAGACTTATTACTCTTGGCAATGCTCTTATACGTCCGAATGTCGAAGCTTCGTAATAATTTTCAAGTCCCGGAATCGTCTTCCATATTTCTATACCTCCTTTTTCTTTTAATATATACTCTATTTTATTGAATTCGCATGCATATGATGGATTAGTATCGTAATCTCTTTTAACTATCTTAAGTGCATGTATAACTGTAGTCCTGTCTCTTCCAAAGCTCTTACCTATAACTTCGTCGGATCCGGTTTTAAATTCATGAGATAATGACATTGCTATTTGTCTTGGTTTTACAATATTTCTTTTTCGTGTATCTTCAGAAAGTTTTTCGACTGGTATATTGAAAAAACCAGCAACTTCTTTTTGTATTTGTTCAATTGTTAATACGACCATAATTAAAAATCTTCGTTTGATTCTAAATCCCTGTTTGATTCTATTGAATATCCCGGAGCGGTGTTTGTGTCCGGATGAGCCTTTTCTTTACTTATGATGGGAAGGGAATCGTCGTCAACATCGAATATTCGAGTCAATGATTTATTGTGACCAAAATCTATGTCACCGGTGTCGCCCTCTTTGTTTTTAGCCAAGATTAAAATTCCTCTACCTACAGTACTATTTCCGTTTTCATCTTCTAATATCCCATACTGAGCCGGCCTGTATGTAAGTATCACTAAATCAGCATCTTGTTCGATTGAATTATGAGTTATAATGCCATTAGCTACGAAGTTATGCAACTTAGGAACTTCTATATCATAAACTTTGTGAACGCCAATTGACTCTATGCTTTTTATTGGCATAAAGCACAATGTCCTGTTTTTATTATATTCATACTTATTCCATCCGGCTAAGTTGTCTTTTGATTTATTCCATCCATTTATCATTACGTCATTTTTTCTTTTATTTATAAATCCTATATTATTTACAAATAATTCAATATTTAATTTACCTGCGATATATAGATTTTTCCAACTTTGTCCTTTTTTATTAGAGCTACCTGTCACAAATGAGACTATACCTACATGTAATAATAACCCTTGGAGCCCATTTATCAACTCATCACTTGCGGACGAATAAGATATTTTAAGAGATCTTCTCCCTTCTTTTTCTTGATAGTACACCGTACCATCGCCGCTAAACAATGCTTTTATGAAAAGGCATATTTGTCTTTTAGGCAAAAAGAATAATTCATCCGGAATAAATTTCTCCTTAGTTCTCTTATTAAACAAGCCGTATTTTTTCATTATATCTCCAATCGGATTTGTTTTACCGGGAGCTAAATGTATAGTTGGCCTGAAGAACACAGTTGAAAATTTAGATTTCGCCGTATTGGTCACTACGACCCTTGGTTCTACTTTATTGTCAGTACAGTCTTTTGCGTCCGACATTATCTTGTCTGCTAAATCAGAGTCCTCTTGATTTATAGTGACTGTTATAGCATGACTCTTAAGGCAGCATCCATTTGAAATAAAATGTCCAAGAATACTTACTTCAGAATCTTTTATGTCACACATTTTTGTTTCTATGCCTAATGGAATAGCAATGCTCTCGTTATTTAAGCTATCAACCTCTTTCCAGCCGTTAGGAGTGAGGAATTTATGATTAGAAGTAGCAGATATGCTTTGCCCATTTATAAGTGTTATTTTAAAAACCTCCTTCTCTCCAGTTGAGAAGCATTTTTTAGCTTTTATTTCATTGTTTATGGTACTGTCTGTGGCTACAATTGTGAACGATTCGCAATTGTCCAGATCTTTGATGAGAATGTTTTTCTTAAGACTTGGGCTGTATATTTTTGTGTCGCCATGAAGGCACCCAGATTCTCTAAGATCACTCATTTGTGGCCTTTTACTTTGTCTATCTTCTACTTTTCTACTTAATTGGGATAATGCAAATACAGGCACATCTAACTCTTTAGCCATTTGTTTGCACTTCCTACTAATTATAGCAATCTCTTGTTCCCTATTCCCGCCCTTTAGCGTTTCTTTAACTAGCTGTAGGTAGTCTATTATTATCATTGTACACTTTCCTTGTTTCTTAAGCCTTCTGGATCTGCTTTTTATTATATCTATTGAAGCTACAAACCCGTCATCAATAATAATATCCATTTTAGATAAACTGTATTCAGCATTAGAAAGCTGTATCCATTCTGCCGGAGTTAAAAGCCCCATAGTGTAATTGTCGTAACTCACATCAGCTTCTCCGGCAAGTATTCTGTCCGCTATTTTTACGCTTACTGTTTCTAAGGAGTAGAAATTTGGATGTCCGCCACGCCTCGCATCTTCCTTTGCGATGGCTACTGCTAATGCGGTTTTACCGGTAGAGGGCCTGGCTCCAATAATTATAAGATCTCCGCCTCTCCATCCACCAGTAAATTTGTCTAATTTTTTGATAGGTGTTTTTATTCCAAGCACTTCGCCTTTCTTTTGCAATACCTCTCTTTGCTGAGCTTGATCAGATGCCTTCTTAAGTAATTTTGGAAAAGATAAGTCCTTATCCGATTCGGCAGATACAATGTTTGAAGCAGCATCAACCATATTTACCGAATCACTCATCAAGTCCTCAACACCAACTAAATCATCATATGCCTTATTAACAATTTCCATCCCAACCCTTATCATCTCTCTTTTAAAAGCTTTTTCCTTAATAAGGGCAACGAAAAAAGGAATATTGTGATATACCGCTCCAACACTCATTAGCTGAGTTAAAAAGTATCTTCCACCAACTTCCTCCAATGTGTTTGTTTTACCCATTTGATCGCAAACCGTCAGAAGATCGATTGGTAGGTTCTTAGAATTAAGTTCTAGGATAGCGGAGAATATTTTCTGGTGCGCATCTTTATAGAAGTATTCTACCTTTAGGTCTACAGCCTCGTCTAATAGGTCTGAGAACGCAATAATGTCAGCGAGTAAAGATTCTTCTATTTCGATGCACTGAGGAGGTATTTTGCCTAAATCGAATCCTATCATAATTTTTTGAATTGAGGTAATCTTATACTTATCTTAGTATTTATAGGTTCTTGCTCTTTCTTACTTCTCTCCCAAGTCCGAACCGCCGCCTTCCAATCTTTCATCTTATTTTTGCCGATCATCCAGTTCTTAGCTGTATAAAAATTAAACCACTTATCCGGATCTACATCGTTTTTTCTTTCTTGGCAATATGATTGAACATCTTCGATAGGAGGAGGAGTAAAAGCTTCCCTAACCTTTTTGGTTGTTATACCAGGGCTAATACCCTGGCATGAACATTGAGTTACGAAAGGCGAATGAACCGTGAAGCATACTGGACATTGCCAGCCTTGAGCTATTTTTGCCATATTATTTCCTTTCTCTTCTCTCAATTATGTCAATACTCGGATATAGATTAAAAATATTTTTATCAACTTTTCTTATTTCTAATCCATTTTTGAATATAAATCCTCGATCATGAATAAATTTAATCACTTCATAATCGTTATTCATAGTTCTACTTTTATTTTCAACCTTTCTTTCGATAAAATTGAAATACGTAATCCTGTCTTTTATCCCAATCGTTTCACAAAGGTCAAGAAGATTAAATTTACCATTAACGGTTGCAACGAAAGTTTTAGACATTTCTTCTTTCATATTTAGTATTTTTTGCTCTTTAGATATGTGAAACATTTTTACCTTTGTCATAGCTATTCATTATCAATTATAAATTCGACAGTATCAATTTTCATTCTATCGGTCTTTCTTTTTGCGGCAGCCGGATACTATATTTTTTCACTCTTAGCAAAAGAGGTTAAAGTTTTTAAACCAAGGATAGCAGATACATCTTGTATGATATTTACAAGTTCGGTATTTTCAACCTCTCCATTATGTATACAAGTCATTAACCTGTCGTAAATTAGTTCGCTTCGTGTCATTGGTTTAAAATTTTAAACTGTGTTTATATAGGTGTTATCGGCAACCTTAAGAGTCTCCGGCCGTAAGTGCATCGTTTAAACTGTCAATTACGTCACCCATATTATAAGCTGCTTGAAATAAGTATTCATCTCCGCCAAGTTCGGCAATGGTTTCGATATGTAATTTTAAGCAAGCAGACTTATAAATTAAGTCGTTGATAATATTTGTCATTCCCTTTTCAGATGCTTCTTCCATTGATATGGATAAATCATCACCACAGTTTCCACACATGGAAGCATCTTCTATATCACTAATACTGTTTTCGCATTTACATTTTCTTCCATTTCCTTCAGCTATTTGAATAGCTTCTAAAACTTTACCCTTTACCTGCATTCCTACTTCAGATAAATCCTGGTTCCTTAAAAATATTTCTACAGATTTTAAGGCATTTAACATTTGTTTTTCTTTTGTCATATATTTAGTTATTAATTATTTAACAATAAAGGCAGCCGATAACACGCAATATAAAAAATTGGCTATCAAACTGCTGTGTAACTTGAAAGTGACTACAAAGCCAACTTTTCATATTGCCACCGTTATACGCAATTAAGATTCTGCCAACTTTGAGATGGTTGCAATATAAGTTTCATTGCATCTCGTCCTTTGATTTTGCCAATCAATAAACTTCTCCATTAGTTTGTCATTACCTGTATTTGAAATCATTTCGACAAGTTCAGTTTCAATTTTTGATAAACTTTCAACTTGCTTTTTATGTATTTCAATTTTAGTTTGAATTAGTTTTTCATTCATAATTTTATTTTTTACGTTTTTTCTTTTTAGGAGTAAAATTTGTTACTTTTTTACGGTGTTTTTTGAAATATCCATCTTCAGTAATCCAATCAGGGTCTTCAACTAAAATTATATTTCCGTTTCCGTCTGTTTTCTCAATCATTCTCATATAGTTTCGATTTAAAAATTAATAATAAAAGCGTATAACAACAAATATAAAATAAAGCGGGTTATCTGCGTTTCGTAGCGTCAGCTCGCATCAAAGTTTATTGCAGTTTGATAACTCTGCTCACCAAATACCGCTTCATTTCATATTTGCGACCGTTATATGCAAGGCGAAGAATCACTCCGAATTAAGTTTAGTGGGAGTAATTTTATTATTTTTTTTGCTCACCCGCTTTAAAAATTCACGAATAAGCATAGTTGTTTGCCCTCTCATACTTCGGTTAAGCTCTTTACATGCTTTCATATAGTCTGCATGTTCTTGGTCGGTAAGTTCTACTTTTTCAATAGTTTTCATCCTTCAGTTATATCGTGATGTCCTAATCCACTAGGGTTATTATTTCCATTCAATAGTGATGTAAAAGGATAGACTAAATCAGATTCTGGAAATTTAATCAAATACTTTTCTATGTACTTACGAGCTTTTTCTTTATCTCCATTTAATGCAGATTCGGCTATTTTAACCAATTCGGTATAGCCTTTAGTTCTTGGTATTTCCATTTTATTTAATTATTACGGTTTTAAGAGTTTTTTCATTAATTAACATCCAGTCTTCATGCCCACCATCATAGATATTTACATCATATGTAAATCTTACTATTTTATATCCAACATTAGACATCTTGTTTTGAATCGTTTTTCCATTTACCATTTTCATACCTGCAAACACTGGTACTCTTTTTTCTGTTGTGGCTGTTTTATTACTTATTAAATTCATGGCTATTTGTTTTAATTATTATACGTCAAAATTACGTAATAGTTTCGTAATAAACAAATAATTTTAAAGAAAAATAACCCACCCTAAAAAAATAATAAAATTACCTTGCTTCGTGTTAGTTTATAGCTGAAAAACGCCCAGCATATAACACCGTATATAAAACATAGCCAGATAGTTTAGCGATTAATTGCAAGGTTCGTGCGTGGCTACGTTTCATATACGCCAACGTTATGTGTAATACTAAGCCAGTTCGCCAAATGGATAAAATTGAATAGTAATACCACAATTTGATTCAAGTTCCGCAATTATATGACCATCTTTAAAGCATTGATATACGGTTGTTGTTATATCGTTATACATTCCTTTACCTATTGTTTTTTCAAATGGCTTAATTTCATCGACTTTATGAAATACGGATTCGCATTTTTTATCAGTAGAAAACCAAATTGAGTCTTCGCCAAATCCGCGTTCAATTGTCCTAATTTTTTGATTTTTAGTTTCCATAATAATAAAGTAAAACACATAACACACGCTCATACGTAACGTGGGTTTTAGTGCCAATTTGGTACGGTCTGCTTCTAATTTAGTCCAGTAACGTGGGATAAGTAACCGCTTCGAAATCCCACGCTACGCATAGCGTCAACCGTTACCAGCAATGTTAAAAAAGTGGCGGAGGTTGCTTCTCTGTTGTTCCCGAAGGAGCTTTAATTTATTCACCACTTAAACGGTCTTTTGTTATTTTTATCGCTTTAGGATTAATATCACAACCAATAAAATTACGGTTTAATTCTTTGCATACTTCGGCAGTTGTTCCGCTACCTAGATAAAAGTCTGCGACTAAATCACCTTCATTACTACTTGCTTTTATTATTCGTTCAATTAATGCTTTTGGTTTTTGAGTATCATATCCAAGCCTTTCTTTTGAAACAGGGTTTAAAAACGGAATATCCCAAACATCGTCAACAATTCTATCAGTTTGTATATGGTATTCTATTTCTCCGTTTTCATTTCTTAAACTTTTACCTTTCCCATCATTCTTATTCTGTTTCTTTGGTTTATTTATTGGCTCTCTAATTTCAGTTACTATATTTTTATTACCATACATCAAAATTACATCGTGCATATTTTGCCACCTATCTTTTGAAGTCATTGTCCATCTTTTATACCTCCACGATATTTCATTTTTAAAACAGTTATACCCAAAAACATCATCCATAATACATCTCATCCAATGGTTTATTTTAGTGTCCATTTGTAAATAAATACTTCCTGTATCTTTTAAAATACGGTGCATTTCTTTTATTCGTGGTATGTAGTGGTTTTCAATTTCACTTCTAATTGGTTTTAAATCTTGGTAGTCTGCAAACTTCCTACCAGTTCCGTAAAGTATATCACAGTAAATTAAGTCTATTGTGTTACTTTCAATGGTTTTCATTAGCTCCAAATTATCGGAACAAAAAACACTGCTGGTAACACCGTGTATAGGTAATGTGGGGGTTTGTTGTAATTTAATCATTTGTTCTCGTATTTAAGTTATTTGTAATTTGACAGGGCAGTGCTTCGTAATCCCACACTACCCATACACGAACCGTTAGCATTCATACTAAAACCACGCATCAGCATCATAGGTTTCAGTTAATTTAACAACTCTGAATTTTACATCTGGAGTTATTTTCTTTTCAGCTTCCGCAAGTTCTTTTGCCTGTTTACGGTTTAAGAATTTATGATAGTATTCTTTTGTCTTTTTATTGTGCGTATGATAAACTATTTCAGGTGCTTCACCTTCTTTTTGTGCTTGCACGTAATAATGAATAATTGATTGTTTTGCCATTTTATTTATAAATTAATGATTAATAATAAAGTACGAAATGCTAACACATAATATAAAAAATTGGGGTTTAATCGGTAATTCCGATTTTTCTACCCGCTTGAAACTTTGTAGCGGTTGATAATGGAGTAGCCACGCAATCCCCAACTTTTCATATTATCAACGTTAGGCACAATACAAAGACCGTGCTTCGTTGATACATTAGTTTAAGTTTGGTATTTGTTCTTTTAAGTATTTACTAATCATCCAATGTTTAAGTTTAGGTGTTGCTGTCATATTATACAATTCTTTCCAATCAACATTTTGAATGAGTTTCTTAATTTCGTCTTTAAATTCTGTGTTGTTTATTGTAAAGTATATTTGTTGGCAATATTGCCCCTCATATTCGCATATTTTGCCAATGCTCGAACCAAACCCACACACACTAAAATCGTAACTTGTAGGTATTTTATCATTTCTACTTTTACCATTTGCAACGCCTCTTAATTCAACATCTTTTAAATCAAAATTTGGTTTCTGATTTAATCCATTTGGGTTTCGTTTGTAAATATTTAATACACAATGCACCGTTCTATCACTATATTTTCTTTTTCCCAAATCCTCGCTATAAACCAAATCAAACTCATACATATACATGTTGTTGTTTAATTGGCTTATTGGTAATATAAAAGCCACATAGTCACCTTGTGTTATCGCATTCTTAAAAAACTGCACACTTGTATAATTTCCTTTGCCGTATGGCGGATTTCCAACAATACACCTACCTTTAAAATAAGGCAAATCTAATTCTAAGTAGTTTTTTTGTTCAATATTTTCCGCTTCGGGTTCAATATCAAAAGCAAGGTAGTTATTGTCTAAGTAAGGTAAAAATATACCACTCCCCGCACTTGGCTCTAACCATTGGGTTATGTTTTCAACTCCAATTACTTCCTTTGTTTTCTTCACACAATATTCTGCTAAATCAGAAGGTGTGTAGTATTTGTCTAAATTTATTTTTGCCATAATTTTGAATTTAATAAAGTACTGTGCCTAACACAGTGTATAAGCAATGGCACGGAAAGTTAGTGCTAATTTGAAAGTGCGTACAAGTGCCACTGCTCATACACGAAACGTTATGGGCAACCGTAAGACCGCTCCGAAGAACAGTCCTACGAACCCCAAACTTTTACAATATGACATTTTTAGCCATATTGATTTCTTTGTTAGAAAGTAGCCGATAACATTGTTCAAATACTTTCTTTGGTGACCAACTAACATATCCATCTTCGTAAGTGACCATATAGCCATCGCCATAAGTTTCACGGTCTGAAATGTCTTGTTTCTTAACGTTCTTGTAAAAGTCTGTCTCTGTCATTGGAACTCCTTTTACAATTTTAGTTCCAACATAGAGTTCCGTATTTAGATACTCTTGTCTTGAATTAATGCACGAAGGCTGGAAATCATCTTTTATGTCGTCCATAGTATTAATTGGATTTTATAAAGCCCGTCCAAGGCTATATCTTAAAAACGGCAGCCCATAACACGTTGTATACGTCAGTTTTGCTGAATAATTTCGTATAAATTGGTAGCTGTGTGCAGGCAAAACCGAACGCATACAACCACCATTATTATTTTGTTTTACTCTTCTTAGAAAGGGCCGGGATTGGATCTGGAATAGAGTCGCCCTCCCGGCCCGATGCAAAGTTCTCGGCATAGAATTTTTGCATATTTGAATAATAGTGCATCGCATCTTCGACGCTCAT
>Ga0182021_10002717_pt1 | contig 20685 bp, 21 predicted proteins | sample 612E3MmetaG_FD_120493 | JGI IMG/M metagenome (GOLD analysis project Ga0182021, IMG submission 120493) | Permafrost microbial communities from Stordalen Mire, Sweden - 612E3M metaG (Illumina Assembly) | ecosystem: Environmental > Terrestrial > Soil > Wetlands > Permafrost | place: Sweden... | reverse complement strand
TAGGGGTGGATAAAATACGTTGCCTACTCTAGCTTGATTGCACCGTACTTGCTGTAGTAGTCGAGCCAAAGCCTCTTCATCTCGGGGTCGAGTCCCTCTTTGATGAGGCCGTAGATGGTCTTTATGTTCTGAATGCTGAAGACCTTGATTCCGAGGGTCTCCTCGATGCTCTCGCTGGGGGTTTTCGCCTCTATGTGCTCGGCGTCCCCCATCTTCTCCTGCCTGTCGACTGCGATGACGAGACCAACGACCTTGTGGTCCTCGAGGAGGTGGAGCTTTTCGAAGGTGTCGATCTTCGTAGCGCCGGTTGTAATGGTGTCGTCAACGACGAGGATGCGTTGCCCCGGCTTGTAGTAGCCAGCGCCGACGATTACCTTGTCGGCGGTCATGTCGCCGTAGCTCTTCTCCTCCTTCCGGTCATACATGAAGCGCTTCTTCATGCCGTAGAGCTCTCGGAGGCCCTCGCATGTGAGGGCGGCGAGGCTGATGCCCTTGTAGCTTGGGCCGAAGACATAGTCGAAGTCGGGTATCTCGCCCTTTTCGACCTGTAGTGCGATGTAGCTTGCGAAGGCCCACTTGAGCTTAGCGAGGCTCTCTCCGTCGGTGAGAGCGCCGAGGTTTACGAAGTAGGGGCTCTTGCGCCCGCTCTTGAGGGTGAATGGCTCCTTTGGGGTGGGCTGGAACCTGAGTGCTCCCCCCTTCACGAGGGCGTCTAGGAGGACGCGCTCAATCTTCTCCTGGCTGACCAAGCCACTACCCTCGACTGCTATGCCGTCCTTGGTTAACTGTTCTAGTATGGGGCCGTAGTAGGTGACGCTGCCACAGTATGTGCAGTTGAGCTTCGTCTCCTCGATGCGCTCCCCCTTCTCGACCTTGAAGATGGTCCTCGAGGGTGTGTACTGGGCGTTTGTGGGGCAGAGGGGGTTGGGGCACCTGAATATGCCCTCGACCTGCTTTGGGAGTTGTATTTTGCGCTTCTCCTTCACGTCCCAGTCCTGGATGATGTTTAATGTCGCCTCGGGGGCGAGGAAGGCGATGAGGTCTATCTGCCTGCTCGTCAGGTAGGTGCCCTCGACCTTTATGAGGTCCTTGCGCCCCATAGTCTTGCTGTCCACATTCTGCGCTATGAAGGCCTGCGCGTCCGGCTCCACCTTTAGCAGGCGTAGGACCTGGAAAGCCTTCCCCGCAGGGATGTGGTCTATGACGATGCCGTTATCTATCTTGCTGACGAGGAGCTCACGCTTGCTCGTAGAATCCACCCGGTTCAATGCGTTGGCGTGGAAGGTAAAAACTTATCTTAAGCCCGCAGGAGGTCTGAGGGTTTAATTTGGCCGCGCGAGCATTGGCGAGCCCTGTTGAAGCCAGAGACCAGCGAATACGTCCTGATGATCATCGGCGGGACGCTAACTATGTTCGCAGGCGCATCTCATGTAGATCACGAGGGTGAAACAGAAGCGCGCACCCCTACCAAGCTGTATATCCACCGTCTATTAGGATGGTGGAGCCAGAGACATAGCTGGAAGCCTCTGAGGCTAGGAAGATGGCGAGTGGGGCGAGTTCCTCAGGTCTGCCGGGGCGCCTCATAGGTATGCCGTCGGTCCAGAAGGGGCCATAAGCGGGGTCTTCGAAGGCCTTGTGGGTCATCGCTGTGTCCATGTAGCCGGGGGCGATGGCGTTGATCCGGATGTTATATGGCGCCCACTCGGCGGCAAGGCTCCGGGTGAGGTGGATGACGGCGGCCTTGGACGTGTTATAGCTCGCCTGGGGCTGCGGGCGGTTCACTATGTAGCCCGACATGGAGGCCATGTTGATTATGCGCCCGCTGAGCTGCTTGATCATCTGTCTCGCCACGGCCTGGCTGCAATAGAAGAGGCCGTTTAGGTTGACATCCATTACCTCTCTCCAGTCCTTTTCGGTGATGGACTCGGCGGGGCACCACTTCGTTACGCCGGCGTTGTTCATGAGGAAGTCTATGTGCCCGAAGCGCTCTATTGTCTTCTCCACCATCGCTTCGATGCTTATACGGGTCCTTACGTCGGTCTCTATGAAGAGGGCTTTGCCACCGTTTGCCTCGATCTCCCTCGCGGTCTCGGAGCCCGTTTCCTGGTTAAGTTCGGCGACGACGACGCTTGCCCCCGCTTCTGCATAGGCGAGGCTGAAGACCTTGCCGAGCCCCTGCCCACCGCCCGTGACTATTCCGACCTGCTCTTTAAGAGAGAATTTGTCCAGTAGGGTTCCCATGTGTGGGTGCACCTTGGAATAGGGATGCCCCTCGCGTTGAAAAGGCTAGTCCGCGTCGCTGTGGGCGCGAGGCGGCTCGACGTGGATGGTAAGGCTAACCTCTGGGAGCTCCTTGTGGAGGTCCTCTTCCAGGTGTTTGGTTAAGTCGTGTGCCTTCTGGACGGTAATGTTTGGGTCCACGGTTAGGTGGAGCTCGGCGAAGACCTTGTTCCCGCTCCTACGCGTCTTCACGTTGTGGAAGTCTATGAAGTCGGGGTGGTGATCGTTTAGGAGGCCCTCGATCTTCTTCTGCTCGTCGTCGGCAGCCTGATCCAGCAGGCCGTTCCCTGCCTTGAGCACGAGGTCGGTGCCCATCTTGAAGACCAGAATCGCCACGACTAACGCGAGGATAGGGTCTAGTATAGTCCAGCCCGTGAGGCTCGCTATGAATAGGCCGATGACGACACCGATCGATGAGAGGACGTCGGAGAGTAGGTGCTTGGCGTCTCCTTCGAGGGCCATCGAGCCGTGTTTCTTGGAGGACCTCGACAGGTACAGTGAGAGGCCCCCGTTTGTGGCAGTTGCGAGTATGGAGACGCCAAGTGCCAGGTCTAGGCTACCGAGGGTGACGGGGTTGAAGAGTCTACCGATCGCCGTGTAGGCGATTAGCAGGCCCGCGACCATGACGAGGGCGCCCTCTATGAAGGCGGAGATGTTCTCGACCTTTTGGTGCCCATAGGGGTGGTCCATATCCGCTGGGGTCCCTGAGATGCGTATCGAAATGACCATCAAGAAGGAGGCGATGATGTTCACGATGGATTCGAGGGCGTCCGATAGGAGGGCTACGGAGCCGGAGATGAAAAAGGCGGTTAATTTTAAGCAGAATACGATAAAACCGCCAATAACCGCCATCGTGGCTGATTGATTTTTACTCACCCTTTCTTCCTCTAAAGTAGAATACATCTCCTATAGTGCGCGGTAAAAAGATTGTTATCTTCCAAATACACAAGATGGATATACAGTATCCAAAGCTGTATTGTGCGGGGTCTTGATGAAGAAAACAGAGAATGAATCTATCGAGGATTTGAGAAAGGCCCTAGTTGAAAGTGAACGTAAATACAAGGAATTACTTGCTACCATTGAGCTTCGTGCTAATGAGATTGCTAAGTCCGAATTCCAAACCGAGATGACTCGAGTCTCCTCTGAGCTTGCCCACGATATCAGAGGACCTCTACAGACAATTACGAACAGCCTATTCCTAATGGAGCGCAAGCCAGGTGATACAACTTACTTCCCTAAAATGGGTGAGGCTTTAAAACAGGCGACCGCCCTGCTAGACGCCTTCAGAGAGTATTACAGGGGTCATGAAATAACACCTATGCAAGGAAACCTAAACAAATTGCTTGAGAAAGCCCTCGAGGAGATTCAAATACCCTCAACTATTCAAATTTCTACTGATCTTAATAGCAGTCTTCCACAAATAATGCTGGATCTTATGAAGATTAAGCGAGTATTCTCCATACTCATCAAGAACGCGGTAGAGGCAATGCCTAATGGCGGTCGACTAGTAATATCTACAGGGATTTCAGGAGACAGGATATTAGCCACTGTGAGTGATACGGGAATTGGGATTCCCGAGGCAGCCCGTGAAAAGATTTTCGTTGCCTTCGGATCAAAAAAGAAGGGGGGGTTTGGCTTAGGGCTCGCTGCGGCGAAGGCTATTGTGGAAGCTCATGGTGGTTCTATCTCCTTTGAGAGTGAGGTTGCGAAGGGGACGACTTTCACCGTTGCCATGCCCGTCGATAAGCATGGGTGACCACGAAACATTTAGAAGCCTGAAACTCCCCTGCACAATTCCTTGGTCTCAATGCCTAGTTCCGAGGCGCTCGGCAAGACTATCCCGGGCGTTGCATACTGCATCATAGTCGCTCTCGTTTCCTTCATCATATGGGGGTTCTACAAACAGGTGAGCGCGTTGATGTGGGCGTTCATCATAAGCATCGTGATCGCCAACGTCATAGGGTTCCGGAGTTGGATGAAGACGGGTGTTGGTTTCTGCTCGGGGCAGCTCTTAAGGTTAGGTGTGGCTGTGCTCGGCTTTGTAACGAGTGCGCTCATCTGGACGAGTGTCGGGGTGGGCGTCGTCGCAGCTTTCGTTGTGATCGTCGCAGCGCTCGGTCTGAGCCTCTGGCTTGGCTCTAGGCTGGGACTCGGCCATCGGCTCGCCTCACTCATAGGTGTCGGCACAGCTATCTGCGGTGCCTCTGCCATCGCAGCCCTCACCCCGGCTATTGGTGCAAAGGAGGAGGAGTCAGGCCTCGCAGTAGCTGGGATAACACTCTTCGGGTTAGTTTCGATGTTCCTCTACCCCTTCCTCTTCCTCAACACGCCCGTGAACGGCCTCCTCGGGGGGAATCTGAACGCATATTCCATCTGGGTCGGTGCCGGTATTCACGAAACGGCTCAGGTTATAGCCGCTGCAGGGGCAGTGAACGCATCCGCGGTCCAAGCGGCTATGCTGATCAAGTCCGTGAGGATATTCATGATCGGCCCCGTCGTCTTCCTCCTATCGTGGTACTGCTCAACTTGCGAAAAGGGGGTCGGCAGCAAGAAGAATTTCGTCGTCCCCCTCTTCGCGGTGGCGTTTACAATTGGGACACTCGTATGCGCCTTCCTCGACGTGAAAGTAGCCTCGCTTCTTAGCGTGGGTATAAACTGGTTAGCCATCAAGGCTTACATTTCTGGCACAGTGCTCCCGTTCACATTCGCAATCGCTTTTGCTGGTGTAGGCTCGAAGGTGAGCTTCAAGAGTATAGCTGCCCTCGGGGCTAAGCCGATACTCGTCGCGGCGACGGTCGCTGTGACAGCGGGTGTGCTCGCCTTCATAACGGCTGTCCTTCTCCTCCCATATATCGCAGTTTAGACACGTCATCTTCGATAGGTGTTTATCATTCAATGCCCAGATAACTCCTGATCTCCATGGTCACCGTCACTAACCGGCTCATCTTCGCTCACTTGGAGGAGCCACGTGTCCGCCGCGTCTTCGAGCTGCTCGAAGGCGACACGGAGGTGCAGACTTATCTAAAAATGTCTAACGAGATGGTCGTCAAGAGGCTGAATTATAACGACCATGGCCCGGTTCACGCGAGAATCGCCGCAGGGAGTAGCCTAGAGATCCTCGATCTGATAAGTAAAGTGGCTCAGCCGACTACGGTCGCAAATGGGATATGCGACTTAGAGGGGGCGAAGCTGATTACGATGGTGGGGAGCTACCTCCATGACATCGGTAACAGCGTCCATAGGGCAGCGCACATCATACACAGCTGCTACCTCGCCGCTCCCATACTTGAGCGGATGTACTCAACCGTTTATCCTGGTGAGCACGAGCATGTGCTGAAGATGAAGTGCGAGACGCTGCATACCATCTATGCACACGAGGAACCGATCGAGGCCCTAAGTATCGAGGCGGGTGCGGCTAAGGTCGCAGACGGTACTGATATGGCCGAAGGGCGGGCGAGGATACCCTACCGAGGCGGCAAGGTTGACATGCACAGCATCTCTGCGACTGCTATCAAGCGCGTCGATCTCGAACCGGGGAAGGAGAAGCCCGTGAGCGTGAAAATCTACATGGATAACCCGTCGGGGGTCTTCCAGATCGAGGAGGTCATTGGTAAAAAGGTGGAGACATCCGGTATATCCAAGTATGTTGAGCTGATCGCTATCGAGAAAGGCAGGGAGATAAAGACGGTGGGATGACCGGATAGGCGCCTTAATGTCTCATTTTGATATATAATCAACGGCGAATTGGCTAGTTTTACCGCTTCTTTCGGTGATCGGCGTCGTTATTGGGCCTCGACTGCTTACCCTCCCCCTATTTTCAGGAAGTCTTTTCGATGACCTCATAGTAGAAAACTGGAGTGATTTTGGGAGAGGTCGCTAATATTATGGCGGTTCTGTGGTGAAATGTAGGGCCTTCTCGCACCACGACGCGACGTTTAGGAGACTTACCTCGCAGTAGGGTTTTCCCACGAGTTGGGCGCCAAGTGGAAGGCCCTCGTTGTTGAGCCCAGAGGGGATGTTCACTGTGGGCAACCCCGTGAAGCTCCATGGGACGTTAAAAGCGGCGTCGCCTGTTGACGTGAGACCCTTCAGGGGTGGGGTGATGGTCGCGGGTGTGAGCAGGGCGTCGACCCCCTCCATCTCGGCAAGCATATCTCGCCTGAAGATACTGCGTATCCTCTGGGCGCGAAGGTACGTCGAGGAGGGGACGAGTAGCCCCGAGTAGACCTCCCCCTGGATGTTGAGTCGGTATGATGATGGGCTCTCCCTGAACTTTGATTCGTGGACAGCGGCCGCTTCGGCGAACATTATGATTCTATGGGAGGGGTGAACCACCCGGAAGGATTCTGGCAGCTCCAATTCGACCACATTGGCTCCGTTTCTCCTCAACTTCTCCGCCGTCTCTGAGTAGTTCCGAGTGACGTCTGCGGCCCCAGCCTCGTTGAAGTATGTGGTTGGGAGGCCTATTCGGGGTTTTCTCATCGGCTTCGTGGATTCCATCCCAGTTAAGGCTTGGAGTGTCATGGATAGGTCTCCTACACTCCTCGCCATGAAGCCGACGTGGTCAAGTGTCCACGACTGGGGGTAGACGCCCTCGTTGCTCAGGAGGCCGTGCGTCGGCTTGATGGCGGCCACTCCGCAGAAAGAGGCGGGACGGGTGATGGAGCCGCCGGTTTGGGTGCCGAAGGCGAGTGGGCACATCCGGCTTGCGACGGCGGCCGCGGAGCCGCTGCTTGAGCCCCCCGGGGTGTACTCAGTGTTCCAGGGGTTCTTCGTGGGAGCCGGGTCGATGTAGGCGAACTCTGTCGTCTCCGTCTTACCGAGAATTATCGCCCCGGCCTCCCTCAGTCTCTCCACAATTCTAGCGTCAGATTCGGGGACGTAGTTTGAGAACAGCGGGGACCCCATCGTCGTCCTGAGCCCCTTCGTGTTGAAGATGTCTTTGATCCCGACGGGGATGCCATGGAGGGGGCTCCTCAGATTCCTCGTAGCGGCCTCTCTTGTGAGAGCCTTAGCGGACTTAAGGGCGCCCTCGGTGTCGACTGTTACCCAGGCGTCGAGCCTCGACTCAAGCTCAGTGATTCGACTTAGAAGGGACTCGACGAGCTCAGTGGGGGTCAGGCACCCGTCTCGTATCCGCTCCGCCGATTCGGTGACTGAGAATTGATAGGGCTCCACCATCAAGCCCCCTCCTTACCAGGCTCGCCGGCTGGCTCGTCGCCGGGCTCGATGGAGTAGCTGTCAACAGCCCATGCCATCTCAGCTGTCTTGATAATAGCCTGCTCCGGCAGGTCGAGTCTTATGCCCAATTTTGCCGCGGACTCGAGATAGTCTTTGACGTATTCTTCCTTCGGCTTCGCCAAGGTGTCCCCCTAGGCGAGTCTGGGGTGAGCGGCTACTTATCGGATGCGGTCTAACCTACTCCTGGGGGAGGCTGAGCCACTTGAGGTCCGCCTCGGCGGCTATGTATCCGAACCCAGACCAGCCGCCCGTGTCGAGTATCTCATTGTAGACCTCGACCGCCTTCTCCTCGCGCTCGTTGTAGAGGTACCAGTTGCCGACGCCGTATCCAACGGTCGCGACGGCAAGTGGCCCAAGCTCCCTCGCCTCATCCATGACCTGATCAGGCGTCACGATCCCCTTGTACATTAGGAGGAGCCTGTGGTAGTGCTGGTTCTCGATTATGTCCATCGACTCGGTGATTGGGGCGAGTAGGCCCTCCGCCTCCTCCTTCCGCTCCAATAGGCGGAGAGTCATGTAGGTCCATTGGGTGGTAGCGACGAGCTTGTCAGGTATATCGCTCACCTTGAGGCACTCCTCGTAGCAGCTGAGGGCGGACTCGTAGTCGCCGACGAGGTAGTAGGCGAGGCCGAGGTGGTACCAGATGTTGAAGTGAAGACTGCTAACGGGCGTGTTACGCTCGTTGGGTATTCCATCAGGCTCGACCTCGTCGAGAGTACCCTCAATCAGCTCCCCTGCAGCCTCGAGGTCGTCTATCGCCTGGTCGAAGAGGCGGAGGCTTATGAATCGGTGCCCCCTGTGGCGGTACATGCGGGGGTCCTCGGGGTGCGCCTCGATCCCGAGGCTGAAGATGGCAGCGGCCTCACGTATCCGACCGAGGTAGGCGGTGCGCCTCCCCAGCCAGATGATTGCGTCCGCGTCCTCCGGCGTCTTCTCCCACCCTTTTAGTGCCTCTTCGTAGAGGGTTCTCTGCTTCTCAACGATCTCTGGGCGAGGCGGTTGCTGGTTTAGCGGTTCACCGTAGAGGCTGAAGGCCTCCGGTGTCTCTGGTAGTTTCGGCTTCGGCATGGCATCACCGGTTTGGTAATGATATGCGGGTGGCGTCTAAAAATGCTCCCTAGCACTTCCGGCTGCGCTAATAGCTTAGGCCGATGACGACGGCGGCTAAGGCGATCATTATGATGCTAGGCAAAGGTCGATCCCCATTTAGTCCCTCTCCTGCTCGGCGAGGGGGTTAAGCTACTTCGAGTCCCCCTCGAAGACAACATCGACCTATTGTTCATCGCCCTAGGCCTGTAAAGTCTAGGTCTTGAGGTAGGATAACGGGTGATTTGTTGGCTAGAACACAGTTGTTTGGAGATAGGCTAGTTCGACAACTCGTAAACGAGTGCGAGGTAGACTCGGGCCTGGTCCAGAAGCGTATCGATGTAAACGAGCTCATTCGGGCCGTGCATATGCTCACCAGCAGGGCCGAAACCAATAGTAGGAATGCCGGCCTTTCGATAGTAGGCGCCATCCGTGCCACCGGCCCATTCCACGAACAGTTCGGGCTCTCGTTTTAAGGTGATCTTCACCGCCTTCTTGAATGCTTCTCCGAGCTCTGAACCAGGGTCGGTATAGTTGGCGGGTGTGTAGACCCATTTCCCATCCTTGTCCTTTGGGGCCTCTATCTCCCATCGCCAGTCGGGGTCGCCCTTCCCTGCCTCGTCTAGCCCCTGCTTAACCTCGGCGGCAACGGTCTCGGGAGTTTCCCCGGGGATTATGCGACGGTCAATGCTGATTGTGCACTCGTCTGGGACCTGGTTACTGGCTGAGCCTGCCTGTATGGCGTTGACGCTGATGACGGGGGCACCTATCCAGTGGTGCCACTTGTCTATTGGCTTCTCGAGGGCGAGGACGCCTTTACTCGCTTTGGCTATGGCGTTGATGCCCTCGTATCGTGCGTAGGCGGTGTGGGTCGCGCGTCCCTTGAATTTTATCTTGAATCCCCAGCTGCCGCGCTCAGCGACGCGAAGTTTGAGGTTGCTTTTCTCACCGATGACTACGTAGTCGGGTCGGCGCAGGTTGCCCTTCGCGATCTCGTCGAGGAGCATCTTCGTGCCGTGTGTCGCCCCCTTCTCCTCGTCGGGGACGAGGTGGAGTGTGACGCTAAGGGGAAGGTCGAGCTTCTTGATTATACCAGCGACATGCATCATGACAGCGCAGTTGCTCTTCATGTCGCAGCTCCCCCTCCCCGTGAGCGTATTGCCGATCACCTGGGGGTCGTATGGGTCCGTCTCCCAATCGTCCCGGTTGGTGATGGGGACGGTGTCGAGGTGGCCGTTGAAGGCTAGGAGGCGCTTCGCCCCGGGGTTGATGGTGGCGGTGAGGATGGGGCGCTCCTCGGGGCCGTGCAGCCTCGTCTCGACCCCTAAGCCATCCATAATATCGCGGGCGAGGATGATGACGCGCCTCTCCTCCCCAGTCACGCTTGGGACTCGTATGAGCCTCTTCGCGGTTTCGACTATCTCATCCCTGCTGATCTTGTTCAGTGCCTCGTCGAGGGTTGGCATAATACCTCGGATTATGGTTCCCCTGGTGTTTATAGGGTCTCGGTTCCCGCGATGGTCGCGCCAGCGCCTTTGGCCCAGGGGCTGATGAGGTCCTGATGCTGGGCGTAGCGCTGATCGAGGAGCCAGTAGTGGCACCAGTCGTCGCGGCTGCGGATACCTCGGCCTAGGGCTTGGTTGGCGGCGCGGAAGGCGTCCATCGTGTACCACCTGTTGCCGAGGCCCATGGCTTTGCGATCATAGTAGGCGATCTGTGCTCGGACGAGGGGGTCGCCGTAGTTGGCGTATGGGACACCAATGAGTATGATGCCGCGGCACTGGTCGTCGGGGAAGTTGCTACCCTCGCTGTTCCTGCCGCGGAAGACGCATGTGAGGACCGCGCCCTCCGAGGTGACCGCCGCGGCTTTGTACCGGGTGACGGTTTCCTGATTCATGCGGGCGTCGCGTCCCTCCCTGAACAGGGGTTTTCCAGCGAGGTACGGCCTTCCCCCTGTGACTTTAACGAGTCCCGCGTGGGTCCAGGCGTCGAGGCTCCTCTCCATAAGGTTTCGCTGGGGGAAGAAGACGAGGGCACCGTTGGGGACGCCGGAGAGGGCCCCGGAGACCGTTTCGCCGATGCGTAGGAGCATCTCGGGGCTCCTGTCCCGGTAGGTGGTTGTGACGCGTGGGTCGATGGTCATCTTGATCCTATCGCTGGTCTGGATGGCGGGGTAGCTCCTGAGCTTGGCAGCCCGTAGGCCGAGGACCTCCGCGAAGAGCTGGAGGGGGCTTATGGTTCCGCTCATTATGAGGGTGCCCGCAGAGTCGGCGACGACGGGGGCGATTGCTAGGCTCGGGTCGAGACACCTGTACTCGAGCTGGTTCGAGCCGTAGCTCCCCTTCTGGTATATGGCGACGTACTTGTCCTTGCGGCTCTCCATAAGGAGCTCGATGAAGGCGATGACCCCGTTAAGGTAACTGAGGGGGGGCTCCCCGGCCTTCTCCTTCCTATTCCTGATGGCATCGACGGCGGGGGCGTAGTGCTCGGTGAAGGCTGTTAGGTCCCCGCCGAGGGCTGTGGCGACGTTCTCGTAGGCGTCCTCCGCCTTTACTAGCGTGGGCTGGTCCGTGATTATCTCCGCCAGATGGTCTTCGAGCCTTTTTAGGGGGGTCTTGTTTAGGCCCACCGACTTGAGTTCGTCGGAGGCGGCGGCGAGGCTCCGGTCGCTGAGGGTGTCACTTAGGGTCTCCTGGCCTACCTGGTCGGCGTTGTGTCCTTCGTCGAGGACGAGGAGCCGCCCCTCGAGGTCGAGGCCGGTCATGAACCTGATCTTGTGGTTGAAGACGTAGGGGTAGGGGCAGACGGTGAGGCGTCGGGTCTTCGCGACCCTCCGGGCGAGGAAGTATGGGCAGAGTCTAGCGCGCCTCCCCGTAGCGACTAGGGCCTCGACGGAAAGCACCTTCGGCAATCCCGTGGGCGTCTCATTGAACTCTGACCTGTAGGGGCACCGCTCCTCCTTCCTGAGGACTCCGCAGAGCTCCTGCGCCTCCCGGCTCGGGATACCGCGGCAGTCGGGGTTGAGACAGAGGTGGTCTCGGCTCGCGAGGTTCACAGCGGTGTATGAGGCGTCAGCGTGCGTGTTGATCTTCTCGACCTCAGCGAGCACCTGGCGGACCTGATCGTGCGTCCTCGTGGCGTAGACGATGGGCTTCCCAAGGGGGAGGAGGGTGCTGAGGACCGAGACGGTCTTCCCGAACCCATTGCAAGCCTCCGCTATGAGCGTGCCACCGGTGCCCAGCGTCCCCTCGACGTCGTTCATGAAGTCGACCTGCTGCGGGTAGGGGTCGTAGGGGAAGAGGCTCCTCCACTCCTCGGTAGGCTCGGGCATCGCCTAGTAGGACGGAGGCAACTGATTTAAGTGGCGTGGATGGCCTTCGCGAGCATTTAGCGCGCGGCATCCATTCATGCAAGGTATCTCTTCTTTACCCTTGCATTTCTCCTGTTAAGCGTCCTCTCCCAAATCTCAGACGCCCTTTCAGCATTTTCCATAGTTTTACAAAAACATTCCCACTGTATAAGTTAAGATTCTCGAATATCCCCATGACACCGTTTGGCTCGATCATGAGTATGGCCACTATGAAGATCATTGGATAGAGCTCCTCGTAGGCTACGGCTTGTAGCCCGAATATGGCTATAGCTATCTCCCCGAGAGCCTTCTGCGAGAAGGCGGCGAGGAAGCCTCCGACCACAGCTCCGGTGACGCTGTTGAGTCCGCCCATGACGCTACCGGCCATAACAATGACTAGGAACTGGTCGTTATAACCCAGCCCGGTATACAGCCAGAGGGGGATGAGGCTGCCTGCTAAGCCGGCGAGCGCACCCGTCAAGAACCAGCTGAGTGTGTGTATCCTTCTGACGTTAATGCCTAGGCTTGATGCGAGCGGTTCGTCCTCTGCGACGGCCCTGAAGGCAATACCATTCTTCATCTTCGTAAAAAACACATAAAGAGCGACTACGAGCACAACGCAGATGGGGAGCGTGAAGATGAGGATCCCGGGGTATCCACCCCACTCGAAGTCGTTGCCCATGAGACTAAACCCGCCGCTTTGCTGACCTTGACTCAAGAGGAACCAGTAGCTGTAGATGTTGACTAGGGAGGCGAGCATCTCGGCGATGGCAAAGAAGGCGAAGGTGACGGTGATTTCATGCGCCCCTGTTGCCTTGATGGGTCTCACCACTAGGAAGTATAGGAGTAGCCCTACGATGCCGCAGAAGGCCATTGAGAAAGGGATTGCTGAGTAAGGGTTGAACCCATAAATCTTGACGAGGCTGAAGCTCATCACGGTCCCAAGCGTCGCGATCGATGTGTGTGCGAAGTTTGGGAACTTCTCCATCATGTAGGTGAATGTGAAGCCCACGCAGAGGATTATCACAACCCCCGTCTGTACCAGGGTACCCACAACAAGGGTGGAGAGCATCCTACCCTCCTATGCTCGGGGACTTAAAAAATATAGCAGACATGATCCCAGCTTCCGCTGGGAATTTAAAATGAGAAAAAATAAAAAAGATAGGGATTTGCTTACGCGATCTTGCGACTGATCTGCATCAGAGCTACGATAGCGGCTAGTGCAGCTACCAGGCTTGCGCCGATTGCGGCGTAGACGAGCGTCGTGAGTCCGTTTGCTGCGGACTGTGCGCCCTGAGCTGCTGTTGCGGCTGCGTTCGCTGCGGCTGTCGCTGCGTCTGCCTTCGAACCGGCTGCAGTTGCGGCTGTTGAGGCTGCGGTTGCGGCCTGTGAGGCTGCGGTTGCGGCCTGTGAAGATGCAGTTGCGGCCGTTGATGCTGCGGTGGCTGTGGTAGCGATGTTACCGACGGTTGTGGATAGCGTGGATAGCTGTGCGGTCAAAGCTGTGACCTGTGTAGCTAGGGCAGTGATCTGAGCACCTGTCCCGCTTACTGATGACGCGGTCACTGCGAAGGTTCCGGATGCGATAAGAGCATGGTCCGATGTAGAGTCGAACCACTTGTATGTCCAATTCCCAACTGGAGCATCATCAGGTAGAACCATGGGGTTCCCACCCGCAGTCTGTATTGAGTACGGTGCTGTATAGTAGGTTCCAGTCGTGATCCATGACGCGGCTTTGAGCCCATCTCCGCCAAACACCAGAGATCCACTTGGGTCATATACATTTACGTAGCTAAGATCAGCTACGGAGCCGCTCTGACCACCGAAGGAGTGCTGGATGACGAAGGAGATCGTCTCTCCAATCGCGAAGCTGGGCTTGCGAGGTGCGATTGATGCGTGGATTGCACCGATTGTGAAGGGTAGAGTTACAGTGTAGTCGCCGCTAGCGTCTGTGACGTTGAAGAAGTATTTGCCCTGGCTTATGACATCTGAGGAATCAATGACGTAGTATGCGGTGAAGTTACCGTTATCATCCGTTTGTGCATTTGTGACTCCGTCTGCATTGTTGAGCAGGTTGATGTTCATCCACCAGTCAGTAGCGCCAGTACTTGTTGTGTTGTAGATCATAGTACTAAGTTCGCCTAAAGCTGTTGAAGAGAACCCTGAGCCTGTGAATGTTACATTATATCCATTTGGTGCGCTAGGAACGCCGAGGGTGACTTGTGTTGTTGCAGTTATCTGGAATGTAGTAGTTAATACAATCTCAGCACCAACATCCCACACTGTAATTGTGTATGTTCCTACCGGTAGCTGCGGGATTAGGAAGTTGTCATTGACTAAGCCAGCGCTTGAAACAACACCACCTACATCTAGTTCTGTGCTGCCAATGGTTGCATTGAATGAGCCAGGATATTGGAAGCCGTTACCAGTTATACCAACGTTCAGTCCAGTTGGACCAGAGTCGTCGCTGAGGATGATGTTCATGGCACCAACCTTGAAGTTGGTGGTAGCGTTAACATAGTAGAGGTCATCGGTCTGAGCCTTTAGCCCATTTGCATCAATGTAGTTACCATCTGCAATCGCAGGAACTCTGAAGGTCTTTGAGAATGTACCATCAGATAGAGTGTCAACAGTTCCGACTGCTGAGCCTCCAATGGTAATGTCAATTTGTTTGCCACTAACCTTTGGGAAGTTTACACCGGAGACTGTTATGGTTGAAGCCTGAGCACCATGCTCGGGAGTGACACTAACGTCTGATAGTGCAGTTACCTCAAAGTCTGCTGAGGCAGTCATTCCATTTACAGCAATCACAACGGAGTATCCATCACTGGTCTCGAGAACTGAGGGAACCACGAAGGTTAACCTGAGTCTCCCAGTCGAGTCAAGAGCAATGGGGGTAGTGGTTGTAATGCCGCAGGCATATGTATGTAGAACAGAATTGCTATCAGTGAAAGTAAGTGTTACAGCTGGAGTGAAATCAGCAGAGCCGTAGAAGCCTCTGCCGGAGATCGTAGCAAGCGAACCTACCGTGGTGGTGGTAGGATTCACGGTTATTACGGGGCCGATAATTAAGTCGGCGGTAGTCGTAACGTTTACGGCTGGGGTTGTGTCTGTTACGTTATAAGCGGTAACAGTGTAAGGCGTCAAACTCGCAAGATAATTTGGAATTTTGAACGTTGTTTGAGCTGTACCAAGAGAGTTAGCTGTCGCCGTTGTTAGGCTGTGACCATTCCAAGTAAGAGTGATGTCAGCGGTATCTGCGAAACCAGACATCTTAGCGGTTATAGTATCTCCCACTAGACCCGAGCTTGCGCTCAGATCTAGTAGAGGAATAACAAGAACTTGTAGGGAATTATAGTTCCCAGCGGAGTCCTTTACCCAGAGGAAGTGGGAACCATAGATGGCATCGGGTACATTCATCCAAACCTCGAATGTACCATCCGAAGCTCCCGTAGTAGAGTTAGTTAGACCTTTAATACCGTTCCAAGCGGAAGAAGCATCATCCCAGTATAGTTGAACGATTGTTCCAGAAACTACACCTGATCCTATTACCTTAATGGTGTCGCCTTTCTGGTATGTCGTGTTTACAACTGGAGAAGTTATAGTTACAGCAGCGTGAGCGAACATAATTGAAGGTAGAAGTGATAGCATTAGAGTAGCAATTACTAACAATGGTAGAGTTTTCTTACCATTCATTTTTCATTTTTCACCTTGTTTATCGTCTCGGTAGAGGGCATGATTTGATTCAAACCCATCTACCACGACGATTGAGAAAACGAACCCATGATCCTACTTAAGCGTATGTCTACAGACACCCGTCGTTGTATACAAGGATGGGACAATGTATACAGTAAAGTGGATTGTCTCAAAAAAAAGAACAAGGATTTAGCCGATTTTAGTCTTCTTTTTTGATTACCGAAAAAAGGACATTATATCGGTTAGGAAATATGAAATCACCCCAAAATCATTATAAATTAAAAATATAAATCTAAATATTAAATAATTCGAAAAATAACTTTTTAATGTTAAAACTGAGTGCTTTATCGGATATATTTGATTGTAGCCATACCACGTAGACTGTCTTTCTCTACCTCATGGTATCCAAGTGACTCCATCAAACCGTGAACATAGCTTAGGAGTAGATTAGTAAACTCCTCGGACATTTCAAAACCCGTGAACCTCAGAACAGCGTCATTACCATCCGCTATTTCAACTTCGTCTAGGTTCCAACTCGCCAACAGATCTTTACGAAGGAAAGGGATTATTTCATCAACCTCTAGTTTCCCAGTGAGATATCGCCCATACCATCTACCTGCCTCTTCCCAGACAGCGGGGAGATCTTCGTCTCGCCGATTTCGTAAGTCATCCATTAATTGTCCCAAGCTGCTCCTCGGAACAACCATTGCACCCGCTCCCTTGTGTATGTCAATCATTCTGTAGGCTTCGACTGCTTCCTTAAGAGTAGCAGCTCCTAATTTCTCTGCTCGCAACGCTTCTTCCAAGATCTCGACAGCATAGCCGGAGAGGCTTATTCCTTTTTTATTTGAAGCATCTTTTAGTCTGTTAACGAGCTCGCTTGGAAGCATCAGAAGCTTTGTATCTTCGGGTTGCTTCTTGGTCAACTCATCACTCCTTTACGAGTCGTAATCTTATGATCCCTCGGCTTGCCTCATTTTCAAGCGTCTTGAAGCTGAGGACTTGAAACGCTGCCTCTATGAAGGTTGCGAATACCTCAGTGTAGCCCTTCGTATAGCGTTCGTTAATACAACTTACTGTGAGTTCGTCTCTTTTTCCATTCTCAGCGTTGAACTGACTACCATGGGTAAGGAAGGTGAGGGCCTCTATCAGATCCTTGACCGGTTCCTTACTCCGGTTCTTGAAGTATTTACCATACCAGAATCCCATGTCACGCCAGAGGTCCCTGATCTTTTCCTTATCCTTAACAAAAGCTGCATCGACAACCTGGTAATACAGGTGCTCCACTGTGAATGTGAGCCCCATCTCGCGGGCTCGCTCCATGTCGCCCCGACGATCAACTACCTCTTTCAGGTTGAGACCCTGCTCCTCAGCACGGATTGCCTGCTCGAGGATGTCGTTTACAGTTTGGTAGACTGTGAGGCCGCGCTTCTCCGCTAGCTCGGCGACCTTATTCGCTAGGTCCTCCTCCGCAGCCAGCATCTTTCTCTTAGACAAGCTCCGCCTTCCAGTCCGAAGTTTTCATTTGGATTAATACTCCTACGGGTCTAAAACCTTTACCTAACTCCCATGTTATGCTGTTAGGAGGGCAGTCAGATCTTTTAAAGTGAAGGTTTAGAACGACTGTTCTAAGCTTCGAACGATCTAAGATTTATGGACTACTTTTTCCTACCAGGGCTCCTTCTTCCAATTTAAGCCCCAGGCAAACAGGTTCGAGACATAGTGAACAGGAATCGTCGTGATGATCATGGCGATATCTTGTTGCCAAGTGGGCCTTGGCGCTATGATACTCCCCAGGATAATGGCCACTATTATGAATCCCACCTGATCCCATAATGGGAGAGACCTGCCTGGTTTGAGTCCAAGGCGTCGCTTTATGAAAGCAAATAATAGGTCACCTCCTATCGCGCCGATGGCAAAGAGGGTTCCCTGAACAGCGTTCCCCTGGGCTATAGCGAATAAAGCGCCGACAGTTACACCTGCAAGTGTACCATATTTGGTTTTATGGTCGCCGAGGATTCTGTTCCCATCCCTCCATGTATGACCTCTATCAAGTGAGCCACCACCATGTAGGAGAACTGGTGCTGCATTCGCGAAGTAGGCAGGTAGAAAGAGCCAGATGGTCCCGAGGAACCAGTTAATCTCATCAATCACCAATTTAGCTCTTCTCCAATCCCAGTCTGAGTTATCGCGAATCTAGTCGCGCCTCTTAGGCTCTCCGGCTTCTCGACGGTAGCCTGTTTCACTCCCTTCGTGGCTGTGTTCTCGAGCCTTATGACTGTGTCGCTCCAATATCGGAGTAAGCGATGGGCTACTGGTTCGACGTCTGGCACTGGTGAATCGATAACGCTTCTTACCTGGCCGGTAAGGAGAATTGAGACGCTCATGGTGATAGCGGTTTCCTTAATTGAGCCGAGCTGCCTGTTAAGTTCCTTGTTTTCGGAGAATGTTTTCTGTGAATTTCCCGTCTCGATTCTATATAAACCTGTGACTGAGTCGACACAGACCATATCGCCCCCGTTCAATTTGTCTGGGAGATTATCAATCGCTTCAGCCTGCTCTTCGAACGTCGTTGGACGGAGGTATCTAAGCCTCAGCAAATATGATTCGTCCCCAGTCATCTGGATGAAGCGATTAGGGGTAAACTTCGCGTCGGAGTCTACGTATAATATCTTGGATGCGTGATCTAAGCGGAGGAGATTGGCCGCGGTGCTTAAGGCTAGGGTAGTTTTCCCTGATGCCGGCTCGCCGTAGACAAGGGTAACGGAGCCTCTTGCTAACCCACGTTGTAAAAGGACGTCCAGGCCTCCCGAATCCAAGGGAATCCTTCGACCTGCATCAAACATGTGGGGTCCCCTAATTGTTTGTACAGTGTATCAATGATTCACTAAGAATAGAATTCCCCTGTCCTTTAAGCAGAGCCTTGACCTCTCTCGCCTTTACAGCAGTCGTCGCACCTGGTGCCGAAACACACGCCGCGCCAGCTGCCTGCCCCTCTAGCAATGCGTTTATGAATTCATCTTCGGAGGGCGCTGAGGGGTCCCCGGTTTTCATTAGACTGTAGATGAGCCCAGCGCACAGAGCGTCTCCGGCTCCGGTTGTATCTACCTCATCCACCTTGAAACTGGGCATAATGATCTCAATTTCATCGAGAAGGGAGATTAATCCAGATTGGCCTAATGTTACTATAATTGTATTAGCTCCCTCACTGCGTAGCTTCCTTGCTGCAGATAAGGGGTCATCGATGCCTGTAACTCGTCGCGCCTCATCCTCGTTGAGGTGCAGGATATCTATTGCCTTAAGAGCCTTCATGAGATGGTTCCAATTGGGCTCAGTGGGGGGAATAACGTCCACCAGAGCAATCGCGCCTTGAGTGTGGGCTACGGTGAGGAGCCTCTCGAGGTCCGCATCTATGTATTTCAAACCCCCTATCGTACCGAGGAAGAGCATGCGCGGCCCTTCGGTTAGAAGATGCTCAATATACTCAGTTCTAAGGAGTGTATTAGCCGCTAATTCGGCAATGAATCGCCTATCCTCCCCCTCAACTGTTAGAGCTATGTTCTTAGCAGTTGGTATAGTTTTGAGCACCTGAGGTCGGGCTTCGACTCCTTTACTTTCTAAGGTCTCGCGAATATACCTACCAAGAATATCGTCCCCCACACAGCCAGCCGATGCGACCCCCTTTTGCCCCAGCTGAGCTAAATCCACGCCAACATTGGCAGCGTGACCACCTATGTTTAGTGTTATTCCCTTTGGAGCATATATGAGGCCACCAGGGGGGGTTATTGATGGTAGGTGTGGGGCTACTATATCGATCATGAAGCTACCGGCGCAGAGGACATTCACTGGAGGTCGGGTTTGATTTGCACCGCGGATGTTTAATTGTTGTGTGGTCCAACCACTTTGTTACCTGTTGGATTAATGCTCATTAATCCGTATTTTGTAACTCGACACAAGGTGATGTATAAGATCTACAGGGAGGATCGCTTAGGATATGGTTATTGCCGTGACTGGGCAGGAGTCGGCCGCACGCTGGGCGTCGGTCTTGGCACCATCATTGAATGTGCCGATGGATTTACCATTGCCTTTACCGCCGATGACTTGGGACATGCCCTCTGAATCTCCCTCGTAGTGGGCTGGGTCTGTTCCGTAGCATACGCCGCAGGCTATGCAGGTCTCCCTGTCGACCTCGATCTTGTAGGACATGGGGTTTTCACTAGGTTTCGGTTGGGGAACGTTTGTATTTAAATGTTGAAAATCGGTTTCGAGGTCTCGGAGTGTCAGGGCTCTCCACGGGCAGCGTGACGGTGAAGGTGGCCTCTTCCCCGTCTCGGTCTAGAATGAAATGTTGCTGCCGTGTGCCTCGATCGCACGCTTATAGTAAGTGAGGCCGAGCCCCATGCCGCCCACCTTCGTGAAAGGGGGCGAAGATACGTTCCCTCACCGCCTCAGGGATGCCAACTCCAGTGTCGCTGACGGAGATGACTGTATCGGTGTTGCCCTTCTTGACCTCGATTGTAAGCTTCCCGCCGTGGGGCATCGCCTCGACAGCATTCTTAACGAGGTTATCGATGACCCTGGATATAGAAATAATTTAAACTATTTATTACTATACGGACATTGTTAGAACCAGAATTAAACGAGATACCCAAGTTCCCTTAGGTATCTGCGTACGGCGCTCTTCACAAAGTCTGGGACGCTGGTGTATCCATGATTACCATTAGCAATAACCTCCTCAATCTTGGCGGCTAGATTCTCGGGGAGGTTGACGGTATGGTATTTGTATTTTTTTTCGTCATCGAACATTTCTAGGTATTTTTTAGCCGTTCTTTATTTAAAAACATTTTTAAATGGTGTGATTAGGTTAATTTTAATTAATATAATACAGATTGAAATTTTCATCAATTAGTTAGTATGATATTATAAGACTAGGATCGACCGAAAACAGGGATAGCGGCTCCTGTCACCGCCCTTGAAGAATCCGAGGAGAGAAATAACATGACCTCGGCGATGTCATCGGGTTTAACCCACTT
>Ga0182021_10002716_pt1 | contig 20690 bp, 15 predicted proteins | sample 612E3MmetaG_FD_120493 | JGI IMG/M metagenome (GOLD analysis project Ga0182021, IMG submission 120493) | Permafrost microbial communities from Stordalen Mire, Sweden - 612E3M metaG (Illumina Assembly) | ecosystem: Environmental > Terrestrial > Soil > Wetlands > Permafrost | place: Sweden... | reverse complement strand
TTCGGGCAATTCGCACCGGCGAAAGCTCGCGGATCGAAGGTCGAAACGAAATCGTCACCAGGCATGGTCCCGGTCGCGTCGATCCTCAGCTCGGCGGTCTCGCCGGCGGCAAATCGGTCGAGCACTCCGGGAATGGAGCGGGGAATGCCGGCGCCCATCAACACGTAGTCGACGTCGGCGAGCATTGCCCCATAGAGCGCGGGCAGGGTGGCCAGTTGCACCTTCTCAAGCAGGTTGATGCCCACCAATCCCTGATGACCTTCCTTGGCCAGGAACACCTCAGCGAAATTGGCGATCACCATCAGTTCCACCAGCGCCGCATTGGGACGGATCGTCGGCAGCGCGCTGAGCTTGAAAGGAGTCCAGGGAGATTTTCCGCCCGGCACGAAATAATCATCGAGGACCCGCTCGACCATGCCGGGAATCGGAAAGTGATCGAGCGCATGGCGCATGTGGCCCTGGAGATCGCCGGCTTGAAGCCGCCGCGCAAACACCACGGCCAGCAAGGCTCCGGACACCACGCCGACCTGGCCAAGTTGCGCCACGGTGCGCGCCAGTCTCCAGTCGGAGACACCGACGCCCATGCCGCCCTGAATAATGATCGGATGTGACATATTGAATCCCGCAAAACCCGCTGCAGCTCTTCGAGAAAGCTCGCGCAGGATGATCAGGTACCGCCACTAGGCTTTCAGAGGGAAGGCCTGCTGGACGGGACAGCCCTGAGCCGACGCGTCGGTTCACACTGGATCGCCGATGGCGGCAAGGGAAGTTTTTTTGACGCGAAGAGGCAACGGTCTCGCGAATTCCGGACTATGTCCATGTACGTCAGGGGTATGCCGGACTGGAAAAACTCCCGAGGTCCTGCGTAATCGAGGTCGCGGTCGACGGGAGCACGGGGGAGCGGCCCTGAACGGCCGCTGCTCGACTCGAACAACCGAACGGCTGCCAGGCCGGCTCAGCCGTGGAGGTATTGGTTCAGCAGATTCTCCAGGTATTCCTGCCGCCCGCTATGCGGGACCGGCTCGCCGAGCTTGAGGACGATCTTCTCGAGTTCCTTGAAGCCGAGCTTCCCGGATTCGAGGTCGCGGCCGAAACCGACATTGTAGCTGTTGTACCGGGCGGCGATGAACTGCGTGAACTTGCCGTCGGCGAGAATCTGCCGCGCCAGCTTGAAGGCGAGGGCGTAGGCGTCGAATCCACCGATGTGCGCGTAGAAGAGATCCTCCAGGTCGATTGAGGGTCGGCGAAGCTTGGCGTCGAAGTTGAAGCCGCCGGTGCCGAGGCCGCCGGCGCGCAGGATGGAGACCATCGCGAGGGTCAACTCCTTTACATCGGTGTTGAACTGGTCGGTGTCCCAGCCGAGGAGGAGGTCTCCGGTGTTGGCATCGATTGAGCCGAGCAGGCCGTGGGCCGCCGCCACCTCGATCTCATGCTGGAAGGTGTGGCCGGCGAGCGTGGCGTGGTTGGTCTCGATGTTGAACTTGAAGTGCTTCTCGAGCCCGTGAGTCGTCAGAAAGGCGATGCCGGCCGCCACGTCGAAGTCATACTGGTGTTTGGTGGGCTCCTTCGGCTTTGGCTCGATGAGGAACTGGCCCTTGAAGCCGATGGCCTTGGCGTAATCGACCGCCAGATGCAGAAAGGCGGCCAGGTGGGCCTGCTCGCGTTTGAGATCGGTGTTCAGGAGAGTCTCGTAACCCTCCCGGCCGCCCCAAAAGACATAGTTCTCGCCGCCGAGCTCCTGTGTCACCTCGAGCGCCTTCTTTACCTGGGCGGCGGCATAGGCAAACACATGGGCGTCCGGGTTGGTCGCAGCCCCGCACATGTAGCGGGGATTGGAGAACAAATTGGCGGTGCCCCACAGCAGCTTCACGCCGGTGGCCTTCTGCAGCTGCTTCGCGTGGGCCACCAGCTTGTCGAGATTCCGGTTGGACTCGGCCAGCGTCCGGCCCTCCGGCGCGATGTCGCGATCATGGAAACACCAGAAAGGGGCCTGGATCTTCCCGAAGAATTCGAAGGCGGCGTCCATGCGCGCCTGGGCGACGGAGAGGGGGTCCTTCCCGCCCTCCCAGGGCCGGACGATCGTGCCCGGACCGAACGGATCGGCCCCGACTCCGCGGAAGGAGTGCCAGTAGGCGATGGAAAAACGCAGGTGCTCCTTCAGCGGTTTGCCGTCGATGATCTCGGTTGGATCATAATGCTTGAACGCGAGCGGATTCTCCGATGTCGGGCCTTCATAGGCGATGGGCCGAATCTGGGGAAAATGAGCCTTGGATGCTTTCATGGGTTAAGACGCGCAGGGAACTACTGAATAACGGGACGGAATCCGAAAACGAGACTGAACTGGCGGAGGGCGGGACGAAGCCGGACCGATCCGGCGGATGAAGGCTCCAACGTCCACCACCGGGGTGTTTGCGAGGGGGATTCCGGCCGAGAAATGGATGCGACCGGCCTATTTGGAGAGCTGGCTCTTCAAGAACTCGACGCTCCCGCGGACGGAATCGTCCTGCTCCATCATGTTCTCCACGGTTTTGCAGGCATGAATCACGGTGCCGTGATCGCGGCCGCCAAAGGCGTCGCCAATCTCCTGCAGCGAGTGTTTGGTCAGCTGGCGGGCCAGATACATGGCGATCTGCCGGGGCATGGCGATGTTGGCGGGCCGGCGCTTGCTGGTCATGTCGCTGTGGCGGATCTGGTAATGATCGGCCACCCGCTTTTGGATCGTCTCCAGGGTGAGCAGATTCTGCGCCTGCTCCATGAGCACGTCCTGAAGGAGGAGCTCGACCGTGGGCAGATCGAGCGGCTTGTTGGTCAGGGCAGAGTAGCTGGCCACCTTGATGAGCGCGCCCTCGAGCCGGCGGATGTTCTTGGAAATGTGCTGGGCGATGAAATTGATGACCACCGGCGGGACGTCGAATTTCAGGCTGGCGGCCTTCGTGCGAAGAATCGCCACGCGGGTCTCGAGATCGGGCGACTGGATGTCCGCCACGTAGCCCCACTGGAAGCGTGAGACGAGACGCGATTCGAGTTTGGCGATTTCGCTGGCGGGGCGATCGCTGGAGAGGACCACCTGCTTGCCGGACTCGAAGACATCATTGAAGGTGTGAAAGAACTCCTCCTGGATGCGTTCCTTGCCGCTGAGAAACTGCACGTCGTCCAGCAGCAGCACGTCGACATTCCGGTATCGCTGGCGGAAGCGGGTGAGGCTGTTCTCCTGCAAAGCCTGGATGAACTCGTTGGTGAACTTCTCGGTCGAAAGGTAGGCGACTTTCGCCTCGGGGTTGTTGCGAAGAATGCTGTGCCCAACGGCATGCATCAGGTGGGTCTTTCCCAGGCCGGTGTCGCCGTAGATGAACAGCGGGTTGAAAGCCTGGGCGGGCGCCTGGGCCACGGCGAGCGCGGCGGCGTGGGCGAGCTGGTTATTGGCGCCGACGACAAAATTCTCGAAGGTGTTCCGCGGATTGAGCGGGCCGGCATAGGGCCCCTTTTCGTCGTAGCGGCCCGCGCGACGCGGAGTGCCCCGCATCCGGCTATGGCTGGCCGGCACCGGCAGGCCGTCGGTGGCGCCACTGCTGGTCGCGGCCGGCGTCAGGCCGGGCCGCGTTCCCTGTCCGGCCTGGCAGACTTTAAGCGTGACATTGATCAACCGGCCGGCGGTGAGGCGCAGGCGCTGGGTAATCAGGTCGAGGTAATTGTCGTGGATCCAGATGGCTGCAAAGTCATTGGGCACGCCAAGAACCATCGTATCCTCGGTCGTTTCGACGCAAACAACCGGTTCGAACCACATCTGGAACACGTCCTCAGGGAAGAGCCCCTTGAAGTCGCATTTTACAGTTTCCCAGAGACTGGGAGGGAGGGTCAACAAGGGCATGGAACAAGCAAATGAAAGACATTATTCACACTTCCCCGGCGGGGGCTCTGGCCGCGCGTCTGGCAGGGTCCGATTCATTCGCTTGCCAACAGGAGAAAGGCAGGTCCGGTCTCAGCGCTGCAGGATGCAGGGCGAGCGGTCGGTTAAGACGTTGATGACCAGAATATAGGGAAGACTCCCAGAGGGCTTGCGGAGGAATGCGAACTGCGGACGTGGGAAAGAACCACCGAGGTAGCGGACACTAAAAACGATTCGCGCAGTAACGTGAATCACAAAATGCATTTCAAGAGGAACTTTCCCACAAGTTATTCACACCCCTGGGTTCGCCGGGCATTAGCCGCAGGACTCGGACGACTCCCCACCGCTCCGCTTGCGCCCAAATCGTAACAAAACATCCACTACGCGCGGCGGCGCGGACCGTCCCGTGATAGTCGGGCAACCAGGGCAAGGCGGTAGTGGCGGTGCCGTGACATTGGCCGGCCGGTCCTCCCGGGGATTGGTCAGGCCTCCGCGGCGGGCCGGGGCTCCCGCCACCGCCCATGTTCCTTGATCAACGCGATCAGTCGGTCGTCCGCCTCCGCCTGCGGGAGGTTGTACTGGACGCAGTCCTTCCCCACGTAGAGGTTGATCCGCCCGGGGGCGCCTCCGACGTATCCAAAATCTGCATCGGCCATCTCCCCCGGACCGTTCACGATGCAGCCCATGATGGCGATCTTCACCCCGGTGAGGTGGCCGGTCTTCTCGCGGATGCGTTGGGTGGTGGTTTGCAGGTCGAAGAGCGTGCGACCGCAGCTGGGACAGGCGACAAATTCCGTTTTCGAAATGCGGGCGCCGGCGCCCTGGAGCACGTTGTAGGCGAGCCGGGTGGCCCGGCCCGGGTCCGCTTCCGTCTCGATGCTGAGCAGATCGCCGAGGCCGTCGCAGAGCAGCCCTCCGGTGAGGAAGCTGGCCTCGAGCAACCGGCCGAGAAAATCGGGATCGGCGCGCACCGCGGTGGCGGTCGTGTTGCGGATCCAGATTGGCGCGCGAAGACCAAGGCGGCGCAATGCCTCCGCGAGCGCGCGATAGCCCCCGAGCGCATGGCCGCCGGCCGCGCCCGGCGGCTGCAGCCCGGATAGAGTGAACAGCAGTTGATCGTCGCCGAGCGCCCGGAGGGTGTCGGTCAGGGCGGGGAGCTCTCCCGGCGAAAGATCGAGGGCGAGAAAATGTCCGTGGCGGCGGACGAACCCGGCCCAGGCGGCGAGCTCTCCGGCTGCTGCGGCGCCGAACCGGCGGCACAGCACGAGGCGCCCGCGGCTGGCGGCGACGAAATCGGCGAGATCCGCAAGCGTGATCTCCGCAGCCAGCTCCAGGACGAGAAACTCCACCGGAAGATCCACGGTCTCGAGCACCCGGCGAAGATCGGCCAGGGCCGGCGGTCCGCTCACGGGAAGCAGTAAACCCTCGGCCGGAGTCTCCTGGCGTGCCAGCGCGGCGAGGTCTGCCGCGGCTTGGGCCAGCCCGTCCGGCTGCGCGACCCGGGCGATGACGCGCGGAGGCTGGTCGGGTCCGACCGCGCAACGGTCGGACCAACGCAGGGTCGTCGTCTCGCGGCGCGTGAAATGATAGGGATCGATGGAGTCGGTCGAGACCGGAAAGCGGAAACCGGAAACTGGAGAGGGAAGAGCGGCGACCGGGGAGCCCATCGGGGCGGCGGCAGGACCATCCTGTATCCGATGCTCAATTACCGGCCCTTCCCACTGGCTCATGGCCTTTTCCGCGATGGCCCGCGCGACCGGAATCTCATAGACTGAGTCCTCCGTGAGCGAAACGCGAATCGTGTCGCCCAGCCCGTCGAGCAGCAGCGCCCCGATGCCGATCGCGCCCTTGATGCGGCCGTCCTCGCCATCGCCCGCCTCGGTGACGCCGAGGTGCAGCGGGTAGGGACGATGCGCGGCGTCCAGGCGCTCCACGAGCAACCGGTAGGCCTGGATCATGACCTTAGGGTTGCTGGCCTTCATCGAGAGGATGAGGTCATGGCACCCCTGGGATTCGGCGATGCGGACGAACTCGAGCGCACTTTCGACCATCCCGAGCGGCGTGTCGCCGAAGCGGTTCATGATCCGGTCGGAGAGCGAGCCGTGGTTGGTGCCGATGCGCAGGGCGCGGCCGAGCTCCCGGCAGCGCCGCACCAGAGGGGAGAAGGCGGCGTGGAGCCGCGCCAACTCGCGTTCGTACTCCGCGTCGGTGTATTCGCGGGCGGCGAACTTCTTTTTGTCGGCGTAGTTGCGGGGATTGACGCGCACCTTCTCGACGTGCTCGACCGCCTCCATGGCGGCCGAGGGGAGAAAATGAATGTCGGCGACGAGCGGCACTCCGCCAAAGCCCGCGGCGGTGAACTGCGCCCGGATCGGGCGGAGGCATTGCGCAGCCGCCACATTGGGCGCGGTGATCCGCACGATCTCGCAGCCGACTTCCGCCAGCGCAATGCACTGGCGCACCGTGGCCGCGATGTCCTGCGTGTCGCTCGTGGTCATCGACTGCAGCCGGAGCGGATTGGCTCCGCCGACCCCGACGCTCCCCACCTTCACTTCGACGGTGGGGCGGCGAATGGTGTGAAAACGGGATGCGCAGTAGGGCATCACAGTCGGCCGGAGGCGGCGGCGTCCGGGAGCTAGGGGGTCGCCGGGACCGATGGCGGTTGCTGCGCCGGCGGCTGGCCGGTGACCGCCCGGTCGGCCCGCGTGTCATTCACCCACCGGCGGGTGTCGAAGAAGCTGACGTAGACGATCAGGGAGAGAAGCAGCACCATGAAGACGCTCTGGGTGGTCATGATGAAATTCGCGGGCAGGGCCCGGCCGCGCAGCCGCGCAACCGTCGCAAAGAGCATCTGGCCGCCATCGAGCACCGGAATGGGCAGCAGGTTGAAAATGGCGAGGTTGACATTGACGAGAATAGTGAACCAGAGCACGAGGCGGATGTCGCTTTGCGCGGTGGCATTGAACATGCGGATGATCCCCACCGGACCGCTCAGTTTGGACACGCTGAGATCGGACTGCGGATTGATCAGGCCGACCAGCACCCGAATCGTCATCACGACGTTGTCGGTGATCTGGCTGACGGGATCGGGATAGGTGAGCATGAAGCTTGTCTGCCGCAGAATCCCGAGGTCGGCGATATCAGCCCGCTCGGGTCGCGGCGGGAGCTCGAGAACGAGGCGCTGCCCGCCGCGCAGAATTCCCAGCCGCACCACGCGGGCATGATTCTTGCCCAGATGCTCGATGAATTCATCCCGCGAGAGCAGCGGAATGGAGTCGAAATCTTCAATGCGATCTCCGGGACGCAATCCAATCTGCTCTCCGAGCCGGCCGGGTTCGACGGAGCCGATGACCAATTCCTCGGCCGGAACGATGCCGATGCGCCGCATGCGTTCGTCGCCGGCGAGGCGGGGATAGACGGTCAGATCCAGCGTCCGGCCTTCGCGTTCGATGGTGAAAACGGCTTTGGGCCGACCGTCGGCCGTGCGCCCGCCTCCGGCGAAGAGCGTCTGCTGCAGATCCGGCCAGTTCGCGACCCGTTGGCCGTCGATGGCCCGGATGACGTCGCCGGGCTGGAAGCCGGCTTCGAAGGCCGGACTGGGCACGTTGGTACCGTCCGGTAGCGCGATCGTCGGCATGACTTGGCCGATCCGGGTGGTGTTGAGCTCGGCGCTGGTCGGCTGGCCGACCCGCCACACCACGCAGGCGAGCAGGAACGCGAAGAGGACGTTGAAGGCTGCACCCGCGACGAACACCAGCATCTTGGTGGCGTAGCTGATCGGGGGCAGCCGCTCCAGGTCGACATCGGATTCGCCCTCAATCGGGCTCAGGTCGGCAAGTTGGGGCAGGGCGACATAGCCACCGAGCGGAAGCCAGGATAGGCGATATTCGACACCGTCCTTTCCGTGCCAGGAAAAGATCTTGGGTCCGAAGCCGATGGAAAAACGCGCGACATGAACGCCGCGACGCCGCGCGGCCAGGAAATGGCCCAACTCGTGGACAAAGATGGATCCCCCGAAAAACAGGATGATCAGGAGGACCGACCAGAGGCTGGAAAAGATGGACTGGAGCAAGGTGGGAAATCCGTCACGGGTCAGAGTTGGAGACTGGCGAGGCTAGCTTGAGCGGAGCGGCGAGCCGCCATGTCGGCTTCCAAGACCGCATCAAGGTCGATCGGTTCGAAATTCGCGATGGACTGCAGAGTTTCGTCGATGACCTTGGGAATAGCAAGGAACGGCACCCGGCCGGCGAGGAAGGCCGTCACGGCCACCTCGTTGGCGGCGTTGAAGACGGCCGGGGCCACTCCGCCCGCCAGCATGGCCGCCCGCGCCAGTCGCAGACAGGGATAATGCGTTTCATCCACCGGTCGGAAATCCAGCGCGAACAGCTGTTGCAGATCGAGCGGGGCATCGACCCCCGGCGCCCGGTCGGGGTAAAGGAGGGCATGCTGGATGGGAAAGGTCATTGATGGCGGGGCCATTTGGGCGAGCATGACGCCGTCCGCGAACTCCACCAGGCAGTGCACGATGCTCTGCGGATGCAACACGGCCTCACATTGGGCGGGGCGCAGGCCGAAGAGCCATTGCGCCTCCATGAGTTCGAGGCCCTTGTTGGCCATTGTCGCCGAGTCGACGGTGATCTTGGGTCCCATCGACCAGTTGGGATGGGTGAGAGCGTCGGCCGGGGTCACGTGGGCGAGGGCGGCGGTGGGCAGGTCGCGAAAGGCGCCGCCGGAGGCGGTCAGCACGATGCGGCGGACCGTGGTGCGCGGGTGGCCTTCGAGGCATTGGAAGACGGCATTGTGCTCGCTGTCGACCGGCAGCAGCCGGACGCCGCTGGCCTGCGCGGCGGCCATCACAAACTTGCCGGCCAGGACGAGGATCTCCTTGGACGCGAGCGCGAGGTGCTTGCCGGCGGCGAGCGCGGCCAGCGCGGGGCGCAGGCCAACGGTGCCGACAACCGCCACGAGCACCAGATCGGCCTCCGGCAGTTGGGCCAGTTCGACCAACCCGGTGAGGCCGCCGCTGAGCTGCGTGCCGGCGGGGAAGGCCGCGAGATCGGCGCGGGCGTCGGCCAGCGCGCCATTCTCGAAGAGGCTGACGTGCCGGACTCCGAATTGGTGGGCGATCTCCGCGAGGCGGCGGTAATTGGCGCGCGCCGCAATCCCCACGAGTTCCAGCCGGTCGCGATGCGCGGCGATGACGCGCAGGGTGTTTTCGCCGATGGAGCCGGTGGCGCCGAGGAGGACGATGCGTTGCTTGGCGGGGGTGGTGGACACGGTCTTGCGGGGTTTTGGCGCCATTCTCATCTGCGCCGCTTGGGGCCTACAACAGGTGAAACAGGACCCATCCGACGGGTGCGGTGAGGATCAGGCTGTCGGAGAGGTCGAAAACGCCGCCGATGCCGGGAATCGTGCGGCCGGCATCCTTGATGTCCGCCCGGCGTTTGATGATCGACTCGACAAGATCCGAGATGATGGCGAGTCCCGCCATCGGCAGCGCCGCGAGGGCTCCAAGGAGCGGGGTGAAACTTGCGGGCAGGTAGGCGCGGCCGCCCCAGGCCACGGCGGCTCCGACGAGGGCGGCGGTGAGCAAGCCGCCGGCCACGCCTTCCCACGTCTTTTTCGGACTGATGTCGGGCGCCAGCTTGTGCCGGCCGATCGCCAGGCCGGTCAGGAGCGCGCCCGTATCGCAGAGCTTGGTCACGGCGATCAGCCAAAGGCAGAACGCCAGGCCGGTTTGCGGATGCGGACTGGCGAGGAGGATGATGCGCACAAGAAAATGCAGCATGAACGGGATGTAGACGAGACCGAACAGGGTCCAGGCCAGCGTCTCCACCCGGTTCTCAGGCGTACGTTCGCCGAGGATGCGCACGGAAAAGACGAGCACGCCCAGCGCCAAGAGCTCCGCCGCCGTGATGTGCGGCTCAAGATAACCCGGTGCCAGCATGATGGCGGCTCCAAGCACCAGACCGAGCCGGTGAAAGGGCGCATGTCCCATGGGCCGAACCATCGCGTAGAATTCGTGCAGGGTGAGCACGCCAAGGGCGGTGACGAGCCAGACGGCGCCGGTGGCGCCGAGATAGCGCAGGCAGACGATCACGAGGCTCCAGAGGATGACAGTGCTGAACGTCCGTTTGAGCACAGGCGGAGACGGGGTTGGGGAGGCTACCGCTCAGCCGCCTGAGCGGGGGCGGCGCAGCGGTTGACCTGTTCGCTGGTGAGACCGTACCGGCGCTCGCGGTGCTGATATTCCTCGATCGCTGCAGCCAGTTCAGCTTTCGTGAAGTCGGGCCAGAGCACCGGGGAGAAGATCATCTCCGCGTAGGCGCACTGCATGAGCAGGAAATTGCTGAGCCGCGTTTCGCCGGAGGTGCGGATGAGCAGGTCGGGATCGGGCAGGCCGGCGGTGTAGAGATACCGGCTGAACGCAGCCCAGGAAGCCTCGCCAGGTTTTTCGCGGCCGGCCGCGACGGCGGCGGCATAGGCGCTCGCGGCATCGGCCAGCTCCGTGCGCGACCCGTAGTTGAGCGCCAACACCAGGTTCCAATCCGTGAAATGGCGGGTAGCTGCGACGGCGTTCTTTAGCTCCTTGCGCGGTCCGGCCGGCAATTCGTCGATCCGGCCGATGGTGTGCAGGCGGACACCATTCTTGACCAACACCTTAGTCTCGCGGCGCAGGAAAAATTCCAACAGACTCATCAAGCCCGAGACCTCGTCGGCGGGGCGCTGCCAGTTCTCGGCCGAAAACGCATAGAGCGTCAGGTATCGGATGCCGAGGGCGCGCGTCGCGTCGATAATGGTGCGCACGGTTTCCACTCCCCGGCGGTGACCTTCGATACGGGGAAGACCGTGCTGTTTCGCCCAGCGGCCATTGCCATCCATGATGATGGCGACATGTCGAGGTAGATTGGCGCTGGCTGGTTGCATGCGTGGATTCCGGCCCTTTATGAAGCGGCCCTGCCGTTTGACAAGGGGAATGACCGGTCCACCGTCCCGTATGGCGACTCCCTTGGACCTGTCGGAAATCGAGCAGGCGGCAAGCGGATTGCCGGGGTGGCGGTTGGAGGGCGAGGCGCTCACGAAGTCATTCAAGTTCGCAAGCTTCCGCGAGGCGTTCTCCTTTATGACACGCGTGGCTTTCGAGGCCGAGGCCATGGACCATCACCCTGATTGGACCAACGTCTACAACCGGGTCACCGTCCGCCTCAGCACTCACGATGCCGGTGGGAGAGTCACCGCGAAGGACCTCGAACTCGCGCGCAAGATCCAGCAGATCTCGTGGGTGGAATGACCGTGCCGCACGCGGCCCCTGTTTCTGGCAACTAATCCTGGATCTGGCGCAGGAAATTGAATGTCTCGTCGCCCTGCCCTGGCAGGGATTCGTGGCCGAAATCAGGGTAGAGGACCATCCGCTTGGGCGCCGTGATCTTGTTGTAAGCTGCAAACTGAGTCGAGGGCGGACAGATCGTGTCCATGAGGCCGGTGAAGAAAAGGGTCCTGGCGCGAATGCGCGGGGCGAGATGCTGGATATCGATGTATCCGAGCTTGGTGAACACCTCGCCTTCGCGCTCGTGCCGCGGATCGAAGTTCCGGAAGAAGCGGCGCAGTTCGTCGTAGGCGTCCTTGGCCTGGTCCATTTCCCACACGCGCTGGTAGTCGCAAAGGAAGGGGTAGACCGGCACGGCCAGCCGGATCCGCGGCTCCAATGCGGCGCAGGCCAACGCGAGTCCGCCGCCCTGCGAGGCTCCCATCGCGCCGACGCGTTCGGGGTCAACCTCGGGCAGATTCATCACGAGGCGGGCGAGTTGGGCGGTGTCGAGGAAGATCTGGCGAAACAACAGCTTTCGCGGGTCGGGATCGTCGAGACCGCGGATGATCTGGCCGTTCAGGGTGTTGCCCTTGACGCCGCCGACGTCTTCGGAGGATCCGCCCTGACCGCGGCAATCGAGGGCCGCGACGCAAAAGCCCTCGGCTACGAAGGCCAGCTTGTCCAGCCAGTCGCCGCTGCTGCCGCTGTAACCGTGGAATTGCAGCACGGCCGGATGCCGTCCGGCAGTCCTCGGTCGAAGGTACTTTGCGTGCACTCGAGCGCCGCCCACACCGGTGAAGAGAAGATCGAAACACTCCGCGCCGCGCGCCTGCAGGGTCGGGCTCGGCCGCAACTCGAGCTGCGGATCGAGGGCCTGCATCGTGCGCAGCGCCTCGTCCCAGTAGGCGTCGAAGTCCTCCGGGCGCGGGTTGATGCCTTGGTACTTCTGGAGTTCGGGCAGGGGCTTGTCGAAGGTGAGCGGCATGGCGGGATTGAAAGGAGAAAATGTGCGCTGCGGCAAGCCCAGGGCAAAAAGCGGTTGCCTCGTGGCGGCAGTGGGCGCGTAGTCGGGGCATGAAGGTCGCCTTTCTCAGCGGGACCAGCATCATCAACAGCCCGCTCTTTGCGGAGTGGGAGGTCCGCTCCATTGAGACGCAATTCGGTCCGGTGACCTATAAGGTGCGCGGCGGGTTCATCCTGATCAACCGGCACGGTTACGGCGTCCCGCTGCCGCCCCATGCGATCAACTATCGCGCCAATATCCGCGCCCTGGCCGACCTCGGCTGCGAAGAGGTCCTTTCACTCAACTCCGTCGGCTCGCTCAAGCCGGACCTTCCTCCCGGAACCCTTGTCTCCTGCAGCGATTACGTTGGGCTCCAGCAGGGGCCGGCGACCTTCTTCGACCAGGAGCTGAAGGGCGGCGCCCCGGGCATTGCCAACCATCTGATTCCGCGGTTGGTCCGAGAACTTGCTCCGGAATTCGAGATCAAAACCGGCAAGGTCTATGTGCAGATGCGCGGGCCGCGGTTCGAGACCAAGGCGGAAGTCCGCATCGTGAAAGACTGGGGCGACGTCATCGGGATGACGGCCGCCCATGAGGCCGACCTCTGCGTCGAAGCCGGATTGCACTACAACAGCCTCGCCCTGATCGACAACTACGCCAACGGGCTCGAGGGCACCGAGATCGACTTCGCGAAGTTCAAGGACCTCGTGAAATCGAACCAGGAGAAGGTCAACCGGCTGTTTGCGCGATTGCTGGAGATTCTCGCCTGAAGCCGCGGCTGGCGCCGCGCGGGAAGGAACTTGCAGGACTTCGTTGCGGCAATTCAACGCATGATTGCCAGTGGGAGGTTTAGCCCGCTCAACCGGCCATCCGGTCGCCGACGCGGGCCGATCGCAGGCGGGCGAGAAATGGTGCCACCGCGGCATCCCCTTCCGGTGGCGCCCACGCGGCGAACGTGGTCCCGGTTACCGGGTCATAGGGGCCCTGCTTCACTTCAAAAAACACGCTGTCGTCCTCCACCGGCAGCCAGCCGTGCCAGGTGCGGGGCGGCATCTCGAATCCGAGGGCGTCGCCGGTCCGCCCCAACCGTAGCTTCCCTGTGACCACGCCGCCGTCGTCGAAGAAGAAAATGTCGAATGCCCCCTGGAGCACCAGGGCGAACTCCCATCGGGTCTCATGCCGGTGGGGGCGAAAGTACGTGTCCACCTTGGCCGCGACCAGCAAACGTTGCACTGGGTCCTCCAGCACCGGGTGAAAGTTGAGATTCGACCGGCGCCGGGGGGCGGCGGTGGCTTGGTCGACCAGCTGATGGATGACTTCCTGAGTAATGAGTTTCATTCTGGGTGTCGTCGGGAGGCGGGCGGTCCGCTCGCCCGCCTTCCCCGGCGCCCGAATCTCAGGCCGGGCGCCGCGGCAAACAAGGGCAAAACGCCTGGCAGAAACGCGCGCGAAGCTTTTCTTTGCGCGTCTGGTGTGTTTTGTAGTCGGCTACCATGAAGACTATCGGCGTCATCGGACTGGGCATCATCGGCGGAACGTGGGCAAAGCACTACGCCGCGGCCGGCGTGCTGGCTGGCTGCTGGAATCGCACGCCAAAGCCGGCCATGCCCCGATGGATGGACACCCCCGAGGCGGTTGCCGCCGCGGTCGATGCGGTCCAGATCGTGGTGGCCGATCCGCCGGCCGTCCAAAGTGTGCTCGACCGCATCCTGCCGCACCTCGGCCCCGGTAAGATCGTCATCCAATCGAGTACGATCGACGCAGAGAGCAGCGACCGATTCCGGATCCAGGTGGAGGGGCGCGGCGCTCGCTACCTGGAGGCGCCATTCACCGGCAGCAAACCCGCGGCCGAGCAGCGCAAGACGGTCTTTTATCTCGGCGGGCCCGCCGACCTGATCGCCGCGGTCGAGCCGCTGCTGCAGTTGGTTTCGGAGACGCGGCTCGTCATCGCCACCGCACCGCGCAAGGCGGCCGCGCTCAAACTCGCCATGAATCTCAACTTGGCGGTCTTGCTGGAAGGACTGTGCGAAGCGCTGACCTTTGCCCGGCGGGCGGGCATCAGCGACGACACGTTCTTCGATGCGCTGGCGCGGAACGCCGGCTATTCTCCATTCGCCAAGCTCAAGGAACCCAAACTGCGCACCGGCGATTTCTCGCCGCAGTTTTCCGTCAAGCACATGTACAAGGACATGCGGCTGGCCTCCGGCGCCACGCAGGCGTCCCCGTTGCCGCTGCTCGAGGCGGTGCGGGAGCGGTTGCGCATGGCGGAGTCCCAGGGTTGTGCCGACGAGGACTTCAGCGCGCTCATGAAACTCTTGTCCTGAGTCGGCAGGCAGGTGACTGAAGAGACTCCCGCCACGCCGACCGCCTCGTCTGTTTAATGATCGATGCAGGGGCCGGCTGGCCCGTTCGGCAGGCTCCCGGTTCGAGGGACACGCGATTCCAAGTCTGCGATCGCGAGTAAACCCGCTCCGACTATCGCCTGGATCCGTCTGCGGGAGTGCGGTGACATTGGTGTGGCGGCGCCCCCGCGAGGCCGCGGGCACGTTGACGCCGCGGTCATTTGGCCTAGCCTCGGAGTGATGAGCGAGTTTCTGCAGGCAACGCAGTTGGCGGAAGCCCGGCAGGCGCTTGGCCGGCTCAAGGCCAACATGCGCCTCGCGGTCATGGGCAAGGACGACGTCATCGAACGCGCGCTCGTCTGCTTCGCCGCGGGCGGGCACCTGCTGATCGAGGACCTCCCGGGCCTCGGCAAGACTACGCTGGCCTATTCCCTGGCGCGTTCCATGGACTGCTCATTTACCCGCATCCAGTTCACCAGCGACCTGCTCCCGAGCGACGTGACGGGCGTCGCGATCTATGACGAACACGTCAAGGAGTTCGTGTTCAAGCCGGGACCCATCTTCGCCAACATCGTGCTGGCCGACGAGATCAACCGCGCCACGCCGAAGACCCAGTCGGCGCTGCTTGAGGTAATGGACCGTGGAAAAGTCACGGTCGACGGCGAGCCCCATTCGGTCGGCGCGCCGTTCATGGTTCTGGCCACGCAGAACCCGGTCGACTACGAGGGCACCTTTCCGCTGCCGGAGAGCCAGATGGACCGTTTCCTGATGCGGATCCGGATGGGCTATCCGGGGCTGGCCGACGAACGCGAAATTCTCCGCGCCCCGCGGATGACCTACGACTCGATCCAGCTTAACCCGGTGGTCGCGCGGACCGAGGTCCTCAAGCTGCAGTTGCTCGTGGCCCAGGTGTTCATCGAGGACAGCGTGCTCGACCTCATTCTTAGGATCGTCGCGGCCACGCGGACGGAGGCGGAGTTCAAGGCGGGCGTCAGCGTGCGCGGCGGGCTGGCCCTCAAGCTCGCGGCGCAAGCCCAGGCTTTGCTGAGCGGGCGCGACTTCGTGGTGCCGGAGGACGTGCTCGGCCTGGTGCCGGCCGTCTGCGGCCACCGGCTGGCGTTGGTGCGGCAGACTTCGGACGCGCTGGAGGAACGCAATGCCGTCGAAGCCGCGCTCCGCCGGATCGTTGGCGCAATTCCGCTGCCCGTGTAGATCGCAGGGCGGAAAACTCCAAACTCCAAACTCCAAACGCCAAAGGGCCAAACGCCGATGCGGCTCCTCTTATGGTTGTGGGTGCGGACTTGCGGGTTCGCTGGGATTTGGCGTTTGGAATTTTTAATTTCCACGCGGGGCGCAGCGCATGAACGGTGAATCGGCCACATCGATAACCAGCCCCGACTGGGAGGGCCCTGGGGGGCGCGCGCTGCGGCGCTGGCGCTGGAGCGAATTTCTCTGGGCGCTGGTGTTTCCGGCCAACACCCAACGCGTGAGGCCAACCGTGTCCGGCCTGGTGCTGATCGGCCTCGCGCTCGGCATCGGCTCGGCAGCCTACAACGCCGCCAACAACATCCTCTTCATCACGCTTTCGCTGTTGCTGGCGTGCCTGATCCTCAGCGGGGTGATGTCGTGGTTCAACCTGCGGGGCATCTGCTGGCGCCTGCTGCTGGCGCCGCCGCTGCGGGCGGGGCAGGAGAAGCCGGTGACGCTCGAGTTGTGGAACCGCAAGCGGCTGCTGCCGACCTATGGGCTTTCGTTCGCCCTCACTGCGCGGCCGGTGCCGGCGGGCCCGCCGCGAGCGGAGGCCACGTTCCGGGCGACCTCCGGCGAAATCCGGGCCGCGTTCGCCCGCCTCGAACAGAACACCGTGGCCGTTCTGCTGCGCCTGCGGGAGCGCCTCGATCCGGACGGCCGGACGCAGCTGGACTGGGTCTTCACCCCTTCGCGCCGCGGGCGGGTGCGGGTGGAACTGGCGAGCGTGGGCTCGCTCTTTCCGTTCGGCTTTCTCCGGAAGAACCACGGCACGCAACTTCGGCGTGAAGCGATCGTCTGGCCGGCGCCGGTTGATTACCGATTCGTGCGAACCTCCGCGGCCGGACGCCAGGCCGAGGGCGGGCAGGTGGCCCGACCGGGCACGGGCAATGATCTTCTGGCCCTGCGGCGTTATCAGGCGGGCGACTCCCACCGGCTCATTCACTGGAAGGCGAGCGCGCGGCTGCGACAGCTCATGGTCCGGCAGTTCGCGGCGGAGAGCGCCGAGAGCTTCTTTCTGTGGCTCGAAACGCCAGCCGGCGCCTGGCCGCGCGCGGAACAGTTTGAGCTCTTGTGCGGATTCGCCGCGACCCTGGCGGAGGATTTGTTCACCGCCGGCCGCTTGACCGGCGCAGCAGTCAACACGGAGGAGCCGATCGCCATCCGCCGCGTGAGCGACCTGGAGTCGTTTCTCGACCGCCTGGCGGTGCTCGAGCCGGCCACCGAAGGCCAGCCGCCTGAAGCCGCCCGGCCGGCCGGCCGGATTCGGCGCAACCTGATCACGTTCGCGCCCGAGGGGACCCGGGGTGTCGCCGCCTACATCAATGGAGAAAAATCGGCCACAGCTTAGCCGCGACGAAGTGCAGCAGCTGCGGTGGCTGCTCGGCGGCGTTTTGAGCCTGATCTCGGTCTGGACCGTGTGGTATCTTGAGATCGACGCGTGGATACTGGCCAGCCTGACCACCGGGGCCGTGCTCTTGACGCTGGCCCGGCCCGATCTGCCGGCCCGCGTGCCGCCGCAAATTCACAAGTTCGCGTTTCCCTTCATCGTCGCGTTCTTCGCCTGGGACCTCTATTCGACGGCGCAGTGGCTTCCGGCGGTGATCCGGCTCGATATGCTGCTGCTGCTCTACCGGGGCTGCAGTTATCGCCAGAAGCGGGACGACCTGCAGATCATCGTGCTCGGCCTGTTCCTCGTGACTGCGGCCGGGGTGATCACGGTCTCGCTGGAATTTGCGGTGCAGATGCTTGTCTTCACCGCGACCACGCTGGCCTTCTTGTTCGTGGTCACGTTGGCGGAATCCATGGACGGCGCGCCCGAGCCACCGGCCCGGAACGGAAAAGGGCCATCGGAATCCCGCGTCGCGCCGGGACCGGGGGCACCGCCGGCCTGGGCCGCGGTTCGTTGGCGGAAGCTGGCCCGGCGGCTGCGCGAGGTCGCCGACTGGCGGTTGCTGGCGCTCGGCGGCGTGCTCTTCGCCGGCGTCGTGGCGGTGTCGGCGCTGCTCTTTCTGGCGATCCCGCGGTTCCAGCTCGACAGCGGTTTCTTCCTCAATCGTTTCATCAGCGCGAAAAGCCGCACGGGGTTCTCGGACTCGATCCATCTCGGCGACGTGATCGACATCCAGCAGGACACCTCGGTCGCGCTGCGCGTCGATGTGTCGGATCCGGCGCGCGTCCCGGCCGTGCCCTACTGGCGGATGGTCGTGCTCGATGAATATCGCGACGGCCAGCTGCGCACTTCGCAGCGGCTCCGGAACGGCCTGACACTGAATTCCCAGACGAGCTCGTTGGTGCGAGACCAGCTGCGGGCGCCCCCGGGGCCGCCGGTCTCCTGGACGTTCTATTTCGAGTCGGGAATCAGCCGCTTTCTGCCGCTTTGCGGGTCCTTCACGATCCTGCGGTTCCGCGAGCCGCAGCAGGTCCTCCGCCAGCCTCAGCTTCGGATCGTGGCGCTGCGCAATGAGCCGGTGACGATGACGGCCTATCGCGTCGAGGGAATGGTGGCCGATGGCTTCCTGCCCGATCGGCTTTTTGGCGACGCCCTTCGCAAGGCCCAACAGGCCGCGGCCGAAAGCCGGCCCGCCCGCCCGGCCACCGCTGAACGGAGCCGGCTACAGTCCGGCTATCCACTGACGACTCTGCTCCTGCCGGACCAGCCGGGGGAGCGGCAGGCCTTGCGGCGGATGGCGGAGGAGGTCACCGGCGGGGCCAGCTTGAGCGCGGCAGAGTTTGCCGCTCGCGCGCGAAGTTGGCTGGATGCGAAACACGGCTACTCTCTGAAAGTGGAACTGGCGGGCGCTGACCGGGATCCCGTGGTGGCGTGGATGGAGTCCGACCAGCCCGGCCATTGCGAACTGTTCACGGCGGCTTTCACGCTGCTGGCGCGGGCGGCGGGTTACCCGACGCGCGCGGTGACGGGATTCAAGGGAGGAGATTGGAACGCCTACGAGAATTACTTCATGGTGCGCAATTCGCAGGCGCACGCCTGGTGCGAAATCTATGACGGCAGCACGGGATGGATCCGCGTCGATCCGACCGACGGCTCGGCGCTAATCGGCGCCGGACCGCAGAACCAGGCGGGCGTGCCCGCCAGCCTCGGGCGGCTCGACCGGAGCTGGGGCGCGCGCCTCGATTCAATCCGCATCCTCTGGTATCGTCGCGTGGTCAGCTTCGACCAACGCACCCAACTGGAGCTCGTTCAGTTGCTCCAGGAAACGACGGACCATTTCCGCGCGGCCCTGCGCGGGGCGCTCGACGGCGCGGCGAGCTCGTTCCGCCAGTGGCTCCGGCGCCCGTGGGATGCACGGAGGCTGCTGGGCTGGCTCGGCGGGGCAGGCCTCGCGGCGGCAGTGGCGATCCTCTGGTGGATTCGCGGTCGCCCGTGGTGGTGGCGCGTCCGCGGTTCGCGGGCTCGCGGCGGGGTCGATCCCGTGCGGCGCGAAGCGGGGCGGTTGCTCCGGCGGATGCGCGGGCTGCGGCAAGCAGAGGACGAAGGTCAGGAAGTCGTGGCCGAATTGCTGCGTCTGCGCTTCGGCCCGCGCGGGTCATGGCCGGAACCGCAGGCGGTCTTCCGCCGCGCCCGCCGGACCGCCAGGGAATGGTCGCACGGCCGCCGCACTGGCAGTCTCTTCGAGCGGTGACCAGCGGGTCGCCTCCCGTCGGCGTGCACGCCGGTCGTCATCGATCCCGGTTTTGTACCGTAATGCGTCACAATCACGGGAGTGCCCCTGCCTAGTTTGTAACCTAATAGGTTACAAAGCACCCGGAGCTACCGGATGAACGCGGATGGCGTGGCCGACGAAGGCTAGAGCGGTTTTAGAAGAACGGCAGCCGGAGACTGCAGCCAAATGGGCGAAGCTCCCGCCGAGCCGCGGCGGCGACGAGTGCGACAGCCTCGGCGGACACGGAGGTCGGCCTGCCACCCGAGCGCAGCTACAAGTTCATCTGAACCGCTCTAAATTGCTCCGGAACCCGTCGGCGAGATAGCCCGGGCGCCGTCCGCGGGTGGCGCGACGAAAGGTCAGCGGGCGGCCGCGCCTGAAACCGTCGGCGCGCGCTGCTGGCTCTTCTCGAACCAGGCCTTCAGGACCGCCTGCGCTACCGGGGCGGCGTAGAGGCCGCCGGCGAAACTTTCGCCTGGAGTGTCCCCCTCGATGGCGACCGCCAGCGCGATCTGGGGTTTCTCGACTGGCGCGAAGCAAACAAACCACGCGATATTGATCTTCTTGCCGTCCCGGGTGGTCTGCGCCGTGCCGGTCTTGCCCGCGATGCGCAGGCCGGGGATGCGGTAGGTCGGGGTGCTAAGGATCTTCGCAGTACCGTCGACGGTGCATCCTTCCATGCCGTCAAGGATCGCCGCATACTGGTTCGGCGTGAGCCCGATCGGCTCGGTGTGCTGAGTGGCCCGGTGCGGATCGTGCAGGAGCGTCGGCTGGGTCGTCGTTTCACCGCGCGCGAGCGAAGCGACGAAGCAAGCCATTTTGAGGGGCGTGACGCCGATGAAACCCTGGCCGATCGCCATGTTGGCGGTGTCGCCGTCGAACCAGCCTTCATGCTGGGTTTCCTTTTTCCACTCCGGATCAGGAATCAGCAGGCGCCGGGTCTCGTGCGGCAGATTGATGCCCGTGGGCTTGTCGAGCTGGAACCGGCGCGCCTCATCGGCAATGAGATTGGGGCCGATCCTGAGTCCATAGGTGTAGAAGAAGACGTCGCAGCTGTGCGCGATGGCTTCGCGCAGGGCGATGACTCCGTGGCGGGCATAGCCGCTGGCGGTCTTGTCGCAGTAGAAAATCCGCGCACCGATTCGCATCGTGCCTTCGCAATCCGCGGTGGAACTGTCGGTGGTCAGCCGGCCGCTCCGCAGCCCGGCAATCGTGGTGACCAGCTTGAAGGTGGAGC
>Ga0182021_10002715_pt1 | contig 20691 bp, 20 predicted proteins | sample 612E3MmetaG_FD_120493 | JGI IMG/M metagenome (GOLD analysis project Ga0182021, IMG submission 120493) | Permafrost microbial communities from Stordalen Mire, Sweden - 612E3M metaG (Illumina Assembly) | ecosystem: Environmental > Terrestrial > Soil > Wetlands > Permafrost | place: Sweden... | reverse complement strand
TTTCGCTTATCACTTATGGCGGCTCCCTTTGGAAGACGCTCGATGCGGCGGCGGAACTTGCCAAGGAGAACATCGATGCGGAGGTGATCGACCTGCGCACCCTGCGTCCGCTCGACGACGCCACGATCATGGCATCCGTGAAGAAAACGCGCCGCGCCGTAATCGTCGACGAAGGCTGGCGCAGCGGCAGCCTGTCGGCGGAGATTTGCATGCGCATCGTCGAGCAGTCGTTCTGGGACCTCGATGGGCCGGTGGGCCGCGTGTGCAGCGAGGAGGTGCCAATTCCATACCCCCGGCATCTTGAGAACGCGGCGATACCGCAAATGCCGAAGATCGTTGCGGCGGCAAAATCCGCACTCGGGCGGGCATAGGAGGGCGCCATGGCCGAGTTCCGCATGCCTTCGCTCGGGGCGGACATGGAGGCGGGCACCCTGGTCGAATGGCTGGTCAAGCCGGGCGGCACGGTGAAGCGCGGCGATATCGTCGCGGTCGTCGAGACCCAGAAGGGGGCAATCGAAATCGAGATTTATGAGGCCGGGCAGATCGAGGAGATTTTGGTTCCGCCCGGCACGAAGGTTCCCGTCGGCACACCGCTGGCCCGGCTCCGGGGCGAAGGCGAAGGCGCGGCGCCGGCGGAAGCGCCTTCTGCCGCACCAGCGCCCGGCGTTGCACCGCCGCCAGCCGGGCGGCCGGTTCCATCGCCTCTCGTGGCAGCCGGTGCAGCCGTTGCGGAGCTTGCTTCTCCCGCGGCACGCCGCTTTGCACAAACGAGCGGGATCGACCTCTCCGCGATTGAGGGCAGTGGCCCCGGTGGCGCGATCGTCCTTGCCGATGTCGAGCGCGTGCAAGCAGGAAAGAAGCCGGCGGGCGGGCTCGATCTCGACGCCATGCGCGCCGCAATCGCGGCAGCCATGGCGCGCTCGAAGCGCGAAATCCCGCACTATTATCTGCGGCACGAAGTCGATGTCACGCCTTGCGAGGAATGGCTGGAGCGGGCCAACGCGGAGCGCCCACCCAGCGAACGCCTGCTGATGGCAGCGCTTGAGATCAAATCCGTGGCGCTGGCCGCGCGGCGTTTCCAAGCCTTCAACGGCTTCTATCGGAATGGGCGCTACGAACCTTCGCCGGCGGTGCACATGGGGGTAGCGATTGCCATTCGCGGAGGCGGGCTGGCTGCGCCGGCGTTGCGGGATGCCGATACGCTCTCTCTGAGCGAGCTTATGCCGCGGCTGCGCGATCTCGTTCAGCGCACGCGCGTGGGCCGGCTGCGCAGCTCGGAAATCGGCGATCCCACAATCACCGTCTCAAGCCTTGGGGAACGCGGCGTGGAGGTGCTCTACGGTATCGTCTATCCGCCGCAGGTAGCGCTCGCAGGGTTCGGCAAGGCTGTCCGCCGGCCTTGGGTTATCGATGGTGGCATCGTGCCGCGGTCGGTTATCACGATAACGCTTTCAGCCGACCACCGGGTGAGCGACGGCCACGCGGGGGCGCTGTTCCTCGCTGAAATTGGCAGGCTGCTACAGGAGCCGGACAAGCTATGAACGAGGATGAAATCCGCAAAATCCTGCTGGAAGAACTGGGGAACATAGCGCCCGAGGCCGATCTTGAGAAGCTGGACCCGGCGGCCGGTCTCAGGGAGGCGCTCGATATCGATTCGATAGACTTCCTGAATTTCGTTACCGCCATCCATCGGCGTCTCGGAATCAACGTCCCGGAACTCGATTACCCCAAGCTCTTCACTCTCGACTGTGCCGTGACCTATGCCGCCTCGAAACTAACGGCTCGCGTCACTCCATCCGAGGCTGGTGCGGTGAATTGATTCGGGGTGCCGGGAAGGGTATCCGCAGCGGCTGCCGAAGGTCAGGATACGCCCCATCGCGACGCATTGGATTGCCAAGCCGTGCTTTCCGGCTCAGCGCGAATCCTCAAAGCTTGCAAAGGTGCCCCGGAGGGGTGCGGGCGGCTTCACCAGCTCCCCGAGATCGGGCTCGCCGCACCCGGCAAGCACAACCTTGCGCGCCTCGTCACGCAACTGGAGTACCGCCGCGAAGTCCTTCCCCGCCGGTATGATCGGGGCGCCGATCGTGACGCTCAGCGGGGTCCGTCGCGGAAACCACTGATCGCTGCGCAGCATGGACCGCGTGCCCCGGATAATGCCGGGAACGACGGGCAGGCCGGCTTCCGCCGCCACCTTGAAGGCGCCTAGATAGAATTCGGATAGCCCCGGCCGCCGCGTGAACGCGCCCTCGGGAAAGATCACGACGTTCCGCCCTTGCCGGGCGGCGGCGATGGCGTTTTCTGTGTCGGCAAGGCTCCCGCTGGTATCGAAACGCTCGACGAACAGCGTGCCCAGGCGGCGCATGAAATTCCCGGCAAAAAACTCAGGCGCGAATTCGCGCTTGGCCACGCAAGCAGGCTCGCCGGGCAGGACCGCACAGAGAGCCACAACATCCATGTAGCTCGAATGGTTGAACACCAGCACGGCGTTTCCGCGCGGCAGCCGCTCCAGGCCTTCGGCGGTAACAGGAGCGCCAATCGCCGCCAGCGCGGCACGCGCGATCCCACGCAGCGCACGCCAGCGCCAGCCGAGCCGGGGCAGCAGCATCACCGCAAACCACGCAGTCACCAAGGCCAGCGGCATCACGGCCCACCACCGGGCTGCGTAGAGTGTCTCGCGGGTGGCGGCCTTGAGCCGGGCGAGCTTGGCGCGCACCCCGGCGAGCCAAAGGCGCAGGATCTGCCACCGTGGCGCCAGCCCTGGCGCGCCGATGCGCCCGGTCTCGTAAAGCTCCTTGGCGGCGCCGCGGCGAATCTTGCCGCTGGACGTCTTCGGCACAGTGCGCGGCGGGGCGAGGACGATTTCGTCCGGCGGCGTGCCGGCGATGCTGGCCGCGACCTCTTGCGCGCGCGCCTGGAGTGCCGCGCGGGCGGCGGGATCGCGCTCGCGCGTCTCGGCCACAACGACCACCCGCTCGGTGCCGGATGCGCAATCGGCCGTTCCGAACACCGCGGCGCATCCCTTGCGGATGCCGGGGATTGCGGCGACGGCTTCCTCGATCTCTTGAGGATAGATGTGCCGGCCGGCGCGGATGATGATGTCCTTGATCCGGCCGGTGATATAAACCTCGCCGCCAGCCATGTAGGCGCGGTCGCCGCTGTCGAGCCAGCCGCCGTGGACCAGCTCGCGGGTCTTGGCTTCGTTGCGGAAATAGCCGGAGGTGGCGCAAGGCCCACGAAACTCCAGCCGGCCTTCGCGCCGTTCGCCAAGCTCGTAGCCCAACTCGTCCACGATGCGGATTTCGTTGCCCGGTAACGGCAAGCCGCAGCTTGGGATCTCCTGGGGATGCGGGCCGCCCTCCTTCGCGGGTTCCGCGATCCCGCGTGTGCTCAATGCCTCCCGGTCCACGAGATCGATCGCGGGCGTTCTGCCCAAAGGCGGAAAAGCAAGTCCGACGGAGTTTTCGGCAAGGCCGTAGACCGGCGCCATTGCTTCGGGCCGGAAGCCATGGCGGCCGAAGCGTTCCGTAAACCGGCGCAGCGTGGGCACGCTGACCGGCTCGGCGCCGTTGAGGGTCATGCGCAGCGATGAAAGGTCCAGGCCTTCCAGGCTCGCGTCGTCGATCTTGTTCAGGCAAAGCTCGTACGCGAAGTTTGGCGCGGCCGACAGCGTTGCCCGGTATCTGTGGATCGCCCAGAGCCAGCTTTCCGGGTGCATCAGGAAGTTCAGCGGCGACATGACATAAAGCGGCGCCGCGAAATAGAGGCACCCGAGCCACGCGCCGATCAGCCCCATGTCATGATAGAGCGGCAGCCAGCTGACGAGGGTGTCGGCGGAGCTTGCTTCCATCGCCTGACCTATGGCGCGGATGTTGGCGAGCAGGTTGGCGTTGCTCAAGACCACGCCCTTCGGATCGCCCGTGCTGCCCGAGGTGTATTGAATGAGCGCCGTGTCCGTCTCGCGCGCGAGAGGCAAGCCGCTTGCCGCCCCGCGAGGGGAGAGGCCAGCCACGCTCTCGAACGCGGTCAGGCTTTCCACTTGCGCCTGCAGCAGCGCCGCGGCCCCGCGCGCTTCGGGAACCGTTATCAGAATGCGGGCGCCGGCGTTGCGCAGGATGGCCGCCTGGCGGCGCAGGTGCTCCTCAAGCTGGGACATCCGCATCGGCGGATAGATGGGCACGGGCACCGCGCCGGCATAAAGGATGGCGAAGAAGGCAACGAAGAAGTCGCGGCCGGTGGGCAGCATCAGGGCGATCCTGTCGCCCGGCATGACATCCCGTTCGATCAGGCCCTGCGCGGCCTCTTTCGCGGCTTCAGCCAGTTCGCCGTAGGTGAGGGCGAGCGCCCCGGAGCCGTCATCGAGCACAGTCAAATGACGGCGGTCCGGATGGCGGGCCGCGTGCCACTCCAGCACTTCCACCAGCGTCCGCGCTTCGGCGGCAGCCTGCACAGCGGGAAGAGGCTCCGCGGCCGCTACCCCCTCAGAGACTTGCCCGCCGCCATGCGCCCGATCCAGCGCCCGAAGGAGGTCGCCAACAGTCTCCGCCGCTCCGGCGGCCGCAACGGGAAGCCGCACGGCGAAGGACCGCTCGATCCTTAAGACAAGCTCCGTGCGCCCCAGGCTGTCGATGCCAAGATCCCGCTCCAGGCGGCTCGACGCGGATATTTCGATGCTCCTGGTTCGTTGCGGATGAAGCTCATGCAGGAGCTTGCGAATAACGGCAATGAGTTCCTGCTCGCGCACGCCATTGGTAGCGGGCGCACCGGAACCGTCCCGATTTGCATCCTGTTCCACGCCCGCATCCCGGTTCAGTCATGCGAAATAGCTACGGCCGGTATCATAGACTAACCGGCAGGGAGGGACGCAAATAAAAAAGCTATTTGCGCCCGGCTGGAGTAAATGCCTTGGCGCGTCTATCGTTAAGCAGGCACATGCCGGTCACCCATTGTGCCGCTGCCGCTTCGCCTCATGGAACTGCCTGGCAAAGGCCTCCGCTCGCGGACTCTGGAACATCGTCAGCTCCCACTCGGCCCGCTTTTCGTCGAAACGCAATATATAGAGGTTGCCGTCACCGCCTCTGACCTTGACGTAGCGATAGCTTGGCCCGTGCCATGCATCGATATTTTCGTCGATTTCGACTTCGCGCCCGCTTAGCTGGAACCGCTTCGGCATCGCTTCGGGATGACCGGCCTCGCGTTCAACCTGGACATCCAAGGCTGGTTTGGTTCTCATTGGCAACTCAGCACGTTACGTGAAAAAGCCCTAAGCCTGTTAAACGAACCGATGGCCTCCGGAGCCGGCCGCAGCAATACCTCGCAGCCCATTTTCGCGAAATAGGCCTCCGCTTCAGGTGTGGTGCCGCGGTGTTTCTTCGACAGCTCCTTCTTCCGCTCTATCACCTCGCCTGAAAGACGGACGATCGCGTCGTGCCCGTAGGTCTTCCCATCGACCGCGATGCTGCCGAATGCGGTGCTCTCGATTGTCATGGCCCAGTCCCCGGTTCCAGTGTCAACGGCGTCCTCCCGCAGATTGGGGATATCCCAGATGTTGGGCACGGTTGCGTATACCCGCATTGATAAGCATCAATGCCTATCGTACAACTCTTGGTAATCTCACCCCAATCTGGAAGGATCGCCACCATGCCCATTATCGGGCTGGGTCTTGGCACGTCGAACCCGGGCGTGGCGGTATTGCGCGGCGTGCCTCCGGCCGTCGTGCCCGGTGGCGGCAGCGGCAGGCAGCAGGCACTATTTCTGGAACGTTTCGAGATAGCGGTTCAATTCGACAACGGCCTTGCGGGAAAAGGCTGGGCCGCATTCGCCGCTGAAAACCTTGCCCCACACTGGCATGGCATGGTCTTTTTCGTGGCCGGGCAGGCCGCCGCCGTAGCGGATAATTTCAGCAATTCGCTCCGCCGGATATCGCCCATTGCCGCGCTTGGCGATCTCCGTCAGATCGGCCGGCCGCTTGCCTTGATCGTCTGCCAGCGGTCCTTTGCCTTTCCCGTTAGAGCCGTGGCAGCTTGCGCAGTGATCCTGGAAAAGCTTTGGACCAGTTACCGAAAACGCATGGCCGCAAGGGTCTTGCGCAAGCGCCGCGCCGCAAAGAAGCATCGGAAGAGCCGCAGTGACCATTCTGAGCGCGGAATTTCGCATCTGCATCCCCTCGAATGAAGGCATGGCCTGTCAGGTGGCCTGCTCCGTCACGCGCCTGAACCGCAGCACCGCGAGTGCAAGGAACAGGCTCGCGATCAGAGCGACAGCCAAGAAGCGCGGCCATACCTCGTAGAATCCCGCACCTCGATAAAGAATCGCTTGAGCGAACGAGACAAAATGCGTGGAAGGCGAGACTTGCATGACGGTGCGCAGCCACGCGGGCTGGCTGTCGAGCGGCGTATTGGAGCCGGACAGGATATTCATCGGCATCGCCACCAGCATGTAGAGCAGGCCGAGCTGCGGCATGGTCCGCGCCACGGTTGCGAGGAAGATGCCGATGGAGGTCGCGAAGAACAGGTAGAGGCATACGCCCAGCATGAACAGCGGCACGGAGCCGTTGATCGGAATTCGCAAAAGCCCTTGCACCACGAATTCGAGCGAAAGGCCCGCCGCCACGGCGATGATGAGGCCGTTCGCCCACACTTTCGCCAGCGCGATTTCAAAGGGTGTCAGCGGCATCACCAAGAGGTGATCCATCGTGCCATGCTCGCGCTCGCGTACCACGGCAGCACCGGCAAGAATAATCGCGAGCATTGTGATGTTGTTGATGATGCCCATGACGCTGGTGAACCAGCCGGTCGTGACGTTCGGGTTGAAGGCCACGCGAATGGCGAGGTTCACCGGAAGCTTCGGGACAGGCTCGGAACGCGAGATGAAACGGTCGATTTCATCGTTGACGATTTGCGAGGCGTAGCCCGAGCCGAGGCCGGCCTGAACCATGGCTGTCGCGTCCACGAGAAGCTGAAGCGTTGGGGTTCTGCCCGCGCGCACGTCGCGCTCGAAATAGGGTGGGATGTCGATGACGAAGGTGAAGCGGCCCAGATTCATGAGCCGGTCGATGTCGCGCTCCTCGATATATTGCGGCTTATTGAAATAGGGCGGCAAAAATCCGCTCGCGATTTGCCGCGAAAGGGCGGAACGGTCCTCGTCCACAATCGCGATGGACGCGTTCCGTACCTCCTGGCTGACGCTCTGCGACTGCGCGGTGACGGCAAGGGAGAAGGCATAGAACACCAGACCCAGGAGGACGTAATCGCGCAGAAAGCTCCTCAGCTCCTTGACGCCAAGCCAATAGATGTTCGAGAGCGCCTGCATTGCCGGAACCCTAACGTTCCTGCTTGCGCAGGAAGAGCAAGCTCAACAGCAGAAGCGCCGGTACGAACAGGGAAAGCCATCCGAGCCGCCCGATGAGGTCCGCAAATCCCAACCCCTTCGTGTACGTGCCGACGCAAATCGGAACGAAATAGGTCATGGGGAAAATATGCCCCATGAAAGCGGGAAACCCCCTCAGCGAGGAAACGGGCACCATCATGCCGGAGAACTGCGTTGCCGGCAGAACCGTGAGAATGGCGGTGCCGAACAGCGCCGCGATCTGCGTCCTGGTGAAGGATGAAATGAACATCCCATAGCCGGTGGTGGCCGAGACGAACACAAGCGCGCCCGCGGCGAGCATGAGGAAGCTTCCCTTCATGGGGACCCGGAAGACAAGCCAGGCCATGAGCGCCATCAAGAGAAAGTTCCAGAAGGCCAGCGCGATATAGGGAAGCTGCTTGCCGGCGAGAAACTCCAGGCGCGTGACAGGCGTGACATAGAGGTTGGTGATCGTCCCAAGCTCCTTTTCGCGCACGACAGCAAGCGCCATGAGAATCGCCGGGATCAGCGCAAGTTCCAGGGCCATCGTCCCCGGCACCTGAGCATAGATGCTGTCGAAAGACTGATTGTAGCGGAAGCGGACCTCGACATGGGCGCGCCGCTTTTCCTGGGGCGCGATATTCAGGACGGGATCGCGCAAATAGCTCTGATACACGCCGGTGAGGTAGTCGCGCATGGTTGCCGCGCGGAACGGCATCGCGCCATCTACCCACGCGCCAATCTCAGGGCGCCTGCCGGCTTTGAGGCCGCGTCCGAATCCGGGAGGAATCTCGATGGTCGCATTCACCGAGCCATCCTTGAGCGCCCGCCGCTGCTCTTCCGCATCTTTCAGCGGCGCCTTCTCCGTGAAATACGGAGAGCCGCGCAGCTCTGCAAGAAAAGCCCTGCTTTCCGGGCTGTTGTCGCGGTCGAGCACACGCCAGGAGAGATTGTCTACGTCGGTCGTGATGCCGAAGCCGAAAATGAGCATCAGGAACGTTGTGCCAATCACGGCGAACGCCAGGCGGATCGGATCGCGGCGCAGCTCAAGCGCCTCGCGGATGCTATAAGCAAAGAGCCGCCTGAAGCTGAAGATGGGGGAAGCTTCTTCGCCGGCCGCCGGCCCCGCCGTTTGCATTGGCGCTCCGAATGCCTCTTCAGCCGCCTTGGGTGCCGCGCCGCGCGCTGCCTCCGCCTCCTTCAAATAGCGGATGAACGCATCCTCAAGATCGGTGGCGCCACGGCTGGCTACGATTTGCGCCGGCGTCCCCGTAATCAACACTTGGCCCGCGTCCATGAGCGATACCCGGTCGCAGCGCGCCGCCTCGTTCATGAAATGAGTGGAAACGAAGATGGTCACGTTCTGTTCGCGCGAAAGCTCGATCAGGATTTCCCAGAACCTGTCCCTTGCGATTGGATCGACACCGGAGGTCGGCTCGTCCAGGATCAGCATATCCGGTTCGTGGACGACCGCCACAGCGAGAGAAAGGCGCTGGCGGATGCCAAGCGGCAAGCTCTCGGCCCTGGCGTCCACGTAGGCGCCCAGATCGAAGCGGTCCAGGAGAGCCGCGATGCGCCTTGCCGCCTTCTCCCTCGGGATATGAAAAAGCCGGGCATGCAGGTCCAAATTCTGCATGACGGTCAGCTCGCCATAGAGCGAGAAGGATTGGGACATGTAGCCGACGCGGCGGCGCAGGTTGATATCTTCGGCGTCGATGGGCTCGCCGAACAGGAAAGCCTCGCCGGCGCTGGCCGGAAGCAGGCCCGTCAGCATCTTCATGGTCGTGGTTTTGCCGCAGCCGTTCGAGCCCACGAAGCCGAAAATCTCGCCGCGCCCGATGGTGAAGCTCACATGGTCCACGGCGGTGAAATCGCCGAATGTACGGGTAAGCTCGCGGGCGACGGCCACCGCTTCGCCGTTCCGCGGGGGGCGGGGCGGGATTTGGATCGCCTTGTGCCCAGCCCGGCGCCTTTCGGGAAGAAGACGGATGAAGGCATCCTCGATGCTCCCGGTTCCCGTCCGCTCCATGATTTCCGTGGGCGTACCTGTCGCCAGCACCTGGCCATCGTTCATCGCCACAAGCCAGTCGAAGCGCGCGGCCTCCTCCATATAGGCCGTGGCCACCAGCACGCTCATGCCGGGCTGCCAGTTCCGCATGCGCGCGATCAGCTCCCAGAAATGCCGCCGGGACAAAGGATCGACGCCGGTCGTCGGCTCGTCGAGGATCAAAAGCTCCGGATCGTGGATGAGCGAGCAGCACAGGCCGAGCTTTTGCCGCATGCCGCCCGAGAGCTTCTTGGCGGGCCGGTTCGCGAATGGTGTGAGCCCCGTACTGCGCAATAGCCCAGCTATGCGCCAGTCGCGCTCGCGAGCGGATTGGCCGAAGAGGCGGCCGAAGAACTCGATGTTCTCGCGGATGCTGAGGTCCGGATAAAGGTTCTTGCCGAGCCCTTGCGGCATATAGGCGATGCGCGTGCAAACGGCGCTGCGGTGCGCCTCCGAACGCATATCCCCGCCAAGCACCTCCACCTCGCCCGTCTCGATGCGCCTGGCGCCGGCGATGACGGCGAGCAAGGAAGACTTGCCGGCACCATCCGGGCCGATGAAGCCGGCCATGATCCCGGCGGGAATGGCGAGGGACACGCCGTCGAGGGCAACGGCCTTCTTGTAATGGTGGCTGAGATGCGTGAGCCGTGCCACGGCCGGTCTGGCGGTTGGGTCCGGCCGGGGCGCTGGTTCGAGGGTGGCAATCCCAGTCATAAAGACTCTTTCAAGGGGCGATCTGGCGGAACCGGCATCATTGCACGAGGTTCTTCTCAAGCCGCTCCGGCCAGGCCACCTCGGGTTCGAGCCGGACGTAAGCCATGCCGGGCAGGCCGCTGCGCACGGATTCAACGTATTTCCTGAGCAACTCGGGATCGATCCGGACCCGGACCCTGAACATCAGCTTGTCGCGCTCTTCCTTCGTCTCCACGAACTTCGGATCGAACTGATTTTGCGTGGCTATGAAGGAGACGTGAGCGGGGATGGGCCTTAAGGGATAGGCGTCCAAAACGATGCGGGCGTCCGAGCCGATTTTTGCCTTTCCGGCAGCGGCGGTTGGCAGGTAGATGTCCATGTAGACGTAGTTCACATCCAGCATGGTGAAGACCTTGCCGCCTGTTGCCAGCACCTCGCCCGTGTTGGCGAGGCGGTATTGGATGCGTCCCTCGCGCGGCGCCACAAGGGTGTTGTCGGCGATGTTGATCTTGAGCAGCTCCGCATCGTGCTGGGCGGCCTCAAGCGCATGTCCGGCCTGTATCTTCCTCGCCTCGCCAGCGATCAGGGCCGCCTGGGCGGCGGTTAGCTGCTGGACCCTTTGGTCGTTGAGTTCGTGGGTTGCGAAGCCCTTTTTCAGCAGTTCCGCCGTGCGATTGGCCTCCTGCTGAGCGAGCTTCACTTGCGTCCGAAGCTGGTCGACGTTCGAGTTTGCTTCCTCGACCAGCTTTTGCGCCTGCCGGATTTGGGCCTGCACCTTGTTGAGCAACGCCTCAAGGTCGCGCGTATCCATGATCGCGAGCGCTTGCCCGCCCTTAACGAGGTCGCCCTCGTCAGCCAGAAGCCTGAGCACGCGGCCCGCGAATTTCGTCTGAATATCGATTTCGTCGGCTTCGAGGCGGCCGTTACCGGCGGCGATGCCGGGCGGCAGCGGCGGCACGCGGTGAGACCACCAGTAGCCGCCAGCCGCCCCGCCCGCCAAGACAAATCCGGCTATGACGAGGATGCGCGACCATCGCCGGGGCTTCCCGGCCGGAATAGCGGCGGGCAAGGTTTGCTCGCGGAGAGCCAGCAGCTTGCCGGCTTCGAGACTCTGCCCAGCCGTGCCCGTTGCGTCCTTATCTTCGATGGCGGGTTCCAAGCCCTTTCTCCACGCACGTTCCGGCGCTGCCTGGAAGATGGCACACCTTCCTTACGCAGGCTGCAACGGCGTCCCTCCAGTTCGATCCACATGGCCAAAACCGGCCGGTGCGCGCAGCCAAGCGTTTTGACCGGCGTCAAAGCTCAACGATACGTTTCCGCGTAACCATTTATTTGGGCCTGTGAGCAGAGACTGCGGCTGGAAACCACGGAGGATGTGCGCAAATGACACCGGGGCCGCAACGGATCGGCAACTTAGCCCTTCGCGGGCAAGTCACTGCCGTGCGCGGCTCGGTCGTGGATGTGAGTTTCCCCGCCGGCGCCTTGCCGGAGATTGAGGAAGCTATTGCAATCGAAGCCGGCACGGTCCGGGAGCTTATCGCCGAAGTTCAGCAGCATCTTGGAGCTACCGCCATACGCGCGGTCGCACTTGAAAACACCGCCGGGCTTCGCCGGGGTGCTGCTGTCCGTCCAACTGGCGCACCCATTTGCATACCCGCCGGCGAGCCCGTGCTCGGCCGCCTTCTCAATGCGATCGGAGAGGTCTCCGATCGCGGGCCGCCGCTTCCAAGCGATATCGAACGGCGCCCGATACATGCGGCCGCGCCTTCGCTGAACCGGCTGGGCAGCAAGCTTGAGGTTTTTCATACCGGCATCAAGGTCATCGACTTGCTGGCCCCCTTGGTCAAAGGCGGCAAAGCAGCCATGTTCGGAGGTGCGGGCGTCGGCAAGACCGTTTTGATCATGGAACTGATCCGCACCACGGTGGAACGGCACTCGGGCATTTCGGTTTTTGCGGGCATTGGCGAACGCTCGCGCGAGGGGCATGAGCTTCTGCTTGAGTTGAAGCAGTCCGGGGTTTTGGCACGCACGGCGCTTGTGTTCGGACAGATGAACGAGCCGCCGGGCGCGCGATGGCGGGCAGGGCTGACGGCGCTCACGATAGCGGAGTATTTCCGGGACGAAGCGCATGAAAACGTTCTACTTTTGGTCGATAATGTCTACCGGCTCGTCCAGGCAGGCGGCGAAGTATCTGGCCTGCTCGGACGGCTGCCCTCGCGGGTAGGCTACCAGCCGACGCTCGCCAGCGAGATCGCGGAGTTCGAAGAACGGATTGCTTCGGTTGCGGGAAGCGCCATCACCTCCATCCAGGCCGTCTATGTGCCGGCGGACGACTTCACCGATCCCGCCGTGGCAGAAATTTTCAGCCATCTCGATTCATCCATCGTTCTGTCCCGCGACATGGCAAGCGAAGGCATGTATCCGGCCGTCGATCCTCTCGCGTCGGCTTCGAGCCTGCTCGACCCGCGCCTGGTTGGCGAGGCGCACTACCGGATCGCGCAGGATGTGCGCAAAACCATTGCCCACTATCGCGACTTGCAGGAGATCATCGCGCTGCTCGGCATCGAGGAGCTTTCCGCGGCCGACCGCCGGGTGGTGGGCCGCGCGCGGCGGCTCACCCGTTTCCTGACCCAGCCGTTCATGGTGACAACCGCATTCACGGGCAAGGCTGGCCGCTCGGTCGAACTTGAGGCAACGCTCGCGGGCTGCCGCGCGATCCTTGACGGGGAAGCCGACGATTGGGCCGAGAGTTCCCTTTATATGGCTGGCGATCTTGCGGAAGCCCGCCGGCGCGAAGCCGTGGCGGCTGGGAGTGCGCCATGAGGCTGACCGTAACCACGCCGCTCGCCATGATCGTCGAAGCCGGCGGCGTTGCGCATCTGCGCGCCGAAGATGAAACCGGAGCGTTCGGCATCCTGCCGGGGCACGCGGATTTTCTAACCGCGCTTGAGATTTCCGTTGCCTCCTGGCGCGATGCCAAGGGTGCTGAGCATCACGTCGCGGTTCGTGGCGGCATGCTGCAAGTGGAAGGCGGCCAAACGATCACCATCGCCGCACGCGAGGCCATCGCCAGCGACGACTTGCACCGGCTGGAAACCGAGGTACTTGCCGCCTTTCATCGCCGGAACGAAGAGGAACGGATGGCCCGCACCGATGCGGAAAGGCTTTATCTGGCGGCGATCAGGCAAATCTGCCGCTTTTTGAAGTCCGAACGGGAACCGGCACTCCCAAGCGTGCCTGGCACTGCCTTCCGCGATGGTGTCGAGCCATGAGGCCGGAGCCGCCAAACCACGAGCGCCTCGGGGAGGCTGTGAAAATGCGGGCTGAGCGCAAAGCGAAATGGCAGCGCGAGGGCGAACGCTCGATCGGCGAGAATCTGGCGATGATCGGCGCGCTGGGCTGGACCGTGGTCACACCCACATTGATGGGTATTTTCGCGGGCCGGTGGCTGGACCACACCTTCAACATGGGAGTTTTCTGGACGCTGGGGCTGTTGGTCGCGGGATTGACGCTCGGCTGCTGGCTGGGCTGGAAAAGGATGCACAGCGAATGAATCTCACCAGCCGCATCACCCCTCACCCTGTCCCTCTCCCCATAAGAGAGGGGACGCCTGCACAACGGTTGCAACACCGTCCCCTCTCCCATCCATATCCGCTTGCGGATATGGATACTTTTGAGTCGCAAGCTCGCCAAGGCGAGCTTGCGTGGGAGAGGGACAGGGTGAGGGGAGATTCCCTCTCGCCGGATGAAGCCCCCAGCGGCACGGCACGCGCGCGGAGGGCCACATGACAACCTTGCCTCTCATCCCAGCACCTGTACTTCTCGCCGCTATAACGCTCGCAGGCTTCGTCCTTGGCCTTCTCTATTTCGCCGCTGTCCAGCGCACCGCTATCCTTTTTGCTGCCGGCAGAGGCTGGTTTGCCCCCGTGGCGCTCACGGTGGGGCGAATTGGGGTTGCGGCCGCCCTTTTGGCGCTTGCCGCAAGGCTTGGCGCTTCCCCGCTTTTGGCCGCGTTCTCAGGCTTCATACTGGCTCGCGCGGTGGCGTTGCGCCTAGCCGGGAGGCCAGGCTGATGCAGCAGGCTTCGCCGCTCACGAGCATGGTTCTATTTCACATCGGGCCGGCAGCGATTACCCGTCCGGTGGTCACGACATGGGCGATCATGCTTGCCTTGACCGCCGTTTGCTGGCTGATAACCCGCCGGCTGCAAAAGCAGCCTGGACCGCGGCAGGCAGTGCTCGAACTTGTGGTAACCGGCATCGAGCAGCAAATCGAAGCCATAATACGCAAGGATGCGCGGCCGTTTCTGCCACTGCTCGGCACGCTTTTCATTTTCCTTGCCGCGGCCAATCTTTCCGGCCTGCTGCCGGGCGTGGAGGCCCCCACCGGCAAGCTTGAGACCACCGCCGCCCTGGCACTCATCGTGTTCCTGTCGGTGCATTACTATGGGGTACGGGGGCGCGGCTTGCGCGGCTATCTGGCAAGCTTCGCAGAGCCCAAAGTCATTATGCTGCCGCTCAACATCCTGGCCGAGATCACGCGGACGTTCTCGCTCATGCTGCGCCTCTTCGGCAATATCATGAGCGGCGAATTCGTGATCGCGCTGGTGGTGGCGCTCGCGGGGCTGTTCGTACCTATCCCGCTCATGGCGCTCGAAATACTGGTCGGGCTCGTCCAGGCCTACATCTTCACGGTCCTAGCCGCCGTCTTTATCGGCGCCGCGGCCGGCAATGCGAAACACGGATAAGGAGGCCTCATGGACGCCAAACTCATCGCCATCATTGGAGCCGCGCTGGCCGTCTCCATCGGCTCGATCGGGCCGGCGCTGGCCGAGGGGCGGGCCGTTGCCGCGGCCATGGATGCAATCGCCCGCCAGCCCGAAGCGGCAGGCACCATCTCGCGCACCCTGTTCGTGGGGCTGGCGATGATCGAGACGATGGCGATCTACTGCCTCGTGGTGGCGCTGCTTCTGCTTTTCGCCAATCCTTACACCGGCTGAGCATGCACCTGGATTTGTGGACCATAGCGCTGCAGACGGTCAACTTCGTCATCCTGGCCGGGTTGCTGTACCGCTTCCTTTACCAGCCCGTGCTGGGCACGATCGAAGCGCGCCAAGCCGAGGTGCAACGGCAATACGATGACGCCAAGGCAATTGAGGAGAAGGCGCGGGCCAGTCTGGAGGCAATCGCATCCGCCAGGGAAGGCATGGCGGCCGAGCGCGAAGCCTTACTTGCGGCAGCCGCCGCACAGGCGCGGGAAGCGGGGGAGGCACGGCTCGTGGAAGCCCGGCGGGAGGCGCAAGCGCTCCTCGATGGCGCCCGCGCCACGCTGGCGGGCGAGCGGGAGCACGTGCTCGGCGAAGCGCGCCGGGCGGCTCTCGATCTGGGGGCGGAATTCGCGCGGCGGTTGCTGGCCGAAACGCCCGCGGAGGTTCGCGGAGCTGCGTGGATCGAGCGGATAGAACAATACTTGAATGCGCTGCCGGAGGCAGAACGCGAGGGGCTCGAAAAGCAGCTTGCGAATGGCCTTGCGCTTACGGTGCAGGTCGCGGCGCCGCTTCCCGAACCTGCCGCCGGAACCTGGAAAAGCCGCCTTCGCCGTTCTCTTGGCGGTGACATTGCAATCGTTTTCGAGGTGAACCCTGATCTGATTGCCGGGGCGGAACTCCATTTCCCGGCCGCTGTCCTCCGCCTTTCGTGGCGAAGCGAGCTTCAATCCTTGCGCTCGGAGATCGAGGCTCATGGCAACGCTCACTGAGGAACTAAACGAATGGCTGGATGAGGGCCGCGAGCGCGTCGCGCGCCTGCCGCTTGAACCGCGCGTGGAGCAGATTGGCCGGGTGCTGCAGGTTGGCGATGGCGTGGCCACGGTCCAGGGTCTGCCGGAAACGCGTCTGGACGAGCTGCTTATTTTCGAAGGTGGCTTCATGGGCCTTGCCGTCGATCTTGGCGAGGATGCAATCGGCTGCGTGCTCCTGGGCGGCGCCAGCGCAATTCCTTCCGGCAGCATCGTGCACGGCACCGGCGAAGTCGCGCGCGTTCCTGTTGGCGAGGCGCTGCTTGGGCGCATCGTGGATGCGCTTGGCGTGCCGCTGGATGGCGGCGGGCCGCTGGAGACCGCCTCGTTTGCGCCTGTCGAGCAGCCGGCGCCCGCCATCGTCGACAGGTCTCTCGTGACGCGCCCGCTTGCAACCGGGCTTCTGGTCATCGACGCCATGATCCCCTTGGGCAGGGGCCAGCGCGAACTCATCATCGGCGACCGCTCGACCGGCAAGACCGCCATAGCGGTGGATACGATCGTGAACCAGCGAACGAGCGATGTCATTTGCATCTATGCGGCAGTCGGGCAGAAAGCGTCTTCGGTTGTGCAAGTGATCGAGGCCGTCCGGCGCTACGGGGCTCCCGAACGCTGCCTTTTCGTTATCGGCGAAGCTAACGCTCCGCCCGGCCTGCAATGGCTCACGCCTTACGCCGCCTGCTCGATGGCGGAATATTTCGTGGAACGCGGGCGCGATGTGCTCCTGGTCATCGACGACCTTACCAAGCACGCCGCCGCCTACCGGCAGCTCTCGCTTCTGCTGCGCCGTCCGCCCGGCCGCGAGGCTTACCCCGGCGACATTTTCTATATTCACGCGCGGCTCCTGGAGCGCGCGGCAAAGCTTTCGCCCGGACGCGGCGGCGGGTCGCTGACGGCGCTGCCCATCGCCGAGACCCAGGCCGGCAATATCAGCGCCTACATCCCCACCAATCTCATCTCGATCACCGACGGCCAGATCTATCTCGATCCGCGCCTATTCTACGAGGACCAGAAGCCGGCCGTGGATGTCGGCAAAAGCGTCTCGCGCGTTGGCGGCAAGACGCAAGCCCCGGTTCTCAAAGCGCTTTCGGAAAGCCTGCGGCTGGAATACGCGCAGTTTCTGGAGCTGGAAGTATTCACGCGCTTCGGAACGATGGTGGACGAGCGCACGCGCAAGGTGATCGAGCATGGCCGCCGTATCCGCGCGGCCCTCGCGCAGCGGCAGTTCGAACCGCTTCCCCTTGGCGAGGAGGTCGCGCTCTTGTGTGCGCTGGGCGACGGCGTACTCGATAGCCTGCCCCTGGATCGCGTGGCAGCCTTCCGCGAGGCGCTAGGCCCCTGGCTTAGGGAAAAAATGCCGGAAATTCCGGCTCTGAACGATGAGGCGCCACCGCTTCCGGACGAGACCCGCGCCCGCCTGAAACACGCGCTTGCCGCGCTCGCCCATTCGCTCGCGGCGCCCAAGGGCGAGGGGCCATAGCCATGCCCCGCCTCTCGGACATCCAAGGCCGCATCGCCAGCATGGGCGAGCTGTTGAGCATCGTCGGTGCAATGCGGTCGCTGGCGGGCATGCGCGTGCAGGAAGCGCAGCGCGCGCTCCCAGGCATCCGCCGCTACGCCGGGGCCATGGAGGCCGGCATCGCAGGGGCGCTTATGCTCATGGAGAGGCAGGCGCCCGGCTTGCCGGCGCGGGACGGCCGCCGCGTGCTCATTGTGTGCATGGCCGAGCATGGCTTCGTGGCGGGCTTCAACGAGCGCATTGCCGAAGCGGCCGAAGCTGAGCTTAAGCAACGGGATCTTCTGTTCGTGGTGGGGAGCCGGGGAACGAGTCTTCTTTTCGAACGGGGCCGCGAGGCAGCCTGGACGGAGCCGATGGCAACGCGGCTCGCGGCGGCCCCAGCCACGGCAGAGCGGCTTGCCAAGGAACTCTATGCCAGGATCGCCAGGGGCGAGGTGGCGCGCGTGGAGGTCATGTTCGGCCGCCACCGGCAGGGCAGGCAGCCGGCCATGGAACGGCGGCTGCTCCTGCCGCTGGACGCAGCCACTCTCGGCAAGGGCCGCACGCGGCAAGCGCCGCTCAGTAACCTGAAACCCGAGGCATTGTTCGAAAAGCTCGCGGCCGAATACGTGTTTGCGCTTTTGACCGAGGCTTGCGTCGAATCCATCGCCAGCGAGAACGCCGCGCGCTTCGCGGCAATGCAGTCGGCCTGCGATAATGTCTCGAAAAAGCTGGAGCAACTGCAAGGCCAAGCACGGCAGGCGCGGCAGGAGGAGATTACCACCGAGCTTGTGGATCTCGTCACCGGATGCGAGGCCATGCGAGGCAGAGGATTGCTGCCGGGATAAGCGGGGAAACGCGCAGGCAGTTGCGCAACCCGGGCGCCTCCTCAATCATATAGGCATATGCGCCGGACCGCACGGCCCGGCGGCCAAGGCAGCGAGCGCTTTGGCTACCGCCCGCCGGCCTCATTCCGCTGCACGACCCAATAGGATAGGTTAGTTCCCCAGCGAACGGATGACCTGATTGTTGATTAGCCGCAGCGCATCGGCGCCGATTGCAGGCCCGCCGCTACGCGGTGCGAGCGCGATGTTAAGCGAATGCGTCCTCGTACCCGATGCGGATAAGAAGGGCGTATTCGCGCCGCCCGCCGGCCCCTTCCACTTTATCAGCGACCAACTTGGCGAAATGCCCGCACCGTAGGCCACCACGAAGGATAGCGAGTGCGCCACGGAGTCGATCGGCGGATCGATCTGGGTGGGCAGCGCCGCCGCATTCTTAGCGGCCCGGTCGGCCGCCTGCGCGAGCGCGGTGGCGCACTTGGCGGACTGCGCCGGATAATCGTTGGCGTGAATGCCGTGCATCTCGTCGGCAAGGCTGTCGTAGGCCATTTGCATGGGGCCGGTGACTTCGCCGCCGGGCTTGTTCAGCTCCGCCTGCAACTGCCCCACCAAGGTCACGGCGTGACCGAGGTTGACCTTATACTCCGCGCACTTGTCCTCGTCGTCCTTATGGCTCTTTATGTAGTCGTCGAACGATTTGCTTTTCCCATACGCCGTCTTCAGATACGGAGCCAGGACGGCATCGTACTTGCTATCGTTCAGAACCTTCAGCTTGTTCTGCAAATCGGCGTCGGCGGTGGCCAAGCCCTGGATGGCGGCGTCGATCTTGGCGAAGGATGCCTTGGTTTTTAACTGCAACTGCGACAGCTCTTGCGCCCAAGTGGCCGCCTGCTTGGCGATCTGATCCCTGCTCAGGATCTCAGCCGCCTTCGACCTCCCGCCGCCGCTGGATGGCCCTGCCGCGCCAGCCGCCTTGCCGCCGCCTCCGCCATAGGGATGAATGCCGGCCTGCAATTGGCCCGCCTCGACCGGGAAGAATGCCGAATCCACCCACTCTTTCAGGCCAAGATTGCCGTTCACGCCCGTTCCGCCGTCGAAATAGCAGGTTCTCTTCTCAGGCGGGAGGTTTGCCTCCATCTTGTCGATCTGCTTGCGCCAAGCCTTGAGTTCGTCGAGCGCGATGGTGAAGCTCACCGTCTCGGAGCGGACGGCCTGACCGTTGAGGTTCGCGCTGAGGTTCAGTGTAAACAGCTCGGTGACGGGATTGAGCACTGTCCCGGTCAGCGTAGAGGGCTTAACTTGCCGCAGGTTGCTTGTGTAGGTGCCGTTCGGCGAAACGCCGGCGTTGTCGTTGATTTGCAGCGACAGATCCGCGTGCGCCGTCCAGCTTGCCAGCCACCGGAAATCGCGCTGATCGACCTTCTTGTCGAACGCCTCGGACAGCTCGCACTTCACGCGTTGCACAACGTCCTTGATCATGATCTCGCTGTGCTCGGCGCCCGTCGCTTCGGACAGGTCCGGCGTAGACATGCAGCCAGGGATTACACCCACGCAGACCGGCAACAGAAACACGAACTTCTTCAACATACACATCTCCGAGTTTGCCGGAAGTTAGCACGGGGGCAAACTCCGTTACAATCGCAGGGGTGCCACACATTCTAATTTTTTATTTGCAATCTGGGCTTTAGTTGCTTGCGGTTGCGCAAGTTAAACGCGCGCCACCGCAGCCGGCGAAGGCTGCGTGCAATCCGCCGCGATGTGCATGGCGCCGGTTTCAGGCGCGCATGTCGAACAGCAGAAACTCCGCGTCCTCAGGCGCTTGCAGAGCAATCGGCACTTCGTCTTGAATGCCTGCGCCGTCTCCGGCGTTGAGAACCTCGCCGCCCAGCACAACGGAGCCGCGCATCACCTGCAGCCAAGCGCAGCGGCCTGCGGCAAGCGCGTGTGAAATCTCCCCTCCCGCACGCAGCCGGCCAAGGCTCAACGCCACATCCTGATGGATCGTTACCGAGCCGCCGCGGCCGTCGCGCGAGGCGATCGGCGTGAGCCCGCTTCCGGCCGAAGGCTCGAAGCGCTTCTGCTCGTACCCCGGCCTGATGCCGTAGGCCTCGGGCTTGATCCAGATCTGCAGGAAATGCACGGGCTCGCTCTTCGAATGGTTGAACTCGTTGTGCTCGATGCCTGTGCCGGCACTCATGCGCTGCACCTCGCCCGGCCGGATCACCGAGCTGTTGCCAAGGCTGTCCTTGTGCTCAAGCGCTCCTTCGAGAACGTAGGTGAGGATCTCCATATTGTCGTGCGGGTGGCGGGGAAAGCCGGCGCCGGACGCGACACGGTCTTCGTTGATGACGCGAAGCGGGCCGAAGCCCATGTGCCTGGGGTCGTGGTAATGCCCGAAAGAGAAGCTGTGGCGGCTATCGAGCCAGGCGATCTGGGTAAGGCCCCGCTCTTCAGCCCTGCGAATCGAAATC
>Ga0182021_10002714_pt1 | contig 20692 bp, 13 predicted proteins | sample 612E3MmetaG_FD_120493 | JGI IMG/M metagenome (GOLD analysis project Ga0182021, IMG submission 120493) | Permafrost microbial communities from Stordalen Mire, Sweden - 612E3M metaG (Illumina Assembly) | ecosystem: Environmental > Terrestrial > Soil > Wetlands > Permafrost | place: Sweden... | reverse complement strand
TCTTCGGAGATGGTGGAACCTTGTTTCATGAACAGATCGCCGCCGGAATAGACACGCCACGCCCCACCGAGATTGCAGCATGTCCCCGCCTGTGGGTCGGTGACATCGATCACGAACTGCTCACCCGGCGTGAGATAGATGCCGGCGGCCGAGGTGTCGATGTACGCACCGCCTGGCTCGATCCACGCTTGAGTGGTGAAGGAGAAGGCACCGGCGAAGAAGCCGGGGCCCACCCCGATCGAGACCGTGTCAAGCTCGTGGACGGCGGGGTCTTGGTCTGGGGGAAAGGCGGCGGTATAAAGCTCGATGCCAACAAGCAGGCCGCCGATGCCGTCGGTCACCTGCTGCTGGAATTCAACAAAAGTGGCCAAGCCCGTATAAGTTTGAAGATTGCTCTGGTCGATCACGCCGGCCTGGGCCGATCCGGCAAGCGCCAAAAATGGCAGGATAAGGCTGCACTGCCTGACCAATAATCGCATACTCATCGTTTCGCTCCTCCAATCGAAATTGTGTTTTGGCGGGATCGCTAACCGCTAGTTCAACTCTTACCTGGTAACGCGGGAAATGCGATAAAACTCCCTCAAAACGATTGGAGCAGCACCTGGCGTTCGCGCCGGAACCGGCGCGCGAGTGCGGCCGCCTGGGATCCGCCCTTGAGCACCTTCACGGCGACCTCGTGCTGGTACGCGCCGTCGTCGCGCGCGGCCAGATACACTACGCCCATGCCGCCTTCGCCCAGCCGCTGCGGAATAAGGTATCCACCGACCCTCTCCGGGTCGCCCGGCGGCGCAGCCGTTTCGGCCTTGCTTCTGTCGTGACGTTAGCGGCGGACACGTTTGCGCAACAGGGACAAACCAGCCAGGCCGGCGCTGAGAAACGCAAAGGTGGCCGGTTCGGGAGTGGCGCTCGTGCTCGTACCGGTGTCGAAGCCGGTCACCAAACCGTAGCCGTAGTTGAAGTTTCCGCCCCAATTCCGGCCGAAGATGGTATCGCTGATACAGCATCCATTCGTGTCGAAGGCTATATCGCCGGCGGCGTCACCGGTTCCAGTCGCGACAACGTTCAGCAAGAGGTTGGCGTTCACGCCCGGGGTGTAGGTGAAAGGCGTGGAAAAGGCGATCGACAGCGTGTCGCCGAAGGCCCAGGGCTGAGCCAGGCTGCCAATGAACACCTGGGTTTCGTCGCTGCCGATATTGCTCGCCGCCGTAGCGCTCAACGTATTCCAATCCGCCGCGGTTGTGGAGAGGGAGATCGTGAACGTACCCGTGTTCATTGCGGTTGCGCGGCCGTTCACTTGCGTGTTATAGAACTCCAGACCGGTGATGGTAATTGGCCCGCTGAATAAGCCGTGCGTGTAAACCTGCTGGTACTGGCCATTGGTGTTATGAGCGTAATCGCCGCCGAACGGGAAGGCGTTGCCGCCGACGTCAGCCGGAAGGCCGACGATGAGCGTTCCCGCCACGGCCGGAGTGAGTGCGGCGAAGACAAGCAATACTCCCACCGTGAGCAACGCCTTCGAACTGCCCGAAAAGTGTAGACGCATCGTAATTTGCTCCTCAATTATGCTAAGTATCGGACAGAAGACCGTCCTGACCCGGATTGACGACAGGAGGCCGTGCGCCAGGTGGAAAACGGCGCTACGGGGTATAAACTGCAAGCCGGCACGTTCATGCACGCTCCGGCGATCATGCCCGGCTACCACCATGCCGGCCGCGGAAACCTCAGCGACAGGGCGGGCGACTCGGGTCCGGACCGGGCGCATAAAACACCTCCAGTTCGACTCTCACCTGGTAACGCGGGAAACGCGATAAAACTCCCTCAAAATCGATTGGAGCAGCCTGAGGCGGCTTTGAGCGCGCGCGGAAAGTGCCGGCTCGACGCTCGAAACCGGCGGCCTCAGCGCGCGTGGCTCGGGTGGCCGCCATTGCAGTTGTTGAGCTGCGCGTCGACGCGGGCTCTTAACTCCCCCATATCGAACATAGCGCCGGCGGGATAGTCGGCCTTCAAGGGAGCAGTGGCGGCGATGGCGCGGCGGTACGCGTCGGAAAGGAGGCCGCAGTTGACGGGTCGAATTCGCCCGTACAGGTCGCCGAGTTCGCCCCAGGCTTCGGCGAGGTGCATACGTACGTCGTCATCGGAGGCGTCCCGTTCGAGCGCGGCGGAAAAGATGGCGATGGCATCGCGCAGCGCGGCGACGGCCCGCTGCCGGTCTCCGGAAAGCTCCAGCGCGGGCGCCGCGGACATCTCGAGCTTGGCCACTTCCACCCTGGCCAATTGATTTCGGGCATCGGCCGAGACGATGGAGCGCAGCAAATCGAGCGCCCGGTCGAAGTCTGCGACGGCAGCGACCTCTTGGTGCCGCTCATGTTCGAGCCAGCCGGTCTCGGAGTAGTTCCAACTGACATCAAACTTCACCTGGGTCGCGCCGGGCGCACGGGCGAGCCGCTCGAGATTGATGCGCAGCGCTTCGCGGTGATGCCGCAGCGCGGCCGGCACGTCGTTCAGCGCATGCAGCACCTCGGCCAGCGCGCTGTAGGTCCGCGTCAGCATCCGGGCGGCCCAGTCGTTCGCCGGTTCGGCGGCGTGGTATTCCAGCGCCAGGGCGAGCAGGCGTTCGAAAGTGGCGCGCGCCCGTGGCCAGTCGTGCTCTCCGTCCAGAGTGTCAGCCTCGGCCCAGAGCGCGCGCAGGCGCAGCGCGCGGTCGTCCGGGTGGCGGGCGGAAAGAGTGTTCAGCCAGGCGCCGGTTTCGGCGCGCAGTTCGCGCCACTCGCGCGATTCACCCCGCTGCTCGCGAATGCCGGCCTCCTGATTGTCGGCTTCCACCAGCGCCTCGGCCGCCGCCTCATCGCCGGGCGAGCGTTGTAACACCGCGTGCAGGATCGCGCGCGCATGTCCGTAGCTCGCTACCGCACCGGCGAAGTCGCCCAGACTCGCCTCGCCCTTACTGGCCTGCACCAGGCCGATCTTGGTATAGGCCTGCGCCAGTTCGAGTTGCAGATCGCGATTGCGTGTACTCGTGGCTTCCAGGTTCTTCAGATACTCCAGCGCGCGCTCCACCAGCAGCTTGCGCGCCGCGGTGGAACCCGGCAGTTCCGCGATGGAATCGTGCAGGTCGAAGACAACCGCGTGCGCGAGCTGGCGTACCTGGTTGAAACGCATTTGAGCCACGCGCTCGGCCCGCCATATGGTCCAGACGGCCACGCTGCCCAGCGCCGCGGCGAGCACGCCGGTGGCGACGCCCCAGCGGTGCCGGGCCACGAACTTGCGCAGCCGGTAAAGCGCCGAGCCGCGCGCCGCGCGCACCGGGAATCCGCCCAGATAGCGGTCGAGGTCGTCGCGCAGCTCGTCCACGCTGGCGTAGCGGTCCCCGGGCACTTTGCGCAGCGTCTTGAGCACCACGTGGTCAAGTTCGCCGCGCAGTTGCCGGGGCGTGAGTGGCATTTCGCTCTCCACGCCGCGTCTGCCCAGCACCGTGCTCGGGCGCTTCGGCTCGTCGTCGCAGATCGCCCGGCACAGCTCCATCGGCGACTGCCGGTCACCGTCGTAGGGACCTTCGCCGGTGAGTAGTTCGTAGAGCACGACGCCGAGCGAGTAGATGTCGGTGGCGGTGGTCAGACGCTCGCCGCGCACCTGCTCCGGGCTCGCGTAGCCCGGCGTCAACAGCAGCAGCGTCGGCGTCTCGGTTGACGCCGTGCTCGCCGTTTGCAGGATGCGTGCCAAACCGAAATCGAGCAGTTTCGGCGCGCCATCGGCGCTTACCAGAATGTTCGCCGGCTTGATGTCGCCGTGAATCACCAGTTGGCGGTGCGCCGACGACACTGCGCCGCAGATGCCGCGGAACAGGTTCAACCGATGGCGTAAATCCAGTCCATGAGCGCGCGCGAACTCGGTCACCGGCACGCCCGCGACGTACTCCATGGCGTAGTACGGCTGCCCCGCTTCGGTCGTGCCGCCGTCAATCAGGCGCGCAATGTTCGGATGGTCCAGCCCGGCGAGCACCTGGCGTTCGCGCTGGAACCGGCGCGCGAGCGCGACCGCCTGGGATCCACCCTTGAGCACCTTCACGGCGACCTCGTGCTGGTACGCGCCGTCGTCACGCGCGGCCAGATACACCACGCCCATGCCGCCTTCGCCCAGCCGCCGCAGAATAAGGTACGCGCCGATGCGCTCCGGGTCGGCTAGCGGCGCAGCCGTCCCGGTCTCGTGCTCCGCTTGCCAGCGCGTCACGTTGAGGCCGGCCGCGATGTCTTCGGCATTTTCGAAAGAGAGTAGATCTTCCACTTCGCGCCGTAGCTCGCCCTCGGCCGAGCAGTTCTCGTCCAGGAACTCGCCCCGCTGCTCGGGGGGAAGCCCCAAGGCCCCGTGCAGCACCGCCTTGACGCGTTGCCACTCGGCCGGCGTCATCCGCGGCGCTCCGTGCTCAGCCTCCGGCGCAGCCACATCCGCGCCGTGGCCCACTCGCGCTCGGCCGTCGCCGTAGAGATCTCCAGAACCGCGGCCGCTTCTTCGATGGTCAAACCGCCGAAGAATCGCAGTTCGACTAGCGCTACGAGCCGTTCGTCCATCCGGCTCAACTCTTCCAGCGCGCGATCCAGGTCGAGCAGGTCCACCAGATCCGGACCCGCCGCCGCGCCGGCCAGGGACAAGGTCACTGCCGTCTGCGCATCGGACCGCTTGGCCGCATTGCGCCGGTCGGCATGGTCCAGCAGCACGCGCCGCATCATGCGCGCCGCCAGGCCGAGAACCTGCGCCCGGTTCCGCCAGTCAACCTGCTGCTGGCCCACAAGCCGCAGATACGCCTCATGCACCAGCGCGGTCGGTTGCAGCGTGTGGCCGGCGCGCTCGCCACGCATGTAGCCCCCGGCCAGGAGCCGCATCTCCGCATAGACCACGGGCATCATCTCGTCAAGCGCCGTGCGGTCACCGCTTCCGAGTTGGGAGAGCAGCTCTTGGAATGCCTGGCTCATTTTCTACCATTGTGTCTCAAATCTGCCCGCCGCGGTGGGTTCGGATAGGTGCGGCAAGGTGGCTTTTTCAGGTGTTTCCACCGCGGTTTGCCGCGTTGTCGAGTGGTCGACGCCTCAGAGAACTGGGCAGCGAGCGTTGATCGGAGCGGATGAAACCAATCGCCGCTCCCGTCCGATCCGGGATTCCCGTGATGTACCCTGGATGAGGGGGAAATGAAGACGCGGGAGTCGATGCCATGGATGTGAGCCGGGGCAGGCGGCGAACCGGGCTTGGGCAACGGGACACAGTTCCACTGCCGAAGACGGACTCCCCGGCGATCGGCCTGCCGCGGGTTGCAGCAACGTGGGCGTTGATGCTGTGCGCCACCCTGCTCGCTTACCTGCCGGCACTCCGCGGCAGCCTGCTCTGGGACGACAACATGCACGTGACCCGGACGGACCTGCGCTCCCTGCATGGTCTATGGCGCATCTGGTTCGACCTGGGAGCCACCCAGCAATACTATCCGCTGCTGCACAGCGCGTTCTGGCTGGAGCATCGCATCTGGGGCGATGCCGCGTTGTATTACCACCTGACCAACGTCGCGCTGCACGCGGCGTCGGCCTGCCTGGTGGTGATGATCGTGCGGCGCTTGGCGCTGCCCGGCGCGTACCTCGCGGGCTTTGTCTTTGCCCTGCACCCGGTATGCGTGGAGGCGGTGGCTTGGATCTCGGAGCAGAAGAGCACCCTCTCCGGGGTCTTCTACCTGGCAGCCGCCCTCACCTATTTGGGCTTTGACCGGACGCGCCGGAAGTCCCAGTACTTCGTGGCGCTGGGACTGTTTGTTCTGGCCCTGATGAGCAAGACGGTGACGGCCACGCTGCCGGCTGCGATGCTGGTGGTCTTCTGGTGGCAGCGCGGGCGCCTCGCGTGGAGGCGCGATGTGCTGCCGTTGGTTCCGTGGTTCGCCGTGGGGGCCTCCGCCGGGCTTTTCACGGCGTGGGTGGAGCGGACCCCGCGATTGATCGGCGCGCAGGGACCGCAATACGCGCTCACCCTGCTGCAGCGTCTCCTGCTGGCCGGCCGCGTGCCGTGGTTCTACGCCTGGAAGGTGCTTTGGCCGGTGAACCTGATGTTCGTTTATCCTCGCTGGAAGATCGATGCCGGCGAGTGGTGGCAATACCTCTTCCCGTTGGGAATGGCGGCGTTGGCGGTGGCTCTCGGTTGGCTGGCGCGGAAGAATCGCGGACCGCTGGCCGGCTTGCTGATTTTCGCCGGCACGCTGTTTCCCGCGCTTGGTTTCCTGAATGTGTATCCTTTTCGTTACTCCTACGTTGCCGATCACTTCCAGTACCTGGCCACCTTGGGCATCCTCGTTCCGGCCGCTTGCGGGCTGACGGTTTTGGCCGGGCGGATTTTGCCGGGCGTCTTGCGAAGTAAGCCGGGCGCCATCGCCCTTTCCGCTCTCTTACTGACCACGCTCGGGGCCGCCACCTGGCGGCAGAGCGGCATGTATCTTGACTATGAAACGCTGTTCCGCGAGACTCTGGCGCGCAATCCCGGCAGCTCTCTTGTCCACAACAATCTGGGGGTGATACTGATGCGCACGCCGGGACGGGCGCCGGAAGCGGCTGCCGAATTCGAGACGGCGGTGCGCCTGACACCCGATAGCCCCGAGTATCACAACAACCTGGGACTGGCTCTGGCGCAGATGCCGGGCCGCCTGCCGGATGCGATCGCGCAGCATCGGGCGGCCTTGCGGATGGACCCCAATTTCCAGTCGGCGCACCTCAACCTAGGACTGGCTTATATGTCGATGCCCGGCCGCGTGGAGGATGCCATCGCGGAGTACCGGAAGGCGATCGTGGGGTATCAGGCGACGGCGCGGACCGAGTCCAGTTTCTGGGAGCCGCACCTCAACCTGGGGATTGCCTACGCACAGATGCCCGGCCGGCAGGCCGACGCGATTGCGGAATTCCGGACGGCCCTCGGGATCAAGCCCGATTCAGCGCTGGCGCATTTCCACCTGGGAAACACTTTCCAGAAAATGGGCCGGCTGCCGGACGCGATCGCGGAGTATCAAGCATCGCTGAGTATCGACCCCGGGGTCGCGGAGGTTCACTATGAATTGGCGTATGCCTTGGCGCAGATTCCCGGCCGCCTGCCGGAGGCCATTGCCGAGTGTCAGAGAATGTTGCTCATCAACCCCAGCGACGAACCGGGGCGGCAATTGATGGCGTCGCTGTTGGCGTTTCGAGACGGCCGCGGGCGGTAGCGGACGGCCACCGTAAAGCTCACGGGTGGAGGCGGTGCCGGGGCCGCCGGCGCCGCCGAATGCACCACGGAATTTCATAGTTTTCTGTCCGTCTATCTCCCAAAAACCATAGGGCGCGGAGGCCTGTGAGATGGGCACTGCGCGCCCTTCGGAGAGCCTGCCAGCAGGTCCGCCGGCAGGCTTTGTCGGAACCTCGTTACTTCATCCAACGCTCGTAGTGTCAATACGATACACCAATTCAAGAAGACCGGTTACACGGTCGTTACACGGTGTGTCCCGTTGTGCCGGGGCTCTGCCGGGCTCATCCTGAATGAGCTTCGGGAAAAGTGTATGGACAGGACAGGTGATTCCTGTTAGTGTGTTATCGCATATAAAGGTCTTGAGATCCCGTAACAAGCAATGATTCGCTGCCAGACTGACCCGGCCCTCATCGGCGTCGTACCGGAAATCGAAGGGTCAGTGTGTGAGTGCAAGTCGCGGTGGAACGTTCCGGCAAGGCACGCTCCAAATGACAAGGAAGCCGCCCATGACCCCGCTGGTCACAACCGTGTCCTGGGAATAGCCGGGGGCGGCATTCCACTTTCAATGGCTATTCCGTCAAAAAGGAGAACAAATTGCGTAATCGACTAGGAATACGGCTGATAGCCCTCATGTTCCTGCTGGCAATGCTCGCGTTGGCGCAGAACACGGGCACAATTTCCGGCAAAATCACGGATCCGACCGGAGCGGTGGTACCAGGCGCACATATCACGGTCACCCAGACCGACACGAATGTGGACAACGTGAGCGAGACCAATGCCGACGGTCTGTTCCGCGTTCCGTCCCTCCGGGAGGGCCCTTACAAGGTGACGGTCACTGTCGCCGGATTCAAGAAGGTCGTACGCGAGAACTTCAACCTCCGCATCGGCGAGAATCTGAACGTGGACATACCGCTCGAAGTGGGCGCCGTTACTGAGTCCATCGTCGTCAGTAATTCGATCCCCCTGCTGGACACGCAGACGTCGTCCACCGGCCAGGTGATGGATGGCGACTATTTTTACGAAATGCCCAACTATCAACATTGGGAGAAGGGCGTCCTGTACTATACCCCCCAGGTCCAAACCAACAACGCCCCGTGGCCCGGCTCATTGGGCAATTTCAACTTCAATGGCGGCCAAAACTGGCAGACCGCCACCTATGAGGACGGGCAGTTGTCCACCACCATGGACGGCGGCACCACCATCAATTCCATCTCGGTCGGCGATGAGGAAGTCAAGGTAATCAGCAGCGCGATGCCGGCCGAATACGGCCACGCCACCGCCGGCGCCCTTCTGGTGGTCAAGAAGGCCGGCACCAATATCCTGCACGGCCAGGGCGGCGAGCTCTACAAGAACCAGGTTCTGGCGCATCGCCGTTTCTTCGATCCCAAGACCACCACACAACAGGGCATCAGCGACAAGTTCCAAATGCCCGATTTCGTGGTCTCCGGACCGGTCATGATCCCTCACATCTACCACGGCAAGAACAAGACGTTTTTCGAGATTGCCGGATCGTACCACATCGACAGCTCGTCCAATTCAAGCAGCTATACGGTTCCCACCACCGCCATGCTGGCCGGCGACTTCAGCGCGTACACCAACAAGATCTACGATCCCGCCACCACCTCCGGAACCTTCGCCGCCGGCACCCTGGCGCGCACGCCCTTCCCCAACAACGTCATTCCGACGAACCGCTTCAGCACGATGTGGAATACCATCGCGGCCAACAAGCCTTTCAAAGCTCCCCAGGATAACGCCGGCAGCATTACGCCCACCGGCCCCAGCGGGAACATCGTTGCATCTGGCACGGGGAATTACTATAACCTCACCAACCAATTCCGCGTGGACCACAGTTTTTCCGACAAGGTCAAGATGTTCGCCAGTTACGCGAATGGCAACCAGCATCAGCCCCAGAACAACGGCACGCTCACCTACGCGGCCTACGATCAGTACCAGACATTGACGTACACCCTCCAGAACGTAGGCACCGTCGGGTTCACGGTCACCCTCTCGCCCACCCTGATCTCCGAGACCAGAATCGGTGAATACCGGCGTTCCGGCAACCCGAAGGCACTCGCCGGAAACGACTACACATTTACCATGGCCAAGACCGTTCCCAACCTCCCCGCCAACGTGTACCTCAACCCGATCAGCCACGGGATGGCCGAGGGCAATAACGGCGGACCGCAGTTCGGCGTGGGCACCATGAGCGTCAATGTGAACAACAACCACCAGTTCCGCGAGGACCTGAGCAAGATGGTGGGTACGCATGCCTTCAAGTTCGGGTATGAATGGCTGTGGCAGAACCAGGTGGCGCATAATATCGGCAACCCCCGGCTCTCCCTCACTTTCGGCGTCGGCGCGGGTAGCAATGCCGCCGTCGACCCTACCATGGGCCTTTCGGGCACTGGAAATGCGACCCCCAACACCGGCGGCATCGGCCTGGCGAATCTCATGCTGGGATACGTCACCCAATACGCCTACAATCAGCAGGGGGCGAGCAGCCTCCCGGTAGACTCCAACCATAGCCTCTATTTCCAGGACGACTGGCGCATCACTCCCAGGCTCACCTTGAACCTGGGTCTCCGCTACAACAATGAGACTCCGGCGCACAGCAAGTTCCCGGGACTGCTCAGCGTTGGAAGTCTGACGGTGCCGGACAACTTCTATCCGCAATCGATCCCCGGCCTCCTGACCTGCCCGCCGGGCGGATGCATGGGCGGTTGGGTTCAGCCCAAGGGCTTCCTCTGGAACCGCGACAACAACAACTTCCAGCCGCGCGTCGGCTTGGCCTATAACGTCGAGCGCAACACGGTGGTCCGCGCGGGCTTCGCGCTGATGCAACTGGATTGGAACCTCGGGTACACCCAACAGGCCGAGATTGGCGGCGGCAGCTTCTATAACCAGTCGGTCACCCAGCCGTCCAACAGCTACACGCCGCTCTTCAATATCAACCAGGGCGTGCCGGCGTTCGTCCCTCAGGTGCCGCTGGCGAACGGAACCATCCCCACCTTCGCTACGTCGCCTTCGGCGCGCCCCACCATTACGGTGTATCCCTCCAACTACCACAACCCTTACACGCTGAACTGGAACGTCAGCGTCCAGCACGCCCTCAAGAAGGACTACGTGGTGGAATTGTCCTACGTCGGCATGCACAACGTGGGCTTCGGCAGCACCTACAACTGGGACTCGCGGCCCTATGGCACCGGCCTCGACGCCAACGGCAACGTGATCGACCTCACGCAGCAGGCCAATTGGGCCTGGCGCAACACCTGGGTTGGCAATTCGTCCGGCGTCAACGGCACGCAGGCCTACAAGCCCTATCCCAGCCTGGGCGGCGTCAACTATGAGTGCAACTGCGGTAGGATGATCTACCATTCGGGAACCATCAAGTTGGAAAAACGATACTCGTATGGACTGAGCCTCCTGACCTTCCTCACCATCCAGAAGGGTATCCAGAATGGCGTCTATGGCGGCACGAACAACCTCTACCAGAACCAGCAACTCAACCGGGCAGTCACCGGCCAGACCCAGAAGTATCGCTACGTCAGTTCCATGCTCTACGAGCTGCCGTTCGGCAAAGGCAAACACTGGATGAACCATAGCCGTATTCTGGACTATGTACTGGGCGGCTACAGCTTCTCGTGGAACTTCAGCGTCTGGGCGCCCACACCCATGAATATCAACTACTCCAACGGCACTTACCTCAACCCCGCTACCAACGCGCTCGGCGGCCGGCAGGACTATCCGAGCTACGAGCCGTTGGTCAACTACAACAACAACCTCCTGCGTATACAGGATCCGCACCTTCGGGACAACTGGCAGGACATCGGAACCGCCCGCTTCGCGCAGGCGACCCAAAACCCTGTGGTCACCAACTGCGGTGTGACGCCGATCCTGCAAGCGAATGGGGCGACCTGGGGCAACCTCTGCACCGCCGTGGCCCCATCATTCACGGTCGGCAACATGCCCGCGAACATGTGGATCGGGCAACGCATCATCGGGGCCAACGCGTCGATCTTCAAGGACTTCCCGATCAAGGAGAGGTTCAAGGCGCAAATCCGGCTCGATTATATGAACCCGTTCAAGTGGTACAACTGGAACCAGGCGAACACCAACATGAGCCAAACCCAAGCCAACATCTTCATGACCCCCGGGGTTGGCGATAACGGCGATTCCACGGAAGGCGGACCGCCGGAAATGCTGCTCTCGTTCCGCATCAGGTTCTAACGACTGAGCTGACGGCAGCCAAGCTGTAAGATCGGGGCAGGTTCCGAAGTTTGGAACCTGCCCTTTTTCTTTGTGCCGGACAGTGCAGGAGCACCGGCTCACAGCGCGATTCCCGCGCCTTATCCAGTGCATCGTGGGGCGGGCGCTCCGCCTGCCATGCCGGTATTCGTACCGGCATTCCTCGAAGAACGCCGGCAAGGACGCCGGCGTGGCAACCGGGGTACCCTCTGGGTCTGGTCGCTCCACGGATGCGCCAATACTGTCACACGTTCTCACTGGCAGCCGAAGGCCGATGCCGACTCGCGCTGGAGCTGAATCGCCAGATCCTGGCGTTGGAGCCGCGTGTATACCGGGATCAACCTGGCCGCGGCGGAACAGGCGTGCCTGCGCACGATCTCGCAGGACGGGTTGATGCGCGGACCGCCCGGGCCCGCCACGAGCGCGCAACTCCGCCCGCCCAGGCCGTCCTGGTAAAGCGTCTCCAGCTTGCTCCTCAAGTCCATGTCGGCAGTCGCCAACAGACCCTCGAACAGCGTGATGGCGGCATCTTCCGCCTTGCCATCCACCAGCAGAGCAGCCGCCAGCAGGCGGTAGGACTCGGCCTTCTGTGGAGCCCGCCCGATGGCGGCAGTCGCCGCGGCCGCGCTGTGCACCGGGTCGCCGAGCCGCAGGTACGCCGCGGAGAGCGCGTCCTCCATTTCGACGAACTTAGCGGCATCCAGTCGCGGCAGCGGTGCGCCCCGGGCCCGCGCCCGCGCGGTAGAGTCGCGCAGAACGGCTTCCACGATGATCTGGGCGACGAGCAGCAGGTGCAGTTCCCTTTGGTACGCCTGCCGGCTCTCCGCCGTCAACCGGCTTGGGTCGGCGGCGCCCATGGAGAGCAGATTGCCCCTCGCCCGGTAGTAGTCGGCGGCTTGCAGGAAGGCTTCGGAGTTCGATCGCTCATGCGGCAGCCCGCGCAGAATCGCCAGGCCTTTCTCGGCCTCCGCGATCACGCGGGCGAGATTGGCATGGGCGGGGTCGGCCTCGAACAGCGCCAGCGCCAACGCGCCGTGCGTCTTGTAACTGTTAGGCGAGGTTACCACGCCCGCGGCGGTAACCGTTACACTGTCCCGCCAATCGGCATTCCGCGCCCAGGTCCGCGCCGCCAGCGTGACGCCGATTACGCCCAACACCACCGGCGCCATCCGCGGGTGCCCGGTCATGCGCCCCAGTGCGTCCGCGGCTACCACCAGGCATATCGCCAGCGCGATCGCCGGCAGATAGAGGAAGCGCTCCGCCAGCATGGTTCCGATGGGCAGCACCAGGTTGGAAGTTGGCAGGAATGTGACGAAGGCGAAACCGATGGCGCAGAAGACGGTGCGCTCGAAGCGGTAGGCCACGAGCGCCGCCGCACCGACGGCGGCGACGGCCATCCAGCCGGCCCAGTCCGCCAGGCTGCCGGTGGCCATGGGAATCTGGGCGTAGGAATAGTCCCACGAGAGGTGCGCCGGCCAGATCAGTAGCCCGAGGTATTTGGCGAGGAGGCGGAGGGCAGTGAGTTTGGCGCTCCAAAACCCGGCCGCCGCCATCGGATTGTCGAGGAAGGGAAACTCCGCCGGCGGCAGTTTCGAAAACACCGCCGCGCGTTGAAGCGCCATCGCCAGCAGGGCCGGCAGTACCGCCAGAAAGCCCAGCGCCAGCGCGCGTGCGCGGTCACGCGACGTGGCGCAGGCACTCGTGCCTGCCGCGTCGGCACTCATGCCGACGCCTGCCCTCGACACTGTGTCACGCCCGCGAACAGGTGTCGAGACGAGTCTCGACACGGCAGGCACGAGTGCCTGCGCCACATCGGCCTGCGGAGTGTGCCGCCAACCCGGTCTCCACCAACTCAGTTCACAGAGCGCCATCACCGCGGGCAGCACGACGGCATTCTCCTTGGAAAACACGCCGCACATCGCGGCCAGCATGAGCCCGCCCAACCAGGCCCAGCGCCGCGCGCCCTGGCTTTCGGCGCTTTCCAAGTACATCCACAGACCGCTCAACACAGCGAGAGAGGCCAGCAGGTCGGCGCGCCCACCAATGTTGGTGACAGATTCGGTCAAGACCGGATGCACCGACCAGAGCGCCGCCACCGCAAAGGCCTGCCAGCCGGTCTTCCACCATCGCCGCGCCAGAAGGTACACCAGCAGAACGTTGCAGGCATGCAGCAGGAAATTGATGGCGTGGTAGCCTGCCGGCCGGTCGCCATTTCCCAGGACGGCGTAATTGAAGAGGTAAGTGAGTGTGGTGAGGGGCCGGTAGAGACCGCTTTCGCCGTACGGCCACCAGTAAGTGTGGCTCAGAATGAGCTGGAGGTTGTCCGCGGTGGCGGCGTGGATGCGGTCCTGGAGCAGGATGCCCCGGCTATCCAGCGAGAATCCGGCTTGGAAGGAGTTGAAATACGCCGCGAGCGTGATGGCGCACAAACCGGCCATCGCCAACACGCGGCGCAGGCGCGGTGTCCAACGGGGCTGGCGAGCCACCTGCTGGCTAGCGGGCGGGGCGGTGCCGTGTCTTAGGGACCTCTTCATGCCACGGTGAAGAATCAGGGTAACAAAAAGTCACCTGCCGGCTGGCGCCGCCGGAACTAACCTCGAACTAACCTCAGCGCTTCATCGAGGCGTTGCGCTGCGCCTGGGCGGCGGCGAGATCCTGGCGCGCGGCCGCAAAATCGGGTTTGAGGCGCACGGCTTCGGAAAAATGCGTGATGGCTTCGTCGAGGCGGCCAGCGCGGGCCAGCGCGATGGCCAGGTTGTAATGAGACACGGCATCGGTGGGCCGCAGTTGCGCCACCACGGCGAATTCGCTGGCCGCGTCATTCCGTTTGTCCTGGGCCGCCAACGCGACGGCGAGCCTGTAGTGCGCCTCGGCATCGCCGGGCTCCAGGCGGACGGCGGTGGCGAGCTCGTATGCGGCTTCCGGATTGCGTCCCAGCTCGGCCAGCGCCCTGCCCAGGTTGTAGTGCCCGTCGGCGGACTCCGGTTTGAGCTGGACGGCGAGTTGCAACTCCGGCAGGGCCTCCGTGGTCCGATGCTGCGCCGCCAGGGCCGCGCCCAGGCCGGAATGCGCCAGGACGATTTGTTTTCCCTCCGGTTGCATCCCGAGCGCTCTGCGATATTCCACTTCGGCGTCGCCGGGCCTTCCCAGCAGGCTGAGCGCCAGAGCCAGGTTGAGGCGTGCCTCCATGTACATCGGATTGATGCGCAGCGCTTCGGCGTCGTGCTGGCGGGCCTCTTCGTTGCGCTTGTGTTGCAGGTAGTAGTCCGCCAGGTTGTGGTGCGTGATGAAGTTGCCGCTGGTGACATCCAAGGCATGGCCAAGCAGCGTCTCGGTATCGGCCCAGTATTGTATCTGGAACCAGGTGACGGCGAGACAGGCCGAACAGGCCACCGCGGCCGCGGCGATGACCGCGTTGCGGGCGCGCGGCCGCCGCTCGACCAGTTCCGCCGCGCCCCACGCCAGCATGATCGTCAGGCCGATCGCCGGCACGTAGGTATAACGGTCGGCGTGCGACTGCGTACCGACTTGCACCAGCCCGATCACCGGCACCAGCGTCCCGAGATACCAGCACCATCCCACGGCCAGGTACGGCCGCGCCCGCCACTGGCGCGCCACCACCAGCGAGATGCCGGCCAGGGCCAGGCCGGCTGCCGCCACCCCCAGAACGGGCAATGTGCGCGGAAGCGGGTAGAGCACCGCCAGACCGGCCGGCCAGAGCATGCCGCCGATGTAAACCAGGTACGAAACCAGTGCGTTTTCCATCCGCAGCGCCAGGGGTATTCCAGCCAGAGGGGCGACTGCGCCGCTAGAACGCTGCGCCAGGAAGGTCACTACCGAGGCGCCCGCCGCCAGCGCCACGAACGGCAGCTTTTCCAGCAGCAGACGTTTCGCCCACGGGGCATTCCAACGCCAGGGCAGCGGGGCGCGCCCGAGGGGCCACACGTCCAGGAGCAGCAGCATAAAGGGCAGGGTGACGATCATCGCCTTGGCCATCAGGCCGAGACAGAACGTAAAGAGCACCGTCAGATAGCGGCCCACGCCGGGCCGCTCCACATAGCGCGCATAGCACCCCAGCGTGAGGAACCAGAAAAAAGCGCAGAGGACATCCTTGCGCTCCGCCACCCAGGCGACGGATTCCACGTGCAGGGGATGCAGGGCGAACAGCAACCCCACCAGCGCGCTCGGCCAGCGCGCCCCGGTCATCCGTTTGAGGACGGCAAACAACAGCAGGGCGTTGAGCGCGTGCAGCCAGACGTTGGTCAGGTGATGCCATCCGCTCTCCATGCCGAAGAACTGGTAATCGGCCATGTGGGTGATCCACGTCAGCGGAAACCAGTTGGCGGCATCGAAGGACGTCAACGCCCACAGCAGGCTATCGGCGGAGAGGCCGGCGCGTACGTGGATGTTGTCGCCGACGTATTCCGGGTCGTCGTAATTGACGAAATCGTAGTGCCGGACCTGGCTGTAGACGGCCAGCGTGGAGGCGAGCAGCACGAGACAGATCCAGAGGTCGGGCCGCCACCGGCGCGCGGATTTCAGCGGCGACGGCTTGCCCGCCGGCTTGGGACGAACCTTGGTCACTTCCTCAGTATGCTACGTCAGCGCGCTACTTCGCCGGGTGCTTGATGGCTTCCTTGGCGCACTGCCGAAGGTCGACCGCGTGTGGACGTTTTCCCTTGCCCTCGTCGGCGGCGCGCATGGCCTTCACAGTGGTCGCATTGGGGATCTTCACATCAAATGGCAGGGCCTTCTCCGCGGCTACGCGGACTAGCAGCATGCGCACGGCGTCGGACACGGAGATTCCCATCGCGGCCAGTGCTCTCGCGGCCCTCTGCTTCGTCTTTTCATCCACGCGAACGTGGACCATCGCCGTCGCCATGGTTACCTCCCTGAGATACCTTGTATCTCATCACTCGGCGCTTTCGAGCCGGGAGCGCGGCAGGTCGCACCATGGACGCGCCCACGTGCGTGCATTTTCGCTCTTGAGGTTAAGTGGTTTATTTGAGTGGTGAGCGCGGTAGGAATCGAACCTACAACCTACTGATTAAGAGTCAGTTGCTCTGCCAATTGAGCTACGCGCCCGCTAGGGGAAATTCTGATGCTGGCGCGACTCTCGCCGCGCCAAAAATCAGTATAACATCTCCCGCGCGATTGTCACTGCGTGGCCGCCGATTCTTCCGGCCCGAGCGACGCCGCCACAATCTGCGCGATGTCCAGCAGTTTCGGCGGCGTCGGAGTCACCGTGCCCAACGCATCGCGGAACATCGTCTGGCAGAACGGGCATGCGGTGCCGATCACCGGTGCGCCCGTGCCCACCAGCTCCTCCACGCGCTCGATGTTCACCCGCTTGCCCTTCTCCTCGCCCAGGAACATCTGGCCGCCGCCCGCCCCGCAACAGAACGATCGTTCGCGCGTGCGCGAGGGCTCCACCAATTCCGCCGTCCGCGCGATCACCGCCCGCGGTTCGTCGTATGTGTCGCGATACCGGCCCAGATAGCACGGGTCGTGGTACGCCACGCCCTGGCGCGCCGTCCAGTTCGTCTCCGCCGGCAGCCGGTCTTCGAGCCTCGCCAGCAATTCGCTGTGATGCTCAATCTCGAACGTCGCGCCCGCCTCCCGCCAATCCGTCCCGATCGTGCGCACGCAATGCGGGCATATCGACACCATCTTCTTGACGTGCGCCTCCCGCAGCGCTTCGATGTTGGCCTCCGCCACCTGGGTGAACGCCAGGTCGTTGCCCAGACGGCGCGCCGGATCGCCCGTGCACTTCTCTTTCTTCAGCACGCCGAAGGTCACGTCCGCATGGCGCAGCACGCGCCCCAGCGCCAGCACAATCTCGCGCCCTTGCGGATCGTAGGCCCCCATGCAGCCCAGCCACAAGCAGTATTCCTGCCTGCCGTCGTAAATCGGCAGGCCGCTCTTCTCGATGAACTTCTGCCGTTCGCTAGCGGCGAAACCCATGGCGTTGCCGTGCCGCTCCAGGTTCAGGAACAGCCTGGTCCCGTAATCGTTTTCCCACTTGCCGGTGTTCACCGCGCCGCGCCGCAACCCGACGATGATGGGCAGATGCTGTATGCCCACCGGGCACTGGAACTCGCAGGCGCCGCACGTAGTGCACTGGAACGCCGCCTCTTCGCCCACGTGCTTGCCTAACAGCGGCGCTTCGCCCGCCGCGCCGAATTCCTTGAGGTAGCCACGCATCCCCAGGACGATCTCCTTCGGGTTGAGCGCCTTTCCCGTAGTGGCCGCCGGACAGTGTTCCGTGCAGCGCCCGCACTCCACGCAGGTGAACGCCTGCAGCGCGTCGATGCGCGTCACGTCCTTGCCCGTATCGAGGCCGAAATCGTCGTCGCCGGCCAGCGGCGGAATCCGGCTGAAGCCCTGCCGCTTGAGGAACACCGTGGCCGGGCTCAGCACCAGGTGCAGATGCTTGGTGTGCGGAATCAGCGGCAGAAAAATCACCAGCGCCAACGTGTGCAGCCACCACACGCTCTGCCCGGCCACCGATTCCTCGTCCATCCGGAGTCCGGCCAGATACGTTGTCATCAGAATGAAGATCAGGCATGCGATGAAACCCGATTCCGGCGCCACCTTGCCCAGCCACACCGGCCGCACCACGAAGCGGCGCACGAACAGGCCGGCGATGGAGACCGCCACCACCAGAGCCCACACCGCCACGAATCCTAAATAGAAGCTGCCGAAAGCCGTATCCCGTGTCAGGAACCGCCCGCCGAATGCCGATGCTATGTGATTGACCGTCACCAGAGAGAAGGCCAGAAATCCCCAGTAAACGAAGGCGTGCGCCAGGCCGGGGAGCGGGCGCTGCTCGATCACCTTTCCCTGCAACATGACTTCCCAGACGAACTGCCGGATCCTCGGCCCCAGCGGCGATAGCTCGAAATCCGTGGTGGCGCGCGAACCGCGGATCACCTTCAGGACCGTGCGGAAGCGCCACCAGAATAGGGCCAGCGAGGTGACAAGAATGCCGGTAAGTACCGCCCGTTCCATCCAAGATGCGTCGGTCATAAGCAGTCAGTTTTGAATGTAGCATGTGGCCCCGCGCGGTCTTGGTTAGAATGGAGTTGATGGAGTGCCCTTGCGAATAGTCGTTTCCGGCGCCGCCGGGTTTGTCGGGTCGCACATGTGCGATCGTCTTCTGGCGGAAGGCCACAGCGTGGTCGCGCTGGATAATTTTCTGACCGGCGCGCCCGCTAACGTCGCCCACCTCGCCGGTCACCCCGCCTTCGCCTTCGTTGCCCAGGACATCACCGCGCCCTTCAACGTCGAAGGCGCGGTCGATTGCGTGGTCAACATGGCGTCGCCCGCCAGCCCCAAGGATTATCTGGAGCACCCCATCGAGACCCTCGACGTGGGCTCGCTCGGCACCCGCCGCATGCTGGAACTGGCGCTCGCAAAGAACGCGCGATTCCTGCAGACCTCCACCAGCGAATGCTATGGCGATCCGCTGGTGCACCCGCAGGTGGAAACCTATTGGGGCAACGTGAATCCGGTGGGGCCGCGCTCCTGCTATGACGAGAGCAAACGCTTCGCCGAGGCCCTCACCATGGCCTACCACCGCACGCACGGCGTGCGCACCAACCTCGCCCGCATCTTCAACACCTACGGCCCGCGCATGAAGTTGAACGATGGACGCGTGGTGCCGGCCTTTCTCGATCAGGCCTTGCGCGGCCAACCCATGACCGTCTTCGGCGACGGCTCGCAGACCCGCAGTTTCTGCTACGTCAGCGACCTGGTGGATGGACTCTATCGCCTCATGCTCTCCGATGAGCGCTATCCGGTGAACCTGGGAAATCCGCGCGAGATGACGATTCTCGACTTCGCCGAGCACATCCGCCGCATGACCGGCAGCAGATCGGAAATCGTCTTCCAAGCCCTGCCCGAGGACGACCCGAAGCAGCGCCAGCCCGACATCTCCAAAGCCAGGGCGCTGCTGGGATGGGAGCCGCGCGTGACCCTCGAAGAGGGCCTGCGCGAGACGATTGCGTACTTCCGTGGGATCGCGGCTGTTGTGGCCTGAATGGCACTACTGCGTGGGGGGCTGGGAGATGATCCTGCGCTCCAGGTTGGTGAGCCGATCTTCGAGCGTGCCGACACGCGTGATGCGGGCTGCTTGATTCCCCTCAAGCGCGGCCGGTGAACTGGCGATCAGAAGTCGCCCAATCCGAGACTGATCTTCAGCGCCTCATCGACTCTGCCCATAGTCGCCGCGTCGAGTACGCCAAGGCGTTTCACGAGGCGCGCCCGGTCCACGGAGCGGATCTGGCCCAAATTGATGGCCGAGGGCAGCGCAAGGCCATTCCCTTTGCCGGGCGCGGCGACCACTTCGACCGGGTACGGCGTTGGCGACAGCTTCGAGGTGACCGCCGCCACGATGGTGACGGGACTGTGTCGATTTCCGATGTCGTTTTGGATAATGACGGCCGGCCGCGTCTTTTGGATCTCGTGGCCTCGGCCGGGGTCGAACTCCACCAGCCAGATCTCTCCGCGGCGGGGAAAAGTCATGGCTATTTCCTCTTGGCGGATTCCTTTGGCTTGCCGGAGGCTTCGAACGTGCGCCATGCCTCTTCTTCCAGCGGGAACCACTCGGCCGCCATCGCGAGGTCGCGCTCGGCGTTTGCCAGATAGCCGGCTTTGAGTTGCTCGCGGAGGCTTGCCATCCCCTGGGTTTCGACGTAGTGCCGTACCGCGCGGTCGATGAACCGGCTTCGGGTGCCCCTCGAAGCCACGCGGTCAAGCACGGCCACGGTCTTGTCCGGCAGAATGACGTTGATGCGCTTGCTCATGGTGGTAATCGGCGCGCGATGCCGATAGTTACTATGATACACACTCTCTGTGTGTATTGCATACGTCGCGCGGATTGAGAACTAACCCAGGAGACTCTGGTAGCGGGAGTGGGAATCGAACCCACACTCACCTTGCGGTGAAGAGGCTTTTAAGGCCTCTGTGTATACCAGTTTCACCATCCCGCCACGGAAGTCCATCCCAATTCTAGCAAGCGCCCGCCAGCACCGCCGTGAATTGGTATACTCGCGTTTCCGGTGCCATGTCTAACGCCCCCATCCCTCCGGTACGCTTGAAGGACATTGCGCGCGATCTCGGTGTCAGCGTGATGACCGTTTCCAAGGTAGTCAGGGGCTGCGCCGATGTCGGCGCCGAAACGCGCAGCCGTGTGCTGGCCCGCATC
>Ga0182021_10002713_pt1 | contig 20695 bp, 15 predicted proteins | sample 612E3MmetaG_FD_120493 | JGI IMG/M metagenome (GOLD analysis project Ga0182021, IMG submission 120493) | Permafrost microbial communities from Stordalen Mire, Sweden - 612E3M metaG (Illumina Assembly) | ecosystem: Environmental > Terrestrial > Soil > Wetlands > Permafrost | place: Sweden... | reverse complement strand
CTCGGTGAGAGTTCCGGGGCACGACAGGCCACAAAACCCGATGGCCTGTCCCACCGGGGCACTTGCCAAGCTCCAAAGTGAACAGTATTGCCGTTAGCCCGGGCTAGAGCGTGCCTGCCTGAAAAATGTGCGCGGGAGCCGGTTAGACGAGGGCGATCGCATCCATGGACTGCTCAGACTTCAGGTAGGCGTTGGGATCGTGATCCAGACCGCCCCCGGGAAGCCACTCCATCAGCGGTCCGAGATCCTGGCGCACTATGTCTTTGTAAAACCGCGGAAGCACGCTGCTCTCTTGCTCGAAATAGGGCCGAAATTGCGGGTCGGTGTCCAGCCGGGCGCGAATCTCCTTATGGTACCTGGCCCTGCCGAAGCCCTCCGTCGAAACCGCGCGCACCACGTTCAGCCAACGTGCGGTCACCCCTTGCGTCGCCAGGAAGCGGCGGAAGATCGTGCGCGAAGAGAAGGAATACTCGGTTAGGTCGATGATGTGGTCGTAGAGTGCCCGCCAGGAATAATTCGCCGGCTTGACGTTCATGGCGCCGTTATTGTTCAGGAAGTGAAAGGGGAAAGGCAGCACGCGGTTAGATCGCTGGTAATCCAGGTTGAGGGGCGCGGCCCGGCCGAATGCGGAGAGCAACGAATAGGCCGGAAAGGCCCCCGGCGTCATCTCCAGGAATCGCTTGGTGAGTTCAAACGGTTCGGGCCCTTCATCGGTATCGAGTCCCAGCACGAAGTTGGTTTGGATGTACGGTATGTAGCGCAGGATCAGATTGACGTGTTCGGACACCTGGCGAACTTTGGCCATTCCCAGCAGGGCGCCGGTCTTCGATTTTTCCCCCAGCGCGAACCAGGATTCAATGCCCGGCAGGACGCCTTTGAATGAATTGCGTTGCAGCCGTTTGAGGTGCGGTTCCGACAGCAGAGACAGACTGCTTTCGGCCACGAAATCGATGCTGCCGGGAGGCACGGCGTCCTCGATCATGTCCAGGTAATCGTCGAAGCGGACTCCAAAATTGGGATCGTGCCAGGCTACCAGGGGCCGTTTGAATTTCGTCCGCAGGAACCGTAGATCCTCGCGGATCGCCTCAAAGTCCATGGGTTGGTAGGGCACCGCGGCATCGATGCAAAAGGCGCAGGTGTACGGGCACCCCAGGCTGCCGAGCATGGGAACCATCTTGAGGAGCGGCGCTTTCCTGAGCGTAGGGTCGATAAACTGCCAGCGCTCACGTACTCCCGGAAGGGTTCGCGGCTGCCGGGAGGCCGCGAGGTGCACGCCCATGGGCCGGTGTTGCGAGCAGTCCCGCAAGACGTCGCGGAGCGTATCTTTGTCCGTCATGCCCAGTACATAGTCGAAGTAACGCGCGGCGTCTTCCGGGTAACAGCGGGCGTGCGGCCCCCCGATGACGGTGATCGCCCCTCTCTCACGGAAGAGATTGCTCAGGGCGTACGCCGTGTGCGCGGCCTCGGTGAATGCGCCGATGAAGACCACATCGACGTTGTCCGGCAACTCCGTCAGCAGATCCTCAAAGCCGGTGTAACAAATGAAGGTGACCTCGTGTCCCTCCTCCTGGCACCAGACCCCAATGACCTGGGGCATGATACTGGCCAGGCTGGCGTTCATTATCCGTGCGTATAGAGCCCGGGTAGGACCCCTGGAAACGATGTCGATGATCCCAATCCGCAGCCTCTTCATGAACCGTGCAGCCCTCCCGCCTGGTGCTTCCCGATGGGTGACCCAGCCCTGGCGGATACGTGCCCCTGCGGCGTCGTCGGGCAAAAAACACATTGCCGTTGACCGCCACAGCCTGCCAGTCAGATTTTCTGAGTTGGCCCCAGTATACACCTCGCAACTGCCAGCGTCTCCGGGGGGAGCCGGAAATGGCCGGTGGTTTTCGTACATATGGTGGAGCGAACTTTCAGGTTGCCACGCCGGCGTCCTTGCCGGCGTTCCGCGAAGAATGCCGGTACGAATGCCGGCATGGCAGGCGCGACGCCCGCTCCACAGTCTGCTAGATCGCTTCCAGTTCTTCTTCCAGCATTTGCTTCTGGCTGAGATCGGCGTAGTATCCGCCGGCCGCCACCAACTCTTCGTGCGTGCCCCGCTCGACGATCCGGCCGCGCTCCAGCACCACGATGGCGTCCGCCTGCCGCACGGTGGATACGCGGTGCGAAATCAGGATCACCGTGCGTCCGCGCATCGCGCCCGCCAGATGCGTGAGAATTTGCTCTTCGGTCTGGGTATCGACGGCGGACAGGGCATCGTCCAGAATCAGAATCCGCGGCTCGCGGAGCAACGCGCGGGCGATCGCGGTGCGCTGTTTCTGGCCGCCCGAGAGGGTGATGCCGCGCTCGCCGACCAGCGTCTCGTAGCCCAGCGGGAAGCCTTCGATATCGGCGGCGAGTCCCGCCATTTCCGCCGCTCGGCGAATCCCCTCGGGCGTGGCGCCCTCCACGCCGAAGGCGATATTTCCGGCGATGGTCGCGCTGAACAGGAACGTCTCCTGCGGCACGAAGCCGATCTGCCGCCGCAACTCCGCCGGGTCCAGCCGGCGCAGGTCGATGCCATCCAACAGGACGGCGCCGCTGGTGGGGTCGAAAAGGCGCGGCAGCAGGTTGACCAAGGTGCTTTTGCCGGACCCGGTATGGCCCACCACGGCCAATGTGGCGCCGGCGGGAATGCGCAGATCGATGCCGTTCAGCGCCGGACCGCTGCCGTAGTCCACCGTCACCCCGCGGAACTCGATCTCGCCGCGGACTGTGCCCGGATTTACAGCGCCCAGGCGGACCGGGTCCGGCGGCGCGGCGATGGAGGGCTGCTCGCGCAAAATGTCGTTGATGCGTTTGAGGGACGCGCTGCCGCGCTGCATCAGGTTGACCACCCAACCGAGCGCGATCATGGGCCACACCAGCATGCCCATGTAGGTATTGAACATGACAAAACTGCCCACCGAGATGCGGCCGGCCAGCACTTGTTTTCCGCCCACCCACAGCACCACCAGGAAGGTCACGCCGATCAGCATCTCCAGCAGCGGTTGGAACAGGCCCTGTACGCGCACCAGGCGGATATTCCGCGCGATGAAAGCCCGGTTCAGCGTTTCGAAGCGGCGCATTTCGGCTTCCTCCTGCACGAAGGCGCGGATCATGCGCACACCGGCCAGGTTCTCCTGCACGCGGCTCGAAATGTCGCTGAACATCGCCTGGATCTTTTCGAAGCGGTCGTGAATCACCCTGCCGAACAGGATGACGGCCACAGAGACGGCCGGCGCGGGCATGACGGCGAACATCGCCAGGCGCCAATCCACGCGCATCATGATGGCAATGGCCAGAATGAAGGTCAGGCTGGTTTCAAACCAGTACATCACGCCCGGACCCAACATCATGCGCACGGCGTTGAGATCGTTGGTGGCGCGCGCCATGATGTCGCCGGTGCGCGTGCGGGCGTAGTACTCCGGGGAAAGGCGAATCAGGTGGGCGAACAGATCGTTGCGCAGGTCGAATTCGATATCGCGGGAGATGCCGATCAGGATGACGCGCATCCCGTATTGAAACACGCCTTTGAGCAGCGCCAGGCCCACCAGGTACCCGGCGAAACGCACGAAGGCCGCCCCGCCGCCACGAAAGGAATCCACCGCGCCGCGGATCATCAGCGGCTGTAGCGCCTGCGCCACGTCTTTCATCGCCAGGCACAGCCCGCCCAACACCATGCCCCGGCGGTACCTCCACAGATACTTGCGGACGGTGTGCAGCGACTCCCACATGAGCTAGATACCGAACGCCGAGGCCAGGGTCTTGGTCCACTCCAGGAAGACGGTTTTGCGGCCCTCGCGATTGCGCCACCAGTTGGCGGCGTTGAAGTACCGGTCGGCCGAGGCCACCACGCGCAGATTCGGCCCGCCGCCTCGTTTGCGCTCCGCGGCGAGGAAGATGCGGCGAGCCCGGGCGCTGTGATAATCGCTGGTGACCAGCAGGAAGCTGTGGATATTGCGCTGCTCCAGCGCGTCCAGGACGTAGTCGGCTTCCTCGCGCGTGGAAAGCCCCGAGTGCCGCAGCGGGATGAACCACTTGGCCGGATATCCCCTGACAATAGCGAAGTGAATCGCCGCGTCGGCTTCATTGACCCCGTAAAAACCGTGCGGCCCGCTCACCAGAACCAGCGGCACGTAGCCTTGCTGCACCAGTTCCGCCCCTTTGACCAGGCGGTATCCCCAGTAGTCGCCGGCCAGCACCACGGCGATCTCCGCCTTCCCCACGCCGTCATCGTGAATCAACGCCTTGCCGAGCGCCGCCAGCCAGACGTCGCGCCACAAAAACACCGCTGCCCCAAGGACCAACAGAACCAGCGCGAATTTGAAAGCGAAGCGTCGGCGTTGCCCCACGAACTACTTCTCGTCCGTGGAATTCTTCTGATCGAGATTGCCCACGGTCTTCAACCGTTGGTACAGGCGCTCGACTTCGGCCTCGTCCTCGGGACGCAGGATGCGGTAGCGGGGCAGTGAAGACTGCGGTTTGCGTTCGCTGCCCGGCGCCAGCACTTCGCCCCAATACTGCCGGTAGGGGATGCCGTCGATCAGGGCATCGCGGGAGAGGCGCCGCAGGTGGCGCAGCAGGCTGTTGCAGCTATCCAGGTCGCCGGGGTAGGTCAGCAGCAGGCGCGAATCGTCGAACAGGGTGATGCGGATGATCAGCGGCGAAATCCAGCCGGTGCGGTCCAGGCGCCGTATATCCATCCAGGGGATGATTCGGCCGCCAATGGCGACGTAACCCTCGTGAATCTCGATTGCCGGACGGAACGCCATCGAAAAAAGCAATCCAGCGGTGAGCAGAAACAGCCCGGCGGGCACGTAGGCGATGTGCAGTTCGGCTCCCAGCCAGCCGCATAGGCCCGCCAATACGACCGCGCTCATGCCAAACCACCGGTAATGTCGCGCTGGAAGATAGCGAGTCATGCCAAAGCCGTTCTAATTGTTAGACTACTCCCGCCAAGCCACCCCGTCAATGTGCGCGCAGGGTCCGCGCCCCCTGCACGGTGTAGTGAATCCCACTCCAGATGGTAGAAACCGCGCAAATCCATAGCATTGCGGACGAAATGGCATACAGTGCCGGCGCCGGCCAGATGTTCTCCACCATCCAGGCGACGGCGGTAGAAACCTGCACGAACGTCGATATCTTACCCCAAAAACTGGGCGGGAACTTCCTCACTTTAGTCAACGCCATGACCGCCACCACCGCCAGAAGGATGTACATATCGCGTCCCAGGACCACCGCCACGAACCACCAGGGAACGCTTCCGGCGGCGCCCAGCGCCAGAAAGATCCCGCTGAGCAGGCACTTGTCGGCGAGCGGATCCAGGTAGGCCCCAACCTGGGTGGCCCACCCGTAGGAGCGGGCGAGCGCGCCGTCGAGCACATCGGTCACCGCCGCCACGAAGAACAGTTCCAGCGCCCGGCCGTGCCGCCCGTCCAGGATGGCGCCGATGACATAGGGAACCAGGATCAAGCGGAGCAAAGTGAATAGATTGGCGAGGTTCAACCAGCGCGGCATGTATGCATCGAGTGTAACGCGCGGCGTTACGATGGGTCTGCAAGCGCTCCCTGACGGTCGCGGCTCGGATCGGAGCCCCTGAGTGTGGAGGGAGCAGAGAGGGTACAGCAGTCAGAATACGGAGTGGGAAAAACGTCTTCTCGAGGTGTTAGGGAAGGCTGCGAACGGCCGATGACGTTTACCGGGCCGGCCGTGTGGCCGGCCCGCTACCACTGACAGGACTGAGGAACAACTGGACAAATAGTTCCATGGGCAGGGCGTTCAGATCGGATTGCCCCGCCATGGAGGACATTCTCTTTGTCTTTTGAAAATTAGTCAGGCGGCCGGGGGGATCGTCTCAAGTTTAATCACCTCCGCGGCGCCGTCCGAAGGCTCGCACGAATAGATGCGCGGCGTCACGCCCCACTGCTGTTGGTAGGCTTGCGCGATGCCGGCGCGGAAACCGGCGGCGGCCTCCGCGCGCAACAGCGTCACCGTACAACCGCCGAATCCGCCGCCCGTCATGCGCGACCCGTATACGCCATCGATGGCCAGCGCGGCGTCCACCAGGGAATCCAGTTCCACGCAACTCACTTCGTAATCGTGTTGCAGGCTGCGGTGCGATTCCACCATCAGCTTGCCCATGGCGGTGACGTCGCCAGAGGCGCTGGCTTCGGTGAAGCGGTTGACGCGCGCATTTTCCGTCACAATATGGCGCGCGCGCCGCGCCACCACATCGGGCAGGCGCGCGGCTACGCCGGCAAACTGCTCCGGCGAGACGTCGCGCAGGCTCTTCACGTCCGGGTAGACCGCTGCGATGCCTTCCACCGCGGCCGCGCATTCGCGCACACGGTCGCGGTACGCGGAGCCGGAGAGGGCGTGCTTCACCATGGTGTTGACCGCGATGAAAGTGATGCCGTCGGGCAGTTTCACCAGCCGGTGCCCCAGGCTGCGGCAATCGATTTCCACCGCCGAGTGCGCGCGCCCGAAAACCGAGATGTACTGGTCCATGATGCCGCACGGCATACCCACGAAATTGCGTTCGGCGCGCTGGCAGAGCTTAGCCAGTTCCAACGGAGCGAACTGGCGCCCGCCGAGCAGCGCCAAGGCAGAGGAAACCTCCAGCGCGGCCGAGGAACTCAGGCCCGAGCCATCCGGCACCGTGCTGCGGATCAGCAGATTCGCGCCTTCCACCGGGATGGCCGCGCGCACCAGTTCCTGCGCCACGCCGATGGGGTAGTCCGTCCAGGCGCCGGTGCGCTCTACCGAGCCCAGGCTCGAAGCGTCGAATTCGCGCTGTTCCTTACGGTCTTCCGAATAGATGCGCAGTTTGCCGTCGCCCGACGGCGCAACGGCGATGTAAGTGGCCAGGTCCAACGCCACGGGCAGGACGAAGCCGAGATTGTAGTCGGTGTGCTCGCCGATCAGGTTGACCCGGCCGGGCGCCCGGAACACGCGAGGCTGCTGTGTGGGGCCGAAACGCTCGTGAAATGCGCCGATCATGAGTCTTCGTGTTTGGACAGCCTGCTGAGACCCAGCATGATGAGGCCGAATGCCAGCATGAACAGCCCGCAATATAGATTCACATTGGAATCCGTCAGCGCCGCCCGTTCCGACGGCGCGAAAACGCCCATGGCCAACAGAATCAGGCCAACTATGGCGAAGAAAAAGCCCGTAGGCACTCTGAGATCCAGCATATTAGGCGAACCAGAAATTAAGGAATAGAGCCAATGCACCGATAGCGATGGCCAGCGGCACCGGACGCTTGTACCAGGCCACGCCCTCGTCGTGTTTCAATTCGGTGAACCCGTACACCAGCCCGGTAAGCTCCGCCTCCGGCTTCGGCTTGGTGGCCAGGCTGACCAGGATGGTCACCAGCGTGCACGCGGTAAACGCCACAATGGAGATCCAGAAATTCTGCGCCATCGTGGAGGGGAAAGTGTGCAGCGTCATTATCCAGCCGCCCTTGCCTTCCGCCATCGTGCATCCGTGAGCCAGACCGGCCGACACGGTGCCACTGAGCAGCCCCCAGAAGGCGCCGTGACCGGTGCTGCGCTTCCAGAACATGCCCAGCAGGAAGGTGCCGAACAGCGGGGCGTTAACGAAGCTGAACACCAGTTGCAGCAGGTCCATGAGGCTGTTGTACCCCTGTGCCACGTAAGCGCAGGCGATGGAGAGCGCCACGCCCACCACCGTTGTAACGCGCGCCACGGTGAGGTAATGACGGTCGGCTTTGCCGGGCCGTATGTAGGCCTGATAGATGTCGTAGGTGAACACCGTGTTGAAGGCCGTGACGTTGCCCGCCATGCCGCTCATGAACGAGGCCATCAGGCCGGTCAGCCCGATGCCCAACATGCCGGCCGGGTAAAACTTGGCCATCAGCGTGGTCAGCACCTGGTCGTAGTCGGGCGTCATGGCGCCGGCAACGCCCTTCATGGGCAGCACGTAGCCCAGCGCCATTTGGGAGAGCGCCAGCGCCGCGATGCCGGGCACGATGATGATGAACGGCAACAGCATTTTCGGCAGCGCCGCAATCACCGGTGTGCGCCGCGCCGCCGACGCCGAGTTGGCCGCCATGGCGCGTTGGATCACCAGGAAGTTGGTACACCAGTAGCCGAACGACATCACGAAACCGAGTCCGGCGACGAGGCCGAAGATTTCGATGCCCATGGGGTTCTGGTAGGTATGGCCAATGTACTTCCAACTGTGCGTCATGACGTCGCCGTTCAGGCCGCCTGGCAGCGTCATTTTGCTCAGCCGCGCGGCCATCCCACTCCATCCGCCGGCCTTCATCACCGCCATGATGGCCAGGGGCGAGAACCCCATCACGATCAGGAAGAATTGCAGCACTTCGTTATAAATCGCGCTGGTCAGGCCGCCCAGGAAGGTGTACGCCAGTACGATGGCGGCGGAACACAGCACGCTGGTGGTGAAACTCCATCCCAGAATCAGGTTCAGGAGAAGGCCCAGCGCGTACATCGAAATCCCCGACGAGAACACCGTCATGACGGCGAACGCCAGCGCGTTCAGCGCCCGCGTCTTTTCGTCGAAGCGGAGTTTGAGATACTCCGGCACGCTGCGCGCGCGGCTGGCCCAGTAGAACGGCATCATGAACAGCCCGACGAAAATCATCGCCGGCACCGCGCCCACCCAATAGAAGTGGGCCGTCATGATGCCATATTTTGCGCCCTGTCCGGACATGCCCACCAGTTCCTGAGCGCCTAGATTGGCCGACAGGAAGGCGAGGCTGGTGATCCATACGGGCACCGAGCGGCCCGAAGTGAGAAAGTCCCCGCTGGTGGAGATCTTGCTCTTAAGCCTCCAACCGATACCGAGGACGAAGCCAAAATAGATGGCGAGTATCAGGTAATCAACTACGGCGAGTTTCAACGGTGGACCTCTGCATTTCCACGGATTTTAGTAAAACGGAAACCTGAGTCTATCACACGACACGGGGGGCCGCGCCGGTTTTGCTATTGCGAATCCTATTGCGAAACCGCCGGAATCAGGTTGACCTGAATGGCCTGCCTGCCGCCCTCGGAGACGCTCACCGCTTCGCCCCGGCTCTCCAGCGGCTTCATAAAGTCCGGGTCCATCCACGCGCCGTACTCCACGTCTTCCCAGGCGTAGACGCGATATTCGCCGGGCACCACGCCTTTGAAGGTGAACCGGCCGGAAAGATCGGTGGTGGCGGCCTGGTAGAACGCCTCGCGATCGCGCCGCTCCTTCTCCTGGGGAACCAGGGCCACCCACGTTGTGGCCGCCGCCTTCTGCGTGTTCGGATCCATCACCGTGCCCGTGACCTGCCCCGCGTTGGGACTCAGCACCACGTCCAGCGGCGCCGGAGATACGCCGGCGATGTCCAGCCCGCCCGCCAGCACATCCTCGCTGCCGGAGCGCAGGCTCTTGACGTAGAAACCCTCCGGCAAGCCGCCGACCGACACCGTGTAGCGATCGGCGCCGACGTCGTCCATTTGGAAACTGCCGTCTTCCTTCGCCTGCTGGGTGGGATAGGGACCGTACACGATGCCGCCTGCCTCCGCCGGTTGCAGTTGCACGCGTATGTTGGCGATGCTCTGCGTGGTTTCGCCCTCCACTCGCACCCGCCCGCCGACCTGCACACCGGCGCGGATGGTGAGGGAAATCCCTTCGATGTTCGATCCGCCGACCTGAATCGGCGCTTTTGCCGTGACAGTCTTCCCCGGTGCCATGGTTGCCCCGACTACGAAGTACGAGCCCGGCATCACGCGGCGAAACTCGAAGATTCCATCCGGTCCCACTCCCGTGCCGAAGCTCGTGTTGACGCCGGCCCCGTTGGTGTTGCGCGCCGAGAGCGACACATTAATCGTCGCCCGCTGCGCGGTAGCGCCTCCCGCCGGTGGTGGAACCTCGCTCGCGACGCGCCCCCGCACGGTCACCGTATGCATCTTCGCCAGCGGGATATCGATGTTGCGCAATTGCGCGCCCGGCGCCACGTCGACAGGCGCGGCGGCCGTGGGGTCCGTGGTGCGCGGAAACCAGGTGGTCACATACTCGTCCTCCGCCTGCGGCTGCATCGCATTCTGGCGCAGCGTGGCGCTCAGGTAGTAGCGTCCCGGCAGCAGGCCGAAGGCACGGTATTCGCCCAGATCGTTGGTGGACGCCCGATTCGCCGGTGACATCTGTCTGCGCCCCTGCATGTATCGCTGCCGCCATACCTGCACGTCCACGCCGCTCGCCGGCTCGCCATCTTCATCCAGTACGCGGCCGGCGATCACCCCGTGCGGTGTCAGCCGCATCGCCAGGTCACCCGATTTCTGTCCCGCCTCCAGGGTGAGCGGGGCGCCGGCCTTGCCAGGTCCGCGCGAGCCGTACTGGGTGGCGAGGAACCCGTTGCGTTCCGCCGAGAGCCGGTACTTGCCGGGCGCGATCCCTGTGATGGCGAACTGCCCCGCGGCATCCGTGGCCACCGTTTGGGCGTCCGCACTCCTGTTCATGGCAGGCGATATGTCGATCCGCGTCAAGGAGACCAACGCGCGCCGCACCGGCTCCCCGGTGGCCGCGTTCGACACCTGGCCGCTGATGGCGCATGAGTCGTCCGGTTTGGTCTGGGCCGCCAGCGCCAGCGGCAATAACAGGAGCGCAGCCATCCATCGCATGATTTCAGAGTGCCACAGATTGTGGGACAGACCATCGCTTTTCGTGGTCTGTCGGCGGCGGTCAAAAGCAGGAATGTTGACAGACGACATAAGGCGATCGTCTGTCCCACCCCGCCCTTACTGCTCGCGCAGCGCCGGAAACAGAGTGCGGTCCAGGATCCGCTTCGTGAACTCGTCCATGGTCAGGTACTTGTCCTGTTCGCGATCCAGGTAGAAGAGCTTGTCGCTAGGCAGCAGACCGAACTCCACCTCCATCGAGGACTCCCCGCGCTCCACCCTGAATCCCGGCAAGTCCGGCACCGAGATCACCTCCACCTTCGACAGGGGCTGCCACTTGCCGTCGCGGTCCTCCCGCACCGTAACCTGGATCCGGTCCGGCAGCAGCATGATCTTCGCCGAATGGGCGCCGAAGTTATCGTTGTAGCTCTGGACGCATTGCGCCAGATAGTCGTGAATTTCTTTCATGGCGTCCGGCAGCCGCTGCAGGTGCTTCGCCCGGAGCTCCCTACGCTCCCTCTCTTCCTGTATTCTCATCTGGAGCCACTGGAAAGGCATATCTGCCTCCATAGTACCGTGAAGCATGGTACCGTGACGCGATGCCGAAACAGTTGCGGCCAACCTGCTCATTTCATTCCGGAAAGCGCTTCCTTGGCCGGAATGCCCGCTAAGTTATACTGGTGCACGAGCGTCTTCCATGGCAATTTCCACTCCGAGCACCCCAGGACCATTCGTCAACCAGCCGATCACCGATTATCGCCAGCCGGAAAACGTCCGCATCATGCGCCAGGCAATCGCGGAGGTCCGCGCGCAACTGGGCCGCGAGTACGACCTGGTCATCGGTGGGGCGCCCACCCGCACGCGGGACAAGATCGTCTCCGTCAACCCGGCGAATCCCTCCGAAGTCATCGGCATCCACCAGAAGGCCGGTCTGGAACACGTCGAGCCCGCCATGCGGGCGGCGCTGGCCGCCTTCCAGAAGTGGCAGTACGCCCCGGTTGCGGAGCGCACCGGCGTGCTGTTCCGCGCGGCGGAGATCCTGCGCCGCCGCAAGTTCGAATTCAATGCCTGGCTGGTGCTCGAGGTCGGCAAGAACTATGACGAAGCCGAGGCCGATACCGCCGAAGCCATCGATTTTCTGGAGCTCTACGCGCGCCAGGCGCTGGTGCTCGACCGCGCCGAACCCATTGTCCAGGTACCAGGCGAGCGCGCCTTCCTGCGCTACATCGCGCTCGGCGTGGGCGCGGTGATTTCGCCCTGGAATTTCCCCACCGCCATCGCGCTCGGCATGACGGGCGCCAGTCTGGTCTGCGGTAACACGGTGGTCCTCAAGCCGTCGAGCGACTCACCCACCATCGCGGCCAAGTTCTTCGAAGCCCTGGTTGAGGCCGGCACGCCCGCCGGCGTGGTCAACTTCTGTCCGGGTACGGGCGCCACCTTCGGCAACGGTCTGGTAGCCCATCCCAAGACGCGCTACATCGCCTTCACCGGTTCGCGCGATGCCGGCCTGGACATTCACTCACGCGCCGCGCAGCCCCAAAAAGGGCAAATCTGGATCAAGCGCACGGTGCTCGAAATGGGCGGCAAGGACACCATCGTGGTGGATGCCGATGCCGATCTCGACGCCGCCGCCGAAGGCGTGGCCGCCGCCGCCTTCGGCTTCCAGGGCCAGAAGTGCTCGGCCTGTTCGCGCGCCGTGGTGCACCAGGATGTCTACGACGAGTTCCTCGATAAGCTGAAAGCGGCCACCGAAGAGATCGCCATCGGCTTGCCCGAAGACAACGCGCGCATGGGCCCGGTGATCAACCAGGGCGCCATGCAATCCATCCTCGGCTATATCGAAATCGGCCAACGCGAAGGGCGTCTCATTACGGGTGGCGGGCGTGTTCCGCGCGACGGCTATTTCATCCAGCCCACCGTGATCGCCGATCTCGATCCCATGGGCCGCCTCTCGCAGGAAGAAATTTTCGGCCCGGTGCTGGCCGTCGTCAAGGCGAAGAGTTTCGACCACGCCCTCGAAATCGCCAACAACACCGAGTACGGGCTCACCGGCTCCCTCTACACCACCAGCGAAGACAAGATCGAGCGGGCTCAGCGCGAGTTCCACGCCGGCAACTTGTATATCAATCGCAAGTGCACCGGCGCGGTGGTGGGCGCCCACCCCTTCGGCGGGTTCAATATGTCCGGCACGGATTCCAAGGCGGGCGGAACGGACTACTTGAACCTGTTTTGCCAGGCGAAGGCAATCGGGCGGAAACTGTCTGCCGCCCGTTGAACTGCGATACTGTTGTCTTGAATCGCTTTGAAGCCAGGCGGCTGCCCTTCTATCTGACCTTCGCCAGCGTGGTCGCGGTGCTGTGCTCCAATTCGGCGTCGAACTGCCTGATCGCCTCCGCGGTGGTGGCGCTTCTGGTATGCCATTTCCGGTTCGGCGGCGCGTTACGTTTTCCGCCGGTGAAGTTGCCGCTCGGCCTGTTCTTTCTGGCCACGCTGATCAGCCTGGCGCTTTCCGGACACATCGGCGAAGGCTGGCCGGGCCCCCGCAAGTTCTACCTGTGCGTGGTGCTGCTGCTGGTGGCCAGCACCTTTCGCAAACTGAGTGAAGTGCGCGCGCTGGTGGTGGCGTGTACGGGCATGATGACTCTCTCCGCGCTGTGGAGCCTGGGCCAGTTCTGGCGCAAGGTGCAGGAGGCGCAAGCGCTGCATGAGGATTTCCGCGTGTACTACACGGTCAAGCGCATCACCGGATTTACCAGCCACTGGATGACGCTCTCCGGCCAGGAAATGATCGTGCTGATGCTGCTCGGCGCGCTGCTGTTTTTCGCCGCCGGCGGATGGTTGGCGCGCTGGCTGGCGGCGGCCGGAGTGGTCATCGCCATCGCGTTCGTGGCCGCCTATACGAGGTCCATGTGGATGGGCGCGGCGCTCGGCGGCGGGTACCTGGTGTGGCAGCGCGATCGGCGGTGGCTGTTGTTGGCGCCGGTTCCGGTGGCGCTGCTGCTTTGGCTGAACCCGATGGGTGTGGGCAACCGTATGATGTCGGTGTACCATCCGGCGGGCGATCTGGATTCCAACCAGTTCCGCGTGGTTTGCCGGCGCGCGGGGTGGGAGATGATCAAAGCGCACCCGTGGTTCGGGCTCGGTCCCGAGCAGGTGAAGGCGCAGTTCCTGCAATACATCCCCGCCGACGTGCCGCGCCCCTTGCCCACCGGCGCCTACATGCATCTGCACAACGTCTACCTGCAATACGCGGCGGAGCGCGGGGTGCCGGCGCTGGCCGCCTTCCTGTGGTTCCTGGGCAGGATGCTGTGGGACTTCCTGCGCGCCGCGCGGCGCACTACGGCGCGGGAGGGCGAGCGCCGTTTCGTGCTGTATGGGGCGATTGCCGTGACGATCGCGTTATTGAGCGCGGGATGGTACGAGCACAATCTGAACGACGGCCACATTCTCCCGCTGTTCCTGGCGGTGTGCGCGTGCGGGTACCTGGCGGTGCCGGGGCCAGGGAAGACGTGCGTTCCCCGCAGAGACGCAGAGGCGCAGAGTTAAGCGCAGAGAAAACCAGAATCAGAAACCAAGTTCAACGAAAGGGGCAAGCTTGGTGCCTCCCTCGATGGCTCCAGAGGGAGCGGATCGCGCGGCCCTTTCCGCCGAGGCGCGGATCCCGCTCCTTCCCAATCTCGTTTTTGTCTTCTCTGCGCTTAACCCTGCGTCTTTGCGTCTCCGCGGGGAATCGAATCCCCGTTTGTTACCGGCTTAGCCGAATCCGGGAGGGGTTGTACAGAGCTTCAGTGGCCACCCGCGATCTTGACTCCGCCCATCGACTCCGCCTTGCTGAACCTCGACCAGTTGAAGCCGTAGAAGGCGACCAGGGAGAAGCAGACCATCGGCACGGCGAAGCCGCGCGACATATCCCATTTCTCGGCCACCGCGCCCATCAGCTTGGGCAGGATGGCGCCGCCCATGATGGCCATGACGATGAAGGCCGATGCCTTCTTGGCGCGCGCGCCCAGGCCGAAAATCCCCAGCGCGAAAATGGTGGGGAACATGATCGACATGAAGAAGTAGCTGGCGAATACGCAGATCGCCGAAAACCATCCCAGCTTCAGGAATACGAGCAGGCAAACCGCCACGTTGATGGCTCCGTAGAGTCCGAGCACCTTGTGCGCCGAGAACTTGCGCAGAATGCCCGCGCCAGAGAAGCGGCCCACCAGGAAGCAAAAGAAGCCGAACGACGCCAGGTTGCTGGCGCCCCGGTCGCTAAGGTGCAACACACCCGTCTTGCCGGTCTCGAACCAGCTCTGCAGCATCCCGGCCGCCCAGGAGTGCGGGATGGCTGGCAATTCCTTGGTCATGTAGTTGATGAAGAAGCTGAAGATGCCGGCCTGCGCCGCCACGTAGAAGAACTGCGCCAGGGTGGCCGCCGAGAAGTGCGGGTGCGACCAGATACTGTGGTGGGAAATCTTCCTGGCGACCGGGGCCAGTACGGCCGCCGCGGCCCCGAGCGCCACCACCCCGCCGACCACCAGAATCCGGTTGATGGTGCCCACTTTGATGCCGACCGTGGAAAGGATCACCCACAGAATCATGCCGCAGGAGAGAACCAGCACCGCCGAGTTCAACCACAGCAGCAGGTAGACCAGCGGGCGGCTGAACTCGCGGTCCGCCACGGGGGCCACTTCGGTGTCCGCGCCGTTGGTGGCGCCGCTCTCGTCAAGGTGGTAATCGTCCTCGGCCTTGATGTCCGGTACGTTGGCAAAGTAGAAGATGACGGCGATCACGATCACCACCGCCGCCACCACCGCATACGGAATGTAAAGCGTCAGGCTGCCGGTGCTCACCCCGGCCGCGTTCTTGGAGTAGAAGAACATGCCGCCGATGATGGGTCCGAAGATCCAGCCGACGCCGTTGCACGACTGCGCCAGGTTGATGCGCGTCGCCGCATACCTTTGGGGACCCAGCACCGTGGTGTACGGATTGGCCACCGTCTCCAGGAAGGTCAGGCCGCTGGCGATCACGCACACACCCACCAGGAACGCCCAGAAGGCCGCGATATGGGTGGCCGGGATGAACCAGAATCCGCCGGCCGCGACAATCAGCAACCCGGTGATGATACCGCCCTTATATCCCAGCTTGCTCGCCAGCATGCCCGCCGGCATCGACATCAGGAAGTAGCCCAGGTAGTGGGCGAACTGCACCCAGGCGGACTGTGAGTAAGTGAGCCCCAACGCATCCTGAAAGTGCTTGTCCATCACGTCGATCATGCCGTTGCACAACCCCCAGAGGAGGAACAACGAGCTCACCAGGATGAACGTGAACACCAGGTTCGTCCCGTCATTGCCGATAAAAAGGCCCTTCTTGTCTGCTTGATTCATGGTGGTTGGGACGATTTTAGCAGGGATGCAGGTCGCGGCGGCGGATAGTTAACGATATTATTTGTGCAAACCCCGCTACAGCACGTGATAATATCCGCCGCGCTCCAGCACTTCCACCGGCACGCCGAACAGCCCGCTCAGCGCGCCGGCCTCCAGCACGCGCTCCTTGGGACCATCCAGCACCACGCGGCCCTGACGGATCAGTACCACGCGGCGCATCTCCGGGATGATGTCCGGCAGGTGGTGCGTCACCATCAGGATGCTGATGCCGTGGCGCGCCAACTTGCGCAGCACTTCGCGCAGCTCCCAGGTAGCGCGCAGATCCAGGCTGGTGGTGGGTTCGTCCAGCACCAGCGCCCGCGGATCGTGGACCAATGCCCGCGCGATCAGGATCCGCCGCGCCTCGCCGCTCGACATTTCATTGGTGTGCCGCGCCGCCAGGTGCCCGATTTCGAGCAGTTCCATCACCTCGCGTGCCTTGCGTTCCATCTCCGCGGTCACCGCGTGGTGGGGCCAGATGCCGACGCTGCCGAAGAATCCGGAGAGGGCGATTTCGTAGCCCGAGTAGTCGCGCGTGCACATCTGCATCCAGTCGTTGGACACGATGCCGAGGTGATGGCGAAGGTCGAAAAGGCTCCACTGGCCGCGCCCCATGATGCGCAGCGCCCAGGGCTCAGGCTTCAGCACGGGGTACAGTTCGCGTGAAATCAGCTTGATCAGGGTCGATTTGCCGCACCCGTTGGGCCCCAGGATGGCGATATGCTCGCCCTGCGCGATGGAGAGCGAGACCGAGTCCAACGCGATGCGCTCCTGACGCCGCACGGTTACGTTTTCCAGCTCGATGAGGGGAATCAACTTCCTATTCTAACCGTGGGGTCTCCGTGGAGCGGGCGTCTCGCCTGCCATGCCGGTATTCGAACCGGCATTCTTCGAAGAACGCCGGCAAGGACGCCGGCGTGGCAATCGGGGTACCCCCTGGGTCTGGTCGCTCCACGGATGCAGCCCGATGATCGGCCGGGCGTTCATGATAAGGCGCACTATTTGCGCCGCACTACACTAGGATGCCTGGGGGCCGAGCGAGAAGAAAAAGGTAGCGCCCACGCCGGCCTCGCCTTCGGCCCAGACGCGCCCGCCGTGCTTGGCGACGATGCGCTTGACGGTGGCGAGACCGACGCCGGAGCCTTCGAAATCAGCCTGGGAGTGCAGCCGCTGGAAGACGCCGAAGAGGCGGTCGGCATCTTGGGCGGCGAAACCGGCGCCATTGTCGCGCACGGCGATGACCGGCGCGGGGAGGGTGCCACCGGCCGGAAAAACCTCGATGCGGGCGGGTTCGCGGCCGCGGGTGAACTTCAAGGCGTTGGAGAGCAGATTGACCAGCACGATGCGCAGCAGGCTGGGGTCGGCATCGAGCGCGGGCAGGGGGGCAACCGACCACTCTACCTGCCGCCCCTGGGTTTCCGAAGCGAGTTCTTCGATCACTTCGTTCACCAGGGGGCCGGGATCGACGAGTTGCCTCGAGATCGGGCAGCGCCCCAATCGGGAGAACCCCAGCAAACTGTCGATCAATTCCCGCATACGGTCCACGGAACGCAGGATGCGGCCGACCAGCGTCTGGGCGGACGCATCGCGGTGCTCGACGGCTTCCTCCTCGAGCATCTGGGCGAAACCCTTGATATGGCGCAAGGGGGCGCGCAGGTCGTGGGAGACGGAGTAGGCAAATGCCTCGAGTTCCTCATTGGCGGCCACCAGTTCGGCGGTGCGCTCGCGGACGCGCTCTTCGAGGCGGACGTTCTGGGCTTCGATCTGGTCCCGCGCGCGCTTGCGCGCTGTGACATCGTGCAGCAGAATCAGCGTGGCCGGTTCGTCGTCCCACTCGATCTCGATGGCGCGCACTTCGGCGGTGCGCGACGTGCCATCGGGCAACGGAATATCGATATCGACCGTACCGGGCTGGATGAGGAAGCTGCCGGCCTGTTTTACCAGATCGGCGGCGCAACGGCCGTACATATCCTCGGCGCCGAAGTTGACAAAGCGCACCGCGCCCGCCCGATCGAGGATCAGGATGACGTCCGCGCTGGCTTCGACGACGTGCCGCAAGGCGGCCCGGTTCTTCTCCAGTTGGGTGGCGCGCAGTTCCAGGTCCACGCGCACGCGATGGCGTTCGATGGCGAACTTCAAGGCGCGCACCAGCAACGGCCCGGTGCCTGGGCCCTTGACTACGTAGTCCTGGGCGCCGAGGCGGAGCGCCTCCAAGGCGATTTCCTCGTCGTGGACGCCGGTATGCACGATGAGGGGCACTTCGGGCACGGCGGACCGGAGGCGTTCGAAGGTCTCCATACCCCGGCTGTCGGGCAGGTTCAGGTCCAGCAGAATGGCGTCAAATTCGTGGGTGGCCAGCAGGTCCAAGCCGTCGGTGAGGCGGGGAACCACGGTGAGACGGGCGTCGATCAGGGCTTCGCCCGTCAACTCGGCATGCAGCAACCGGGCGTCGCCCGGGTTGTCTTCGAGCACCAGGACTTCCACCCGGTCGCGCGCTTTTCCCAAAGGCTGGTCTTGACTCATGGCAGCGGATTGCCGCGCCGTGGAAACTACTGCATCTTCCATTGTCGCCGATTCCGCGCCGGTTGGCCAACATTTTGCGCGAAGCTTGTGGGGGGGCCCGGCTCACTGCCCCAGAATGATCTTGCGCGTCGTCATGCCGCTCTTGATTTCGACCTGCTCGGTGGCCTGCCGCCCGCCCTTCTCGATCATGATGGAGTAAACCCCCAGGGCGAGCGGGATCTGCGCCGGGGTGAGCTGATCGATGCGTTTGCCGTCGACCGAAATTGCCGCACCGTCGGGAACGCTGGTCAGCATCAGGGTGCCGCCGGCGCGCCGCAGCGCCACCGGCGTCAGTTCCATGGGGCCCGCACCCACCGTGAACTCGCGCCGCTCGATTTGGTAGCCGGGGAGGGTAAGCGACAGCGAGTGCATGCCCGGCGCGGCGCGCAGCGAGCACGGCGTGGGACATGCCAGGGACGGATTGCCGTCGAGGGTCGCTGTGGCGCCCCCCGGACTGCTCATGAAGCTCACCTCTTGCGGCGCGCCCGGCCGCGCCGTTGCCGTTGCACGTTCGGTCTTGGGCGTGGGCTTGACGGCGCTGGGCGCGGGGTTGGCAGGCGGAAGCGCCTGCCCCACTTTGGGCACGCTGGGCGCGGGGTTGGCAGGCGGAAGCGCCTGCCCCACTTTGGGCACGCTGGGCTCGGGGTTGGCAGGCGGAAGCGCCTGCCCCACTTTGGGCACGCTGGGCCCGGGGTTGGCAGGCGGAAGCGCCTGCCCCACTTTGGGCACGCTGGGCGCGGCGTTGGCAGGCGGAAGCGCCTGCCCCACTTTGGGTACGGTGGGCCCGGGGTTGGCAGGCGGAAGTGCCTGCCCCACTTTGGGCACGCTGGGCTCGGGGTTGGCAGGCGGAAGCGCCTGCCCCACTTTGGGCACGCTGGGCGCGGCGTTGGCAGGCGGAAGCGCCTGCCCCACTTTGGGTACGCTGGGCTCGGGGTTGGCAGGCGGAAGCGCCTGCCCCACTTTGGGCACGCTGGGCGCGGGGTTGGCAGGCGGAAGCGCCTGCCCCACCGGGCTCGGCTTGGCATCTCCAGGAGTGGCCGCGGCCGCGGGCGCGGGCACCGGCGGCACAGCCACCACCGGCGATTCCACCTTCGGCGCCGCAGCCCCGTGCTCGCCGCTATCGGACGGCGGCCGGCCCGGCATGAGCCACGGGGCCGCCTGCCAGCCGATCAACGCCAGTAATCCCGCCGCCACCAGAACCGCCAACAGGAATGGGAGGAATCCGGACTTCCGCCCGGTCTCGATGGTGGCGGTGGCGGGTTCGGCCCGGCCCTTGCGCCGCGGCGGCGGCAGCGCGGCCGGCGCGGGTGCGGCGAGGGCGGGCGCCTGCACATCGGCCATCGTCGGCGCATTCAGCAATCCGCCGCGCGGCATCGACCTCCACCCCTTGGTGGCGCCACACGCCTTTTCCAGCGACTCGATAAAATCCTGGCAATTGCGGTACCGCCCGTCCGCCTTCTTGGCCAGCGCCTTGCGCAGCACGTTCTCGATGCCGGTACTCAGGCTCGGATTGAGACGGTGCGGCGGCACCGGCTCCTCGGCCACGATCTTATACACGACCGTGGTCAGGTGCTCGCCCGTGTACGGCTTCTCGCCGGTCAGCATCTCATAGGCGATCACCGCCAGGGAGAACTGGTCGCTGCGCCCATCCACCGGCTGCCCCTGCACCTGCTCGGGCGACATGTAGTGCGGCGTACCGACGATGGCCCCGGTCAGCGTCAGGTTCTCCGCCGCCGTGATCTTGGCGATGCCGAAATCCGCGATCTTCGCCGTGCCGTCCGCCGAAAGCATGATGTTGGCGGGCTTGACGTCGCGGTGCACGATGCCCTTGGAATGCGCGTAGTCGAGCGCCGCCGCGGTCTGCGCCAGGATGCCGAACATGCGCTCTGCCGCCAGCGGCTGGGCTTCGCTCAGCACCTGGTCCAGCGTCGGCCCATCCACGTATTCCATGGCGATGTAGGCCAGGTCGCCCTGCTGCTCCACGTCGTAGATGGTCACGATTCCCGGATGCGAGAGCATGCCGGCCGACCGCGCCTCGCGGAACAGGCGCTCGCGCTGGCGGTCGAT
>Ga0182021_10002711_pt1 | contig 20712 bp, 18 predicted proteins | sample 612E3MmetaG_FD_120493 | JGI IMG/M metagenome (GOLD analysis project Ga0182021, IMG submission 120493) | Permafrost microbial communities from Stordalen Mire, Sweden - 612E3M metaG (Illumina Assembly) | ecosystem: Environmental > Terrestrial > Soil > Wetlands > Permafrost | place: Sweden... | reverse complement strand
AGGCATGACTTTCGATACTACGAACCATCTCATCCAAATCCGGAACTACAAGTATCTTAAAGCCGCATTCACAAACAACCAACAGCAACCTTTGATCTGAATTCTTCTTATTCATTCTATTAAAGGACCTTTTCCGCAGTTAGAATAAGGAAAATTAATAAATGTATCTCCAATACTCGGTCGCTTCAATATATTGAGATTATTTAGCAAAGAAATAATGATACTTTGTATTTCCTCAAGACGCGCTTGGAGGCTGTCTAAAGCTGTTCTACCCGAATCTGCCAAAACATATAACCTTGTTTTTTTGTCAGATATTACTTTAATGGATCCCCTTCTTTCTAGCTTGTAGAGAATAGAATATAGAGTGCCTGGACTCATTCGAATGTCATAGTTTTTGTGAAAGAAAACAATTATGTCTGAGGCATTTAGAGCACGTCTCTTAGTCAATTCGTCTAATATTGCAATATCTGAGAATGCTTTAAGCAGCTTTCTTTTTTCTTCCAACACAAATTTGTTGTCAAAAACCGAATTTTCTATATTCTCTAAAACCTTAGTTTGTTCACCGCCAAGGTGAATTCCATCTGTCATTCCCGCACACACTCAAATCTCAATTGCTTGTCTTTAAATTTAAAACTATCGTCTGCACTGCGCCCGGCAAAACTTTAATTAAATTTATCATATAAAAAAATGTAGATTATTTCATTTTGAACAGTCAGGTCACCGAATTTCCTTGTAAGGTTCTCAATTTCAATCATATCAAGCAGGCACGATTCAGTTTCATTCTTTCTGAAAAGATCGCAGGTTTGAACTCTCAATGCTTCTTTTAATTAGAAAATGAGTGTTAGATATAGAGAGGCAATTTTTCACTTTTTGACTAATAGTGGTAGAGGTTAAGAGCGTGTTTTATATTGGGTTCAGGACAGACAGCTTCAAGCGTACACCTTCTACTCTTTAGGGACATCACTGTTGCACTTAGTTGTGCATTGTCAGAAAATTGGTTTTGGAGCAACATTTCATTGCCAAATAGAAACATGAATTTCAAGTTCGTAGCAAAATTCATATCGCTAATAAGCGAATTAAACCAATACTTGTGTATTCGAGTTTGGATAAGTTGAAACATATTGATCTCGCGCTTTTTGAAGAAGATAAATCGGTGGTTGAGAAGACTTTAGTGGAAGAAAGTGCGGACGCATCCGTTTTGGAGTTAAAAGGGAAATGGGCCGAAGCATTTGGCAAATCCCACTCACGATTCGCCACATTGTTCTCTAAAATGCTAACCGCCGTAGCATACTACAAAGTTATAACAGATAAAAATGGAAAACCTCTCCATTATGTTTGCCTTGAAGCAAATAAGGCCTTTGAAAAAATAACCGGACTCAAAAGAGAGAACTACTTAGGCAAAAAAGCAAATGATTTGTGGCTAACGAATGGAAGTAATCTCCATAAAGTAATTGATACTTATGGACGTGTATCTTTTACCACAGAGTCACTTCAATTTGAATACCAAATGGACCCGTTAAAGAAATGGTACAACGTTTCTGCCTTCAGCGTAGAAAAAGGCTATTTTGTCACGATATTCGAAGACATAACTGAACGCAAACGAATGGAGGAGGAACTCCGTCAGGGAGTAAAATACAACCGTGGTTTAATAAATGCCAACCTTGACCCTCTAGTGATAATAGGTCAAGATGGCAAAATAAATGATGTTAATCGCGCGACAGAAAAAATAACTGGACGAACGCGCGCCGAACTCATCGGCACCGATTTCTCTGACTATTTTACCCAGCCAGAAAAGGCACGTTCAGGCTATGAGATAGCTCTCCAAAAAGGCTCTATTCGTGATTACGAGCTGGAAATAAAAGGTAAAAATGAGAGCACAAAACCAATTTTATACAACGCCTCGGTTAATCTTAACGACCAAGGTGAAAGCATCGGCGTGTTCGCCGCTGTACACGATATATCAGAACTCAAAAATTTACAGGAAGATTTAATCAAATCAGCGAAGTTCACTGTCATAGGTCAGTTGGCTTCTGTTGTTGGGCATGAACTTAGAAATCCATTAGGGGTAATAAAGAACTCTGTCTACTTTCTCAATATGATGCTCAAAGATGATGCGGATGAGAAAATAGTTAAGCACTTGAAAATTTTGGACAAACAAGTCAATTCCGCAAACGACATCATAAGCGATCTTCTTGACTTAACAAGGCAGAAAGTACCTAATCTTGAGTTAACCGATTTGAATAAAATAGTGACGAATGCAATGTCCAACGTCACGATACCCGCGAATATAGTAGTAGACACCAAACTAGGAAAAATTCCTGAAACGCTTCTTGACAAAGAGCAAATCCAAAAAGTAATTCAAAACTTGGTTATGAACTCAATTCAAGCTATGTCTGAAGGCGGAAAACTTTTAATTCAAACCGCAAAACAAGACGGCATCTTGGAAGTAATTGTAAAAGATACAGGAGTGGGTATCCCAAAGAAGGATATAGCCAGTCTCTTCACACCCCTTTTCACTACTAAGGCTAAGGGAATAGGCTTAGGATTAGTCATTTGCAAGCAAATAGTAGAAGGACACAATGGGACCATCACAGTTGAAAGTAAAGTTGGTGAAGGATCAACATTCGTTGTTAAGTTACCTATTAAAGTAGAGAAGCAAATCGTTAAACAACCAGTTTCCGATACATCCATGGCATTCAAAGATGGTGTCAAGATTGAAGGATAAAGCTGACATTTTGGTCGTTGATGACGACGTAGACTTGGCAGATACCTTATCCGATATTTTAACAGCCTTAGGGATTCACGTTGAAATCGCACACGACGGATGCAAAGCAATTGAAAAAATCAAGACCAAAATGTTTGACATTGTTCTGATGGATATAAAAATGCCACGTATGAATGGAGTAGAGAGCTACAAAAAAATCAAACAAATTCGATCAGAAACCACCGTGGTGTTGATGACTGCTTACGCTGCCCAAGATCTCATAGCTGAAGCCTTGAAGGAAGGAGTCTACGGAATCTGGTATAAACCCGTAGAAATCCCAAAAATCGTCAAACTTGTTGAAAATACCCCAAAAAAAGGCGCTTTGCTTTTGGTAATTGATGATGACCTGTCTACATGTGAAACCTTAGTCGACATTCTCCAACAGAAGGGCTACAGATTGACCCAGGTAAGTAGCGGCGAAGAAGCAAAGAGTAGACTCAAAGAAAACGATTACGATTTAGTGTTCATTGATGTTAAAATGCCAGTAATGAACGGCCTCGAGACTTATCTGGAATTACGGAAAATCAGACCGTATATTAAAGCAATTATGATTACAGCTTACCGCCAAGAAGTAGAGACCATTGTGGAAGAAGCCATTAAACAAAACCTCTACACTTGCTTATACAAACCCATCGAAGTGGATAACTTGTTGAAGATTGTTGAAAAAATACTTGCTGAAAAAACAAAAATTAAAAGTCAAAAGATTGGAGTAAATTGAAAATGACAAAAAAAGTGAACATTCTATTAGTTGATGATGAAGAGGAATCACTTGAAACGTTAAGTGACATTCTTCAGGAAAAAGGGTTCGATACCGAAACCGCCAAAACTGGAAAAGAAGCCCTCGCAAAAGCAAAAGAACGGTTCTTTAACATTGTCCTCTTAGATATAAAATTGCCAGACATGACAGGTATAGAAGTCCTTAAGGCTCTCCGAGGAAAGCATTTGTCCACGATGATCATAATGATAACTGCAAACGCAACCGTGCAAAACGCAATAGATGCCAATAACTTCGGAGCTGGCGCCTACCTCGTGAAGCCCATAGAACCGGAAGCACTTTTCCAAGCAATAAAAGACTGCCTTAAGAAGCAAGAGATATTCAACCTTCAAATTAGTCAAGGTGTGCGAAAAATCCCCGTCAGCGTGTCTCTATCAAACCGCATATTACAGCAAATAGACCAAGAAGCTAAACAGCAGAAGAGAACAAGAAGCAAATATATAGAGCTACACTTTGAAACTTATTTCTTCAAAAAAACTTTACCAAATAAAAAGGCAGATAGCAAAACGCCATACGCTATCGTAGGATAGAAAGGAATTCAAAATAGAATTTAGTTCCAACCAAGCGCGTCAGCCGATGTTAAACTATTTGGATTAACTTTTTCTTGCTTAAGCGATTTTTATTTGAATGAATAAGCTCTTTAATAAAGAGAAGAATTAAGGTTCTTGATTAATTCTGCCCAGGTTGAATTAGACGATGTTTTGAAGCCGGGAAAGGGGTTGATTTGGTCCAATCATTGTTAGTCTAGTCCGCATCTGAACTAGTTGCGATTCCTTTTTTGTTTTGCCAATCAGTAGACTGCTAATGTCGGATTTTCGCTTTGAACCGTTGACCTCGCTAAGATTAAAGGCGCCGCTTGTATTCGGATTTTATTGTCATTTGATATGTTCTTGACGATGAGGTTGAGTGAGCTTTCAGTGAAGCTCAGGACGTTTTTTCCTTCGTTGGTGAGTTTGTACATTTTTCGTGGTCTTTCGGTGTCCATGTTCCAAGCGCTTGTTACGTAGCCTTTTTTCTCAAGTAAGCCTAGTAAGGGGTAGACTGTGCTGGGTCCGAAGTAGACGCCAAAGCCTTTGCGGATTTTAGTGATGATCTGGTAGCCGTGCATGGATTCTTTGTCAAGGTATTGAAGGACAATCATGTCTAAGAGTCCTTTGGTGAGTTTTGTTTGGGTTTCTTTTTGGTAGTTATTGTTCATTTTATGTTTTTCTCCTGTTGTTTTATTGTTAAGATGTGAATGTTATATTCTAAGACACATTTCTTATGTCTTCATAGTACGTGAACCGTACCCTTAAACCCTCGCACATAACTCAAGCATACAAAAGCAACCAAAAACCCCCAATTGTCCAACACACAGGCAGGTCAATACGTAAAATATCTCCAAAAAAACAATATATTCAGTTTAAGAGGAGCTGTACAACAGACCAACAGAAAAACCAAGTCTTGATTTATAAACAAGGTAAATCGAAACTTAGAGTAAAAGAATGAGCATTCAAGACTTGTCATTTCCATTGCACCCTTCATCACTTGAATCATAAATCAAATTAGAAGGCCGCTAAGGGATGCGATTACTACTGTTTAACACGAAGTTATCAAGTATTTCATAAAGCTTAAAATTGCAAGGAAAAAAATCTTTTCTTATACTGCCATCCCTATATACTTCACAATGCTATAATAGGGATTTGTCGGGATTTTTAAGAAGAATTCAAACCTATTCCATGCTACTTTGCTTTCTAAAGACAGTTCTGGCAAAAAAATATGGAAGAAAATAACTTTGAGACATACAAAACCAATCATAATCGAGCACCTCGCCTATATTTCGGTGAAGCATCATGTCTACCTTTCGGAGCTATACCATGCTTTAGTTTCGGCAAGAGAAAGTGGAGAATCTACCTGTAAGACCTTAACAATCAAGTACCGCGGCATCAAAAGCAATCAAGTTATCTTTCTAATCACAAAAGGCATTGTCGTTATAGCGCAGTTCCGAGTTGCGGAAGAATTTTTGCTTAGAAAGGACATAAGTTTTGAGAGCTGGCTGGATACTGACAAAATACGCAGACAAATAAATAAACAAAATCTTAGGCTTGATTCAACTTTAATTCAAAACTTGCGATACGGGATGAAGAAGGTTAATCTAACGGCAGAAGTTTTGGAGACCGAAAAACCCCACCTAATACACACTCAGTATGGAAACAGTGTCATGCTAACTGAGGTTTGGATAGGTGATGAAACTGGAAAAGTCAAGCTTTGCCTCTGGGGTGAACAAGCAACCTTCCCCGTCGTAGGTGACATAGTGCAAATCAAGAATGCATCAATACGAACTTTCAGGGAAGAAAGACTACTAACTTTGGGAAAACTCGGATCACTCAGCATTCTACGGACGCTAATTGTTGATAATGGTAACGTGACCTCATGAAAGCGGTCCAACTTCTTTTAGAATTAGTGTCATTATCTGTGCCAACTTAAGCGTAAAGAAATCTCACATGGTTTTAAATGCCGACCAACAAATGGAAATAATATAGAAAATGTTGCAGAGTATACACAAGTAGGCTATAGAAATCAGAAAACTACCTAGGCGGTACCTAAGTTAAATACAGGTTCACAGTTTATTGAGGCAATAATTTCAGCGGCAAATTCCTCTTGTTCTTCAGTCCCAGTCACAGCTATCCAGCAGGAGCCTTCGGCGCCACAAACACCGCCAGCAGCAATCAACTCTACCTCAGCACCAGTTAAAGCAGTTAAAGCATCTAACTCAGTAAATACTTCTCCAACAACAGGCAGCAAACGGTACCCGATCACGCCTGGTGCGTTGAGCTTTTCCGCTAAAGAAGTTAAATCGCCGTTTACACGTTTTTCAATGCCTATTGGTATTATGAGTTTTACTCGGCGTCCCAAAACAGCGGGTAGGGCTAAACCTATGGTTCCAGCTTTCGGGTGACCAATCAAAATTGCTGCCTGTTTACGGGTTAAATCTAGTGCGTTTGCGCCCTTCAAGATTACATCGCCCTCTTTGAGCATGTCAACGACGTCAGCAACTGTTTTACCTTTTTGCCACACACCCCCCGCTATTACAACGTCGCCAGGAAACTTGCCCTCGTCAACAAGTCGCCCCTCAGCGGTCACTGACTTGGTCGGCGGTAACGTTATTCCCCGAAAGAATCTAGCCCTAGAGAAATTATTTGGGATATTGTTAGTTTTGAAAATTTCTTCAGCTACATAGCCATTGGTTGTTCCAGCAACAATCACCAGCGTTCCGGTTTTGAGCGCTTTCTTAATTGCGGGGTGGTTTGCCAGAGTTTTGGCAATTAAGCGTTTTCCTGCCGCAGGAGTAATAAGGAATTGTTTCATAATTGGCGCCTCAATGATTGTTAATTGAAAGCCTGTATTATAATAATTTTGTTAAGAGATCCTCGGTGCTGCTAATTGCGTTGCAAGAGGCACAATTTAGAGCTGCTAAGGCCGTCAAGCTCAAAAACCATTTCGGACATGCTTTTCGTCATGTCTTTTTCTATTGCTCAGTGAGCGCAAAGCATTCTTAGTCAGGAAAAGAAGTTAATAGCAACAAACGTTGAAGTTAGAAAGGTGAGTACATCCTGAAGTCTCTGATGGTCTTAGTCTCTTATCATCACAACAACACTGAGAAGTTAGCGGAAGTTATGGCGAAAGTGCTTGATGCACAAATAAAGACGCCCGAAGAAACTAATCCCGAGGACCTTCAACAGTACGACCTAATTGGTTTCGGTTCAGGAATATACGCTGGAAGACACCATAGGACGCTTCGTAAACTCGCAGACGAGCTTCCACGAGTCGTTAACAAAAAAGCATTCATATTCTCAACCTGTTCGAATACTAAAAAAGCACCTAAATATCACTCACTTCTCAGAGAGAAACTTCAATCTAAAGGATACACGATAATTGGGGAGTTTAATTGTGCTGGATTCATCACTTGGGGTCCATATAAAATAGTTGGTGGATTAAAGAAAGGCAGACCAAATTTAGACGACCTCAAACTTGCAGAGGAGTTCGCTTCAAGACTGAAAGGGTAACCTCAAAGAGATGAGTACACAAATTTAAGAACTAAATCTCGTAGCTGGAATATCAGGAATACTCAGCATTATTTTGCCTTGTCAGATCAATTCCAACTTGAAATTGTTTCTCACCGATTTTATGTTTACGAAGTGTTGATCTAGTGTCGATAGTGTTAAGTCTCTTCTGATGCATATTGTGGCAATTAATATGTCAATTGTTGGAAGAGGTTTACCCTTTTTGAGCAGAGCAGCAGAAATTTTTAAACTTTCGTTGTATTCATCGATTGTTTGGTATATCACGTCTAGTTCTTTGAGCTCTAGAGCTTTTGGGAACTCGATAATGTTGAATATTGTTGTTAAGCCTTTGAAGTTGGTCTTATCAGTTTTGAGGTGATTTATGAGCTGATTTGTGTCGTAGACAATCTCTTCCATTCAAGTTTCCTGCCTTTTTCATACTGTTCAGTTGCTTTATCAAGCGTTATGTCGGCAAGATCTATGTTGGAGTCTTTGAGCATATTTGCTAGTTTGCTTGACGGCACAACTCCTTCTTCGACGATTTCCATTTTGTTGATGTAATCTGCTATTGACTTTCTCACAACTTCGCTCCATTTTATTTCTGCATGTCTCTTCATCTTCTCGCAGAGCTCTGAAGGGATTGAGATAGTCATGTTTGTCATAACTAAAATTTAAGTAAAAATACATATTTAAGTATTATTACTGAAATATTCCAAAAATATTGATTGCAGTTTACGCCACCTGTTTGGAAAATGTAAATCACAACTTCTGGGTCCAACCAGATTTTTCGTTTACACATATGTCGAGTACTTATGATGAATTATGAACAAATCACAACCATATTTATATTCTGTTGGGCAACTAAGTAATTATAAAAGAAAATGGTGAAAATATGTTTGGATTAATTGATGTAGCCTCAATAGCAACAATCGTAGCTTTATTTGCCTTTGTAGTTTATAACATCAAGGTGGAACTCAAAACCAAAATATAATGCCAAATTCGGCATCCAACTTGTGGTGAAAAAAATGATTGAAACCAGTATACCCTTAGTAGCGTTATGCGCAAGCTCGTTTATGGCAATGTTTGCGTATTATCCAATAAAATATCGACGGTTCCCAAAAGAACAAGTCTCAAGAGCTCAAATTTATGACAAAGTCAGGTAGACAAAATTACGCGGTTCACAAAATGGAAAGGAGGCAATTGAAAAATGCTGTCGCGAGATTGTGACGGCTGCACTCTCCTACACATTTGCAGTGAACGCTACAAACGCGTTAACAAAAATGAGAAAGTGTACTGCCCAGACGGAACAGCTCATTTAGTAGACCAAAATTTACTCTAAACTTTTGTTAATTTATTTCTCGCTTTCATTTGGCAGGGCAATGTTTGGCTATGACGCCATTGAAAAGACACCTGACAAAGCTAAAGTTTATGTTTCTGATAGTACATCGATGAGAATGCGCTGTTCTGCCTTCCTAATATGCTCCCCTAACGTTGAGCCCACAATGTTAAGCTTCTTAGCTAGTTTCTCTGAATTTATTCTTCGCGGGATGTCGTAGTAGCCGAGCTTGTAAGCTACAATTAGGACTTCCCTTTGCTTTTCAGTTAGCTTACTGAGGGGAGAGTCGGGTGAGAAGTTTGCTTGAGTCAATAAAACTACTTTATGTCGAATCCCTAGGGCGGTTATCTTCTTGACAAATTCGCCGACTTGTTGTTCACTTCCAAGGAAGGATAACGTTAGTTTTTTTCCGCTAATTTTAAGCGGAGGAAACAAATATCCGCCTATCCCTAAATAGTCTAGAATTGAGGATAAGCTTGGTCCGCCTTTTAAGAAGACGGTAAATGTTTTGCTATTTTCTTTTTCAAGAAGCTGCGCTTCAACCATTAGGCCTCCGATAAGCAGGTCTTCGATTCTGGATGAGGCGTCTTTGAATTCTATCCTTGATATTACTGCAAATTGTTCACGGTCTTGACTTAGGAAATGCAGAAAGTCTAATGATTTAATCTTTTGAAATGATTGCATTTCTAATCCAAATTTGGAAAGTTCCTTTTCCGAGATTTCTAAAATTAATCGACGCATAAAAGATACTTGTTGCCTTTTGATTTATTCTTTTTGCTGAGCCGCATCTGTGCGGTAAAACGTTAATCCAGTAGCATGCAAATGCTTAACGATACATTGCCACTTGGAGTTGGATTTAATTGCGTAAGTCAATTTTCGAGTCACTTAATGTTTTCATACAAAAGCGACATCGGTCCATCATCATAGCATGGATTGTCGTAGTACTGCTTTCGCTTGTTCTTATTCCAAGTTTCTTTTCATCAGTCTCTTATGATATCATGGGTAGCGTTGGATCGCCCCCAAATAGTGAATCACAAACGGTAACAAACATACTACAAGCTCAATTCCCCCAAGTCAGCAATAATAGTAAAAACACAATCATTATTGCCCTTCAAAGCGCCCCAGTTTATTCTGATTCAGTAAAAGATGCTGTTCTTAAGTTGAACGACACTCTCTCTAGAGACAAGCAGGTCACTAATTATACTGGCGAGTTAAGCCTTTACTCGCTGGAAGCAAGCCTGCTTAATGAGTCCTTGCCTGCCATAGTTAATCAGACAGCAAATCTTCAATCAAACATAACAACAATCAACTCAGGCTTATTTTCACTGCGAGATAACCTGTCTGTATTGAGCACAAACCTGTTTCAACTGCAAGATGGCATTAACCAAACATCTCAGCTAGTTTACGGTTTACCTGCAACATACGTCAACGTTTGGCAAGGGGTATCGCAACAACTCAGCGCTTTTGGCGATACAAATCCAATTGATGCGAATATTGAAGCTAACGCTACCATATTCAACGTAACCTCCAATTTCGGTGGCAACGCAGAATCAACTGCCTACTTCACTGCTTTCTATAACGCTTGGAATGCCAGTTACCAAGCGCTCCCTGACAGTACATCCATGTCTGACCGTGAAGCTTTCGCCGTAGGTCAAGCAGTTACGGCTTTTCTGAACAATCCCCAGCTTGATGCGCAGACAAGTCAAATGTTGGGTCTTGTGGCGTCTGGTTTGACTGTTACAACTTGGAATCAACTTAACGCATTAGAAAACTTAACGATTTCAACCATGGCCTCAAGCATCCCTTCAGAACTACCATCATCCCTCGGGACCTCAACGAAGAGCCTTGTTAATGAACTATACAGTTTTGGGCCGTCACCTTCAACCACCACCATTGGAAACTACGCAATCAGCCTCTTAGAAACAAGCTACGTAAACAACGCAACGTCAAATACAGATCTCTCTGTTTCGGACCTGATAGAGTCGGCTTATCTACTTGGTTCATCGCCAAGCGATGCTCAGGCATGGAAACTTGCTTGCACGTTTATTTCAAACGCCACTCAGAACGCTTTTTCAGACTCACCACTTTTTTCAGTAAACAGCACATCCTTGAGCAATCTCCTTTCCAGTCTTTCCCAGAACGCAAGTATTACCGAAATAAACAATGCTATTGAAAACGAGGTAAAAAATCAAGCATACATGAATTACCCGTATATACCTCTAAGCTCGTTGACTAAAAATTTTGTAAATTCGAATAATGAAACTATGATAATTATTCTTAATTTCTCATCCATTCCCGATGCCAACTCGATTGCCAATGTAAAATCAGATGTGCAAGACTCTGGACTGCAAAACTTTGGGGAGGTTTACGTAACTGGTGGCTCTGTTTTGGCTAACGATTTTGGTATTGCTATCACACCGGCTCTTGAGATTACCGTGGGACCTGGAATTGTTATTTCCATATTAATCGTTGGATTGTTGCTTTTTGCACCTTTGGCTGCTTTGATTGCGGTTCTGGTAGGAGGCTGCTCTATTGTGGTTGCTCTTGCCTCTATTTACCTTGGAGTCGTAGATTTGGGACATGGAAGCCTGACTTTTCTCACTCCAACATTTACAGTACTCTTGATGCTGGGTCTCGCTGTAGATTATGCGGTTTTGCAGTTTAAACGCACAAAAGAGGAACGACTTCAAGGAAAATCTATCGAGGAAAGCGTAGGTATCTCAATTAAATGGGCTGGACAAGCAGTGCTGACAGCAGGAATCACTGTCATAATAGCTTACATAATTATGGCAGTTGTTAACGTACCCCTCTTTAGCAACATCGGAACCGCAATAGCATTAGGAGTTGCAATTTTGCTTGCTGCGTCACTCACGTTGCTGCCTGCGCTTGAGATTGCCCTCGGTGACAAGATTTTTTGGCCAGGACTAAACAAGCGTCCGAAAACAATTTCTAATCGTAAGAGCCTTCTGAAAAGAGTGGCAGAGGGCACGCTTAAAAAGAAAGTGCTCATAGTGGTTATGCTTAGTATTTTGTCAATAGGTGCCATCTTTGTAACGTTTACAACACCCTTCAGCGATGACGTCCAAAAACTCATTCCAAACTTCTCTAGTAACCAAGGGATAAACGTTATTGCAAACAACTTTGGGAGCGGAACAATATATCCAACCTATATCACTGTGACAACGCCTACGCTTATTACATATGGAGATAACCAATTTAACCAGACCTTGATGAACCAGATCGAGCAGATCACTGCTGCCGCTGCGAGTTCAAATGACATCATAAGCGTTGTCAGTCCAACGAGGCCCTATGGCGATTCATTCAATTACTCAACTATCGAGGGGACGCCAGAATCTCTGCGTTTGCAATATGAAAATAAAATGTTTACGACGATTGGGGAAGACAATAAAACGGTTTTGATCACGGTTGGGCTTTCTGATTCAGCTTCGAGTCAGGCTGCCATCAACTCTTTGCGCAGTATGGAGAAAAACATCAACAATCTAACGCTAATGAATGGCGTTGTGATCCATTTTGGAGGTCAAACACAATCAACACATGACAGCCAAACATTCATGAATAATTTGCTTCCAGAAGTTATCATAATCCTCGCAGGGGCGGTTTTTGTGATTCTCTTTTTCCAACTTAAATCCGCATTTACACCCCTTCGTCTAATAATTACAATACTTTGCAGCGTAATTCTGTCCTTAGCTATAGTCTGTCTCATATTCCACAGTGGTCTTAACTTGCCAATTCTTAACTATGCGCCATTATTCGTTGTTGTAACTATGTTAGGTGTTGGTATAGACTATGACATATTTTTCGTCACTAGAATACGCGAGGAAGTGCTAAACGGCAAAACAGACGACGAAGCAATAAAAACTGCTGTTGAAAAAGTTTGGGTAACCATACTTGGCCTTGGACTTGTATTGTCGGCAGTGTTCGCTTCTCTGCTTTTGACTGGGATTGTGCTCATTCAAGAAATCGCCACCGCCGTCGTCGTTGCTGTAATGATTGACGTCACCGTGGTCATTCTCTTCTTAGTGCCCTCATTGATGGGTCTAGCAAAAAAATTCAACTGGTGGCCCTACAAATTTGCCCACCCCAAACAACCAGAAAACGGTACAGAGCAAAAGTCTGAGTGAAAGAAACCGACGATGAACTATAGCTACTGCGCTTGATATTTTAGGCTGTACGAAGAACGCAGCTAATAACCAAGGACCTACGTCTGATCAAAAAGGCAAATCCTACAATTAAAGCGTCAATCCTGATGATATTGGGAAATAAAAATACGGAATACCCTGATAATTTCCCTAAAAATTAGGCCCAATCTGAACGTCTGATATGGTTGATTCTATGTTGTTTAAATTAATCTATCCATATCTTTGCCAATTTTTCAAAACTATAGGAGGTCAATAAATAGTTTAAGGTAATCTTTTAAATCATTTACTATTAAGAAGTTGTTTTTGACATGCTCCTTCCCTTTTGCACCCATCTGTTGAGCTTCCTCTTTGTGGTTTAGCAGGTAGATTGTTTTTTCGGCTGCTTCGTTCACTGTGTTCACAAGGTAACCGTTTGTGCCGTTGATTATTTGCAGTGGTATTCCTCCAACAGGTCTTCCAACTACGGGAATGCCCTTCCATAGGGATTCAGTTACGCTAAGTCCGAAGCCTTCGCGAGTGGACATTTGAAGCATCACGTTTGAAGCTCTTTGGAAAGCGTTCACTTCAATGTCTTTGACGCCTTTAAGGTCTGTTAAGAGGTGAACGTCGTTGTCGTCTCCTGCGTGTCGGGCTGTTTTCTCAAAGTAAGTCCATCCTTCAGGGTCATCAGTGGCCATGCCTGCGATGAGTAGTAGTTGAACCTGAGGAATTTCCTTTTTCACTAATCTGTAAATGTCGATGACGCCCTCGGGGTCCTTCCATGGGTCAAAACGTCCAACTTGGGTAATTACTGGTTTTTCAGGATTTACACCGAACTTTTGCAGAACCGCTGAAACCGTCTCTGCTGATATTTCCTTGTTTTTATCACTTAAAGGGTCAATTGACGGCGGCCTTATGAGTATTTTTGGAACTTTTAAACTGGGGATGACGTATTTTTCCGAGGTAAATATTGCTGCGTCGTAGTGGCTGATGTAGGATTCAAGAAAACCCCAAACTGACGTGTTCGGGGTTGAAAGGTCTATGTGACATCGCCAAATCCATTTGTTCTTCTTTGTGGGAAGAAACTGAATCATAGCAGCCGGTTGGTTGTCGTGGATAACTACAAAATCGGTATTCAAGATTGTCGATTCGCTGTTTTGCCTGTTATACTCCAGGTATGTTCTGATTTCTTCGGGTGAAAGTTCTACGTTCATTCCTTGTAGGGCATTATGAATTTTTTTGGTTACGTTGAAAAAATCTAATGACCCTTTGATGACTTCCCAGTGAACATCCAACCCTACATCCTTCATTAATGGGACCAGATTTTGGAGCATTTCAGCTACTCCGCCCCCGAAGGCCGTAGAATTCACGTGTGTAACAGATTTTCTCGTTAGTTTCTCGGCTAAAGCCTTAACGGAGTTTACTTCTTCTTCGCCCACGATTCCTAAGTAATCGTCTAGACTAATTTTTCTAAGTTGCTCTACATGTAACATAAAATAAAACCTCAAAAATTTGAAGTGCTGCGTATACGACAAATTAATATCACTGCACACGGATAATAATGTTTGTTTAAGATTTGGAATAAATTTTTTTTATTTCTAAATCAAATATATATTGAATGATTCTTGAAGCCGCATGCGAAGAAAAAGAATGTTTCTTCAAACACGTAGGTGGAAAAATTCTGGAAAATCAAGTTAGTTTTGAGTTTATCAAGTTAGCTTTGACATCCAGATCTAATTTGTCTATTATCCCAATGCAGGATTTACTTTCTTTAGGCTCCGAAGCACGGATGAATAACCCAGCAAAACCCTCCCATAATTGGGAATGGAGACTAAAAAGCGAACAACTAAATAATAAGACTTTTGAAGAGTTCAGAATTTTGACGAAGGCTTCCGGAAGATGAATAAGTCGGACCAGACTTTCGCTTGAAATGGTCTGAGTTCCTGTCTGATAAGGCAGTTGTCAAAACCTTATTCAACCAAGAAGGAAGATCACGAGCCATAGTTTCGTGATAGCATTTCCATTTTTCTTTTCTCCTAAAAAGAAAAATTTCTGTGCCAGCGCCTCAGCAAACCCTAAAAATAAATCATATATTCAAAATAAAACACAAAAAAATACTATCACGTTAAACAACCCAAAGAGTATTGAGAAAGATTGTTATCGAGGTCTCCTTGTTTTGCTTTCGGAACAGTGAGGATTAAAGCAATTTAGACATCCTTTGGGGAATGTTTGGCAGAGTTGTTTTTTCTTGAACCCCCATTTCTTTCTTAGTTCTTCGGCTTCTGTTTCTTGATCAGTTGACTTATTTTTTGTTTTGTTATAATTTAGGTAGGCATGGGCTATTTCGTGTGCTATTAGGGATTCTGAGTCTGTTCTTTTTAGAATTATCATGTAGCGCTTGTTTATTTCGTCCACTTGTATGGTTTGACTTTGACCTGCATGAAAAGAAATGTTTTGTATTGTGAATTGGTAAACTTCGTCAGGGAGTCTCGCCAAAGTATTTAGTAATCTTTTGTGGAGAGTGTTCCATCGTTGAGCAAGATGAATGAATTCGTCAATGTCACTTTTGGAATCTACTTCTGATTTTTCTCTTCTCATTTTTGTCTCCTCGGTCTTGTTCTTGTCTTGGTCTAAATGTAACTTGCTTTGACACTCTCAGGAAGAAGTCACATTGGTTAATTAATTTATTAAGGTGCTCAGTTTACAATTTCTTGATACTTCCTGAATTTTTATAACCCATGCTTGCTAAGCCAATTTCTAACTTTTTTCAAGCAAAGACTGAATGTTTGAGCCTATTTCACTTTGCATCTTGATTGTCTAAAAATTGTCTAATATTGTCTAATAATGTTCCTACTTGCAAACAATTTAAGCTTTAATTTAAAAAAGCAATCTAAACCCGCTTGTTCAAAAATTGCAATTCCATCTGTTGTTGTTCTTTTTGAGAATAAACAAAACAAGTCTTGAAAAAATTGCGAGAAAAAGCTGATGTAGACCTCCTATTCGTAAACTCCGAGAAGTCCACTCTGGACCCAAAGAGTTGAGTCAATTCGGAACAATTTGGGACAAACAGCGACAAATAATAAACCCATTTGAAAGACAGAAGGGCAATCAACATTATTATGCTGTAGAGGCTACGTGAAAAGTGATTTTGGTTTGGAATTTTTTATGCGGGTTCAATTGTGACCTCTAAGGGGAAGCCTGCAAGACTTGGTTCATCGCGTCTAAGTAGGGCTATCTGTAGCTTTGGAATTATTATTCGTCCGTCTTTGTGCATTTTGCCAAGAAAACACTCTCTTATGCCCATCGCGCCAACCACGCTAACGGTGATTCGAAAGACCTCTGACGACTCAAGCTTATACTGCCAGCGGATTAATTTAGGAACGTACAGGAGATCTCTTTTTTTAACAGCGCTTTGAAAGTTACTCTTTGGGTTAAAGGCAAATTTATCATCTTCTTTTTTTCACATTTTCACACAAAATCGCACATTTCCACACATTTCAGCACAAATACGCACATTCTAGCACACAATCTGCAAACAATTTAAGCTTTGCTTCAAAAAAGCAACTTAAAACACAAAGCAAAAATTTTGTGGCAAATTTTGGCACCAGATAACCTTAATGTCTCTAAATCCCTTTAGATTTAGGGACGGAATACATATCTATTGCAAGTTGTTCTTACCTGTGCTTTATCGAGATCATATTTTTCATTTCCCTAATTGTTGTAATCTGGTACTCACTCTTAATTCATAAGTGACTTATACTTAATTTCATTAATTCTGAGTGGGGATATAGCTAATACAAAACCTCAATCAGAATAAAATAGTCGTAGACATCGCGGATTTGCCGCTTTTAACCAAAAAAAACCTCGTCCGAGTTTTACATGTTGACGATGATCTTTGCTTTTTAGAAGTTTCAAAGCAAATATTACTTATGGAAAGGGGATTTGAGGTTGATAATGCTTTATCTGTTGATGAAGCCTTCAAAAAAATGCAATCGCAGGTTTTTGACGCCATAGTTTCTGATTATGAAATGCCCCAGAAAAACGGTTTAGACTTTCTAAAAGAACTAAGAGAGAAAGGTAATGAGATTCCTTTTATCTTATTTACTGGGAAAGGAAGAGAAGATGTTGCAGTTAAAGCTTTGAATTTGGGCGCTGATCGTTATCTTAACAAAAATGGTTCACCTGAAGCTTATTACTGCGAATTGGTACATGCCATTAACAATACTGTGGATCGAAAAAAGTCAGCACAGTTACTTGCTGCATCAGAATCAAAGTACCGCTTGCTAGTCGAGAAATCACTTCAGGGGGTACTCGTCACAAGAGTCGCTCCGGCTAGGCTAGTTTTTGCTAACCAAGCAATGGGGAGACTCTTAGGATATTCACCTAAAGAGTTAATGTCACTTTCACCCGAAGAAATAAAGGGATTAGTCAGCCATGAGGACAGGGCTGTTTTCTTTAGTCGTATGGAAAAACGTTGGCTGGGCGAAACGGCGGATACAAGCTTTGAGTTTCGTGCAGTGCGAAAAGACGCCTCAATAATTTGGTTAAGTGTGTTTGCAAATCGAGTTGATTATGGTGGTCAACCTGCAATTCAGGGAACGTTTTTAGATGTTACTGAAAACAAGAACGCTGGAGACATTCTGCGCGAAAGTGAAAATAGGTATCGAGAACTATCGAATTGTCTGCCAAACATTGTTTTTGAAACTAATCTAGAGGGGCAATTAGAGTTTGCCAATGGAAGGGCTGCTGAAATTTCTGGTTATTCGCTTAGAGAAATTGAAGAAGGATTGAACATTCTGCAGTTTCTTGTCCCTGAAGACAGGGAAAAAGCAATGCAAAGTATTCAGCGATTATTATCTGGAGGAAGCTATGCTCCCGCTGAGTACACGTTCATGCGGAAAGACGGTTCCACTTTCCCTACGCTTATCACAGCAGCACCGCGTTTTTGCAAAAACAAGTTGACAGGGCTCAGAGGCGTAGTCTTAGATATTACTGAGCGCAAGAAAGCTGAAGAGGCCTTGAAGGAAAGTGAGAAAATGTGGAGAGCAATAGTTACCAATTCTCCAATTGGGATTGCGACATCAGGAGGAGCTGACGACCAATTCTTAAGCGCAAATGAAGCCTTCTGCAAAATACTAGGCTATACAGAAGATGAATTGCGAAAATTAACCTTCGAGGATATAACCCATCCGGAAGATCTAAAAGAAAGCGTTTCAAAAATGGGCGAACTGGAAAACGGTAAGATATTCTCTTTTACACTCGAGAAACGGTACATCAAGAAAGACGGCACCACCATATATGGAAAAATCATGGTTAGTGCGGTGCGAAACCAGAATGGCAAACCCTGCCTTTTCGTTGCTGAACTCGACGACATCACTGAACATAAAAAGGCTGAAGCATTGCAAAAGATTTTGGAAAGAAAAGTAAACAACTATTCAGAACACTTGAAACACATGGTTGATTTGAGGACTGTCCAATTAAATGAAGCTAATGAACGGCTTGTCAAGGCTGAGCGTTTTGCAGCCATAGGCGAACTAGCGGGTATGGTCGGACATGACCTACGCAATCCGCTAGCAGGCATTAAGAATGCCGTCTACTACTTGAAGAAGAAAGACAAAACAATTTCCGAATGTCAGGCTAAAGAAATGCTTGACATCATCGACAAAGCCATTGATCACTCAGATAAAATCATCAACGACCTGCTAGACTACTCAAGAGAGATGCAACTGGAACTCAGCAAAAATGCAGCACGCACTCTCGTAAACGAGGCCATAGGGCTTACTCAGGTTCCAGACCGAATACAAATCATAAACCGCGTTCAAGAAGGAACTTGGATTTGGGTCAACACCAATAAGATGATACGAGTTTTTGTAAACCTTATCACGAATGCAATCGACGCCATGCCTGAGAAGGGAACACTTGAAATCAGTGATTGTCAAACAATTGACACCGTTGAGCTCACTTTTGCTGACACAGGCATTGGAATACCTGAAGCAACTTTGCGGAAGCTTTTCTCGCCTCTGGTCACCACGAAGGCTCAGGGTATGGGTTTTGGCTTAGCCATATGCAAACGAATCATAGAGGCCCATGGAGGCACTATAAAGGTAAAAACAGCTGTAAACAACGGAACAACCTTCACAATAGCTTTGCCTGTCAAACCTACACAATGATCAAACTAAAACCCAAAAACTTGGGAAATATTTCTAATGGAACTTAAATAAACCCACGTTTTGAGCAGTAAGGAAAAGTGATGACGTCAGTAGCGAAACAAAATCTAAAGAGAGGAGAGATTGAATCTGGCTAAAAAGATGGTGTTTAATAGCTAAATTCTATGGACTCGGGCTCCACGAGCGAATATGTACTTTTTACCTATAAAACCGGTTGAAGCAACAACTTGTGGCTCAGATCGTTCTCTGGGCTGAAGCCAAATGATAGGGTGTCATTTTTGCATTTTTCGTTAGTTCTCCCAATTAGCTCTAAATTTGTAGCAATTTCTCGCAGTCTTTCTGTGAATGGATGATTCAGTTTTTCACAAGCAAATAGACATCGTCCTCCAATGGCAATATCACAGGAACAGGGTATAACTCCGATTACAGGCAGCTGGTGTGTTCCAAGCTGTATTGAATTATTACGGATTTTTAATGAAAGAGATTCCTTTGGTACTTTGTTTATTATAATCCCTATTTTCTTATCGAAAAGTTCGTAGCGATCACATAACATCCGCCGAGTTCCTTCAATGTCGGATTTGTCTGTAGACATAACCACAAGTACAATATCTGAGCAAACTATCGCGTTTAAAGAGGAATAGATAAGACCAGGACTGGCATCAAAGAATACATAATCGAAATGCTTATCGTTTAGCAGATAGGTCTTGAGTGAAAAGAGTCGACCCAAAGCCTCCATTTCCCATGCTCTATTTTTAGATTCTATATCAAGTATGGCTTCGGTTGAAGGGTTAGCCAAACCAACAAACAGTTTCCCTTTCTCCATGTCTTTTGTGCTACAGTCGGTTAGAACATCTTCTAAATTGCAGTCTTTATTCAGATAATCGTTCACCCAATATTCCTCACCATTTTTAAAAATCAAGTGAAGGTTTGGAGCACGAAGGTCCAAATCTAGAAGACAAACGCGTTTACCCATCGTAGCAAATAAGGTTGCCAGATTTGTTGAGAGAAGCGTCTTTCCTGTTCCGCCCTTGTAGGAGTGAAAGGTTATGATCAATTATTTTTCCCCAGGTTCCTTACATAGCTCTTTGAAAACTGAAATGTTATAGCAAAATTGTTTAGCCGTTTCCTTGTCCTTACTGCCCTCAGCAAAGGTCTTTGCAATAATAATCTTGCATTTAGAAAGCTTGTTCCATCTTTGGTTCGAATACTAACACACTCACCGGTAAACACGCTTTAAGGATAACTACAATGAAGGCCACTAATTCGGCGATTAGATTCAAGCATAATAATGCACCTAACAGCATTAGTTTAATGATCTATAGCTTATATGTTCCATGAATTAACTCAAGGTGAAATATTGTGAAATATGCGTATTTGACGATATGTACTGTTAGACAAATTGACTTTATCCTCAAAATAGACTATTTATGAATAGTTGCTTAATTCGCTTTCCCATCTTAAACGTGTTCTCTATCATTTTTCTGCAGT
>Ga0182021_10002710_pt1 | contig 20716 bp, 15 predicted proteins | sample 612E3MmetaG_FD_120493 | JGI IMG/M metagenome (GOLD analysis project Ga0182021, IMG submission 120493) | Permafrost microbial communities from Stordalen Mire, Sweden - 612E3M metaG (Illumina Assembly) | ecosystem: Environmental > Terrestrial > Soil > Wetlands > Permafrost | place: Sweden... | reverse complement strand
TTACGACTTCGTGCCGCAGCAGCAGGCCGAGAAGGTGATTGCGGCGGCCAAGGCCGCCAAGGCCGGCGAAGAAGAAGAGGAAGAATAGCCCGTGGGACAGGCCTCCGGCCTGTCGTGAGGCAGGCGGTGGCGCCGCGGCGTGGGGCAGGCGGTTCCGCCGCGGCGTGGGGCAGGCGGTTCCGCCTGCCACCTGGCGCGCCCGAATCGGCGCGGCGTTTTGTTATTGACATATTCCGCTCTTCTGGTGCATAATTCCGCCAATATGCGCCTGGCGGAATTCTACCCCCCCCCCGCGGCTGCCTCCTGGCGGCGATCTTTGTGTTCCTGAGTTTTCCTTTGAGGCTTGGCGCGCAGGGCTGCGGCTCGAACCCGGTCTCTCAGTTGGATGAATCCACCGTTCAGATAACCCCCGGAATCGGCGGTCCACCCGGAAGCGGACCTATCCTCGCAGGCTCGTGCTCCGGCAGCGCGACGGTCAAGGTCCCGAAAGGCCGCAAGTTCGTCATTGTCGACATCGATGAGAACCTGAACCTGCCGGCCCAGGCGTCCGCGACCGAGGGAGCGCTCCTGACCGTCAGCGGCCCGGGCGGCCAACTGCTTACGTGGGGCGATGCAGGGCCCGCGGCGAATGCCACTCCACCCTGGACAGCCTACGTGGGAAGCACCTGCGCGGAGTGCTGGAACTCATACACCCGCGAGGTCACCGAGATCATCGACGTGTCCAGCCTCACGCAAAGCGGCCCCGTCAAGCTCCAGGTTCAGTTCGGCATCGTCGACTCCGGGTCGGGGATAGACTGGTTAGCGAGCAACTGGGCCGCGGGCCTCACAATGCTTGGCGACGTCGAGTTCACGCTGACCCAGACGCCGAAGGGGTTCCGGCCGAAGGACGCCAGAGACGACGTTGCAACGTCGAAGTGCACGGGCGGTCCAAGGGACGACTGCCATCCGTCGTTCACGGCGATGCTGGCGGGAATCTCCGCTGCGAACCTATGGCCCTACAGTCTTAGCGTGGCCTACGACTTCACCCTGGCCCATCCGGGCGTCATCGCCGGGCTGCCTGTAACCAGTTGGCTGAAAGGCTCGTCCAGCAACTCGGATGGTCCTCTCGATACGCCGGACGATGCCAATTACCCGGACTACGTCTTCGACACGCAGACCGACGCGAACCTTCAGGCGCCGGATCAGAACGGTCTGCACGTGGCTACGGTTTCCATGATTTCCAGTCAGGCGTCCTGGTGGGGCGCGACGGGCACGCAGGCGCAGGTTAACCCGGTGGTCACCTCGCGGGATTACGGCGGGTCGGCGATCCTGCGGGCGAAAGCGATCCTCAGCGGAGACAGCCTGGTGGGGGGACCGGTGACGGTGCCCTTCAATGTGGTGAACAAGAACGGCGACGACGTGGAGGCTCCCAACTCCGGCTGCGTGGCGGCGGCGGAGTTCGCCAAGCACCCCTACGCCAGCCTGCCGGTGGACCAGGACCGCAACGGGATCGCGGACCAGTGGGAAACGGACAACGGGGGGCCTTACCCGGACCCCGCGGCTGACACCGACCCGGGCGGGCTGGGGAGCGGCACGCCCGAGGCGTACCAGGGCGACGGGTTCGCGGTGTTCGACGAATACCGGGGGTTTCACGTGCTCAACCCGGACAAGCCCACCGGCCCGCCACTGTGGGTCTCAACCGACCCGAGGGTGCAGGACCTGTTCTACTGGGACCCGAACGGGCTGACTGCGGGCGCAGGTGTGAACCACCTGAGCAACATCTTCGGAAGGGAGACCGGCGGCTTCATAGCGCTGCACAGGGTCAACGGCGAGCAAGCCCACGGAGACCCGAAGAAACCGACGTCTCGCCTGGAGCCTCTCAACTCCAACAGCCCCTTCAAGGCGCCCCGTGGATTCGCGGTCGTCTACAGGAAGGGCACTCTCGGCGGACCTGACGTGGGCAACTCGGGGACCGCGGAGAACGCGGGAGGCTTCCCAATTACCATCGACCTGACGAAAATCAACACGATTGCGGCGGCGCTCAGGCAGGGCGGTCCGACTCCGTACGCCGCCACGCTGCTCGAACAGACCCTCGCCCATGAGACCGGCCACAGGCTGGGCCGGACCCATCGGGAACGGGTCGCCAGCGCGGTGGCGTTTGACAAGGAGGCCATCAAGAGCTCTCTCCAGCTTGGCCAGTTCATGCAGCAGCCGGACAAGCTCAACGTCCTCTTTGTGGAGGAGTTCGTCTACGCGCTCACCCAGGCGGCAGGGTTCGCGACGAACCAGATCAGGGCGGACGAGAGGGTTCTCCGTGGCGCCTCCGGTGCTGGCAGCCAAGAGGCCTACAAGGGTCCTGCCCAGCCCCCGTTTTGGCCGTTTAAGGTCACGACCAGGCAGACGCAGGTTCTCGACCTGGTTCGGATCTTGAGTCAGGACGGCACCATTATGTGCTGGACGCCCGAACTGGATAAGCAGCAACCTGCCGACTGGCACTTCGCGCTTGACGACCTCGACGCTTTGTGCCTGCGGGCGGGCGGCTGCGCGGCGGGGAACTAGCGAATGCGAAATAGGAATCGGAGCAAAGCTCTCATGATCAACAAAACTTGGCTGCTGTTGGCCCTGTTCCTCCTCCCTCGCGCGGAACTGCACGCCCAGCAAGCGGACGGCGACGGCCCGCCGAGCAGGTTGGAAGGGCTCTGGGACAACCTCATTCACATGCAGGTCACGATCACGCTGGACCGATCGACACCGTACTTCCCAGGTGAAACAGCGACGGTGACCGTCACGTTGACCAATCCAACCTCGGCGCCTCTGGAGATCCCGGATCCAAGGGCTCCGGGCGTGTCGGCTTTCGGAGTCTCGAAGCAGGGCGGGCCGGGCACGAGGGACAAGTCGGAATGGTCTCTCTGCGAGCCGTTCGATCTGTTGCCGCCGGATGTTCCCAGCACCGTCGTGCCGCCCGGGAAGTCCCTTACGCTCGTGTTTCACCCGGAGGATAAGCTTGTGATGCCGTGGGAACTCCACGGCGAGATGCCCACTGGTCCCGGCACATACCGCCTGTACTACGTGCTCGCGGACGAGACCCAGCCGCTGGAGTTCCAGGTCGGCGCGCCGGTGCTGGAGGCCTCGGCCATCGTGCCCTTGCAGGAGTTTGAAACGTACCAGGAGGAGGGCATGGCTAGGCCGAGGACCCTACAATATGCCGCTACCATCGTGGCGGTCCAGCTCGCAGGCGAGCACGTCCTTTTGGCGGCGCAGAACGACGCTCCTACCACATACGCCGTCGAAACCGAAGAGGACGGCACCCTGACGACGCGCGAAACGCACGGCGGAGCCCCCTGGGTCCGGCTGCGGACGGTTCCCTCCGTGGTTACGAGTTTGAAGGGCACGGCCGACGCCACTGGTCTGATCACGCTTGAATACACCACTGCCGACGGTGGCGGGGGCAAGATCTACCTGGACAAGAGCCGCCATCCGCTTTGAGTCTCGGCCTGCCGGGCTTGACCTCGACGTGCTGAGCAGCGAGTGGGCGGACGTCGCCCTCGGGCTCGGTTGCCCAGGCTAAATCGCCGGGCTGCCTGTAACCAGTTGGCTGAAAGGCTCGTCCAGCAACTCGGATGATCCTCTCGCTACGCCGGACGATGCCAATTACCCGGACTACGTCTTCGACACGCAGACCGACGCGAACCTTCAGGCGCCGGATCAGAACGGTCTGCACGTGGCTACGGTTTCCATGATGCCCAATCAGGTGTCCTGGTGGGGCGCGACGGGCACGCAGGCGCAGGTTAGCCCGGTGGTCACGTCGCGGGATTACGGCGGGTCTGCGATCCTGCGGGCGAAAGCGACCATCAGCGGGGACAGCCTCGTGGGGGGACCGGTGACGGTGCCCTTTAGTATCGTGAACGAGAACGGCAAAGATGTGGAGGCTCCCAAGTCCGGCTGCGTGGCGGCGGCGGAGTTTGCCAAGCGTCCCTACGCCAGCCTGCCGGTGGACCAGGACTGCAACGGGATCGCGGACCACTGGGAAAAGGACAACGGCGGGCCTTACCCGGACCCCAATGCGGACAGCGACCCCGGGGGACTCAAGCCCGGTGACGGCTTTACGAATCGGGACGAGTACCGCGGGTTCCATTACGTGACCGACGACTGGGACGAGGCTAGCCCTGACAAGACGAAAATCAGATGGGCAAGCACCGATCCCACCAAGAAGGACGTCTTCTTCTGGGACACCTCCTCGGACGGCAGGTACGCCCAGGCTGTGCGCAGCATTCTCGAGAAGAAGACCGGCTACGTGTTTCGGCGCGTCAGCGAGGAACAGGCGAACGCAAGGATCAAGGGGGGTGCATCAGGGGGTGTCAACAAACTGAACAGGAATTCGCCCACGAAGCAGACCACGTACAACTTCGCTCTGGTCTACCGAAACGCCGCCCTCGCGAATGCGAGCGACCCAAACGAGGGCGGCAACAGCGGGGGAAATAGGAGTAACGGCAACGCAATCAGCATCGACGAGCAGACGCTGGCCGCGAGGTGCCAGACGACGGGCTTCCCCTTGAACGTGCTCAGGGCGGTAGTAGTGGCGCACGAGAGCGGCCACAAGTTCACGCTGGAGCACTACCTTGACGTGCTGCTATATACCAGCAGCGTGCCCCAGCCGGACCCGCCCTCCAGCTTGACCTTCAAGCAGTTTGCATTCGACCGCCCGGGCAACCCCGTGGCGGCGGCCGCGACCCTGGGGCGGTACACAACCTACCTGAACGAAAGCGCTCACCTCGTGACAAGGGACAAGATCCTGGATTTGTACGACGTTTACGGCAACATCCTCGTGCCGCCGCCACAGGTCGTGGTTCAAGGGCCGACTGACTCGATTCTGAGGCACAACTGGCTATACCCGATCATTCCGGAGACGGGGAGGATGTGGGTGTACAGGCAGTGGACTTACATCATGGACTGGGCGCCTCGCATCAACCAATTGCCCGGAAGCACTCCCGACCTCCGCTCGCCGGACGCGTGGAACTTCAGGCCGGGAGATCCGTCCACGTTCATGCTGGGAGATCTGGATCTGGCATGCGTCCAGTGCCACTGAGTGGGAGGAAAGCTATGCGCACAACTGGCATCGTTTGTTGCACGGTTCTGGCCGCCGCTGTTGTCCTAATCGGCTCCGCTCGGGGCCAGGGGGTCGACATGGTGGATCCGAACCCTCCGCCCAGCGACCATCTCAGGCAGGTGTTCTGGAACGGCGCAAAGGTCAAGCTGGAGATCGCGCTTGATCGCGAGGACTACCTGTCGGGCGAGGTGGTGTCGGTGAAGTACGGAGCGTTCAACCCGAATGCGGAATCCGTCGAGGTCTTCGACCCGCTGGTGGCGGCGGGATTCGACCTGCTGAAGTGGGCCGACCGCTTTAATTCCGGCGTTCAGGGCTGGGAGCCCTGCACATCCGACTCCCTCTCGATGGTCAGCGTTCACTGGAATGCGCCGACGGTTACCTTCGGTCCTGGCCAGCGGGTGGAGAAGCAAGTCGTGTACTCGGACCGGCACTGCTCCCAGTGCGTTGCCCTAGGCGCGGCCGATAAGCCTCCGAACGAGGACGGCAAGTACCTGCTTCGGTACTGCTACGTCGAGCGCCCTGACACTTGCGCCAAGGCCGAGTTCACGATGGCCGTGCCGACGGTCGTAGCCTCGGCGCACACTGAGAGCGCCGAGCCGCTCCGGGTCACGGGCAAGGCAACGGGCCAGGAGAAGGAGTACCCCCGTTACTTCAACGCGTTGATTGTTCAGTCCAATGCCAGACGCTATGTCGTGGTCTCGCGGATCGACGCAGGTGAGTTCGACACGCAGCCGGGCCCAGCCGGAAAGCTCGACGCAGGTATTCTCGGACTCGTGGAGCCCTACGACCGTGTCGCCGAAGTGAGTCTCGCAGTGAACGCTATCAAGCTCGCGGCGGACGCTGACGACAACCTCACAGTGACCTGGACCGACGAAAATGGCAAGCCACAGGCGTACTTCCTGAGCGCCGACCGGAGCCGCATCGAGCCGGCGCCGCCGCCTCAGCCAGTGCAGCCGTGAGGTGGGCGCTGGCCCCGAACATTCACCCTGGCCCATCCGGGCGTCATCGCCGGGGGAGGCGCGGGAGGTCCTCTGCCTCCCGAAGTGACTGATCCTTAACAACTTTCCTCAGCCAAATCATACCCGCACCTGCCGCTTTTGGCTTGACCGCCCGATTTCATTTGAGTTAAAGTCAAAGTTCCGGTGAACAGTTGAGCCTGACCTGGCAGAAATCCCGTCGGGAGGTCGATGCACGGGCGTAGGACATTTTCGTGTTGGGTAGGTTCTCTGGCGCTGCTCGGCGGCTCTGCGAGCTGCGCATCCGCCCAATCCCTGGTGTCCGCGTTGCTGCCCCCGGCCGCCCCTGCCGCCCGCGCCGCGTTCTTCGGTCCGGACCCGCCGCCGCTCGATGCGCCGCCTCAACTGGGCGATTCCACGCGCTTCACATCCCCGCTGCCGCCGGCGTCGCTGGGCAGCCGGGCCGACGTTCTGGTCCGCGAGGCGGAATGGCACTACCAGTCGGGCCGGGCCTATTATCAGGGCGGGGACGTAGCCACCGCGCGCCGCGAGTTCGACCGGGCCATCGACCTCCTGCTGGCCGCGCCGGAAGACGCCGCCATACGGGTGTCCACCGATAAGAAGCTCGACGAACTGGTCGACGCCATCCACCGCTTCGACCTGGCCGAACTGGGCGCGGGCGACGCCGCCAGCGAGCCCGGGTTCGAGAAGCCGCCGCTCGAAGACATCCTGCCGCAACTGACGTTCCCGGTAGACCCGGCGCTTAAAGACAAGGTGATGGAGGAGCTGAAAGCGACCTCGTCCCAACTCCCCCTTGAGATCACCGACCCGGTTCTTTCCTACATCAACTTCTTTTCGACCGGGCGCGGGCGGCGGGTGCTCATCTATGGTGTGCAGCGCTCGGGCCGCTACCGGCCGCTGATCCGGCGCATCCTCGACGAGGAGGGCGTTCCCCAGGAGCTGATCTACCTGGCGCAGGCGGAATCGGGCTTCCAGCCGCGGGCCGTTTCGCGCAAGAAGGCGACCGGGATGTGGCAGTTCATGCAAGCGCGCGGGCGGGAGTACGGACTCCAGCAGTCGGCGAGTTTCGACGACCGCCTGGACCCGGAGAAAGCGACGCGCGCCGCCGCGCGCCACCTGCACGACCTCTATCAGCATTTCGGCGATTGGTACCTGGCGATGGCGGCGTACGATTGCGGGCCGGTGAACGTCGACCGCGGCGTGGAACGGACCGGCTATGCGGACTTCTGGGAGCTGCGCAGCCGTGGCGTGCTGCCCAAGGAGACCGCCAACTATGTGCCGGCGATCCTCGCGATGACGATCATCATGAAGAACGCGAAGGAATACGGTCTGGAGGGTGTGGACGCGGACCCGCCTCTCGAGTTCGACACCTTGGACCTGGCGGCGGCCACGCAACTGCAGTTGGTCGCGGATTTGGCGGAGTGCCCGGTCTCGCAGCTTCACGACCTGAATCCGGCGCTGCTGAAGAACGTGGCGCCGGGGGGGAGCACGCTGCGGGTTCCCAAAGGGTCCGGCCCGGCGGTGGGCGCGGGCTTGGAGATGGTTCCCGCGGACAAGCGGGCCTCCTGGCGGGTGCATCGCGTCTCCGGCGGAGACAAGCTCGACGCCATCGCGCAGCGCTACGGCGTTGCCCGAAGCTCGATCGTCGCGGCCAACCCGGCCGGCGATGGGGCCCTCGAAGCGGGCGACCTGCTGCTGATTCCGGCGGCGTCGGCGCGGACCGCCATCTCCGCCAAACGGGCTGGGCGCAGGCGGGCAACGGTTCCGCAACGCGCCTCCGCGAGCGTCCCGGCGCATCGCGCGGCGGCTTCGCAACGCGTTTCCGCGACCGCCCCGGCGCATCGCGCGGCGGCTTCGCAACGCGCCTCCGCGACAGCCGTGGCGGCTTCCTCGAAGCGCACCCGGACCCAGCCGCCGACCTACACGGCCGCCAGCATCCGCAAGAAGCGCGCCGCCGCGAAGCAGTAACATCCCCCGGCGCCCGTGCGGATTTTTTTGATCCGCGGTCTTGCCTTCTCATGAAAACGAGTTATTCTAAGGTGTGACCACGCTCGTACAGGAGGCATAAGAAATGTTTGATAAGCTCGCGTTCGCCCGCGCCACGGGCGATGAGGACGATTTCGATTTCAACGAAGAGCACGTCGAGCTTGAATCCGACCTGGAAGAGTACGGCCCGGAAGAAGACGAGGAAGAAGACGAAGAGGACGAGGAGGAAGAAATGATCGAGCCCGTCGCCCCTGAGACAGCTCCAGTGCCAGCGCCCGCCCCCGCGGCCGAGGTGCCGCCCGCTCCCGTAACGCCCGTGAAGAAGAAGCCGGCGAAGAAAGTCGCCGCCAAGGCTCCGGTCAAGAAGGCGAAGAAGGCCGCCAAGAAGGCCGCCAAGAAGGCTGCGCCTGTGAAGAAGGCCGCCAAGAAGGCCGTCAAGAAGGCCGCCAAGAAGGCCGCGCCCGCCAAGAAGGCGAAGAAGGCCGTCAAGAAGGCGAAAAAGGCCGCCAAGAAGAAGTAGCCAGCCCACCCGGGCGGCATGCCGAGCGCCGGCGGCCCGCCGGCGCTGTGGCTATTCGAGGACCTCGCGGCAACGCTGGTACAGTTGAAGTAGTGCGTCCGCGTATTCCTCGGGCGTCCTGGATTGCTTGCCGGTGTAGCCTGCCGTGGGCGCGCCCTTGCCGAAGCCCGTGGTGACCGCGATGAACTTCATCATCTCGAGCGCGGTCTCTTCCTTGGTCCGCGACGGTGCCGGTTGAGGGGTCTGGTCTTCCATCGAAGCGCTTCTCCTTGAGCCGGAGGCTCAGATCCAGGGTAACAAGTTCTTATGCCGCTGAACGCCCGCCGTCACGTCCGGAAGATGCGCGGCGGCGCGCAGTCGCACCTGCTCCAGGCCGACGACGAGCGGTTCTACGTGGTCAAGTTCCGCAACAACCCCCAGCATCGGCGCATCCTGATCAATGAGGCGGTTGCCTCCGTCCTGCTGCGCTACCTCCAGATCTCCGCGCCGGAAGTGGCGATTGTCTCGGTATCGAGGGAATTCCTGGCGGCCAACCCGGAGGTCTCGCTCCAAACGGGGACTCACCGGGTTCCAGTCGAAGCCGGCTGGCATTTCGGCTCGCGCTATCCGGGAGACCCCGACCAGTTGGCGGTTTACGACTTCGTTCCGGACGCGCTGCTGGGCCAGGTGGTGAATCTCCGCGAGTTCACGGGAATGCTGGCCTTCGACAAATGGGTCGGCAATTCCGATGGGCGGCAGGCGGTGTTCTTCCGCAGCCGCATCGGGGAGTGGACCGCCGCCCGAACCGCGACGCGGCCCGGGTTCCTGGCCTGGATGATCGACCACGGCTTCGCTTTCAACGGGCCTTTCTGGGATTTTCCGGATTCGCCCCTCCACGGGATCTACCACCGCCCGGTGGTCTATGAGACCGTGCGCTCGCTGGACGATTTCTCTCCCTGGCTCGATCGCATCGCAAACTTTCCCGTGGAGGTCATGGACCAGGCCTTCCGGTGCATTCCGTTGCAGTGGATGGACGGCGAGCAGGACGCCTTTGAGGACCTGCTCGAGCGGCTCATGAGGCGGCGGGGGATGGTGGCCAGTCTGCTCGACGACTGCCGGCGCGCCCGGCCCGCCTCGTTCCCGAACTGGCGCTGAGCATGCGGCCCGGCGGTGGCGGGATTCCCGGACCGCACGGGAATTCGCAGGCATCCGGGCGGCGTGGCGAGCGCTTAAGAACATCCCGTTCCGCGTGCTCTCAGCCGCATTTTCTCGCCTTATCAACCGGAAGTCCGATAGAATAAAGGGTTCCATGATGCATCGGCTGGTGCTGCACAACGACGAGATCTGCGAGGCCGACGCCCATGTCCTCGCGCCGGGCCAGGTCGGGTTGACCTGTGGATGGGGCGTGTTCAGCACCATCCGGATCGTCCGCGGCGTTCCGTTCGCTTTCGAGCGCCACCGCGAGCGGATGAGGCGCGACGCGGCTGCGCTGAGGGTTCCTTTTCCGGCCGACCCGGAGTACGTACGCTCCCGCCTGCTCCGCCTGATCGCCGCCAACCAAGCTTGGGAGGCCTCCGCGCGAACCATCGTGGTCCGCAACCGGGGAGGCATTTGGGAAGGACCCGGAAACCGGGACTTCGACTTGATCGCATTCACGGCTCCGCTCAAGGACTGGGGCGCCGGCGTCAAGCTGGCGGTCCACGAACAGGCCCGGCACGCGGGTTCCCGGTTTCGGGGCGTCAAGTGCCTCTCGTGGGCCCTCAATCTGGTCATGCTCGAGGAGGCTCAGGCGCAAGGGTGCGATGAGGTCCTGCTGTTGAACGAGCGCGGTGAGGTGGCCGAGTGCACCTCCGCGAACGTCTTCATCGCGCGGGATGGCGAGGTGCTGACGCCGCCGCTCGATTCCGGGTGTCTGGCGGGAGTGACTCGGGAGGTTCTTCTCGAAGTCGGGCCTGCCGCGGGAGTCCCGGTTCGGGAACGGACGCTGCACCTCGAGGACCTCATGTCCGCGAGCGAGGTCTTCATCACCTCGACCACGCGCAATCTGCTGCCCGTGGTCTCGGTCGACGGCCGACCGCTGGCCATCCGGAACCGCGTACGCGGCGCTCTCGAGGCGGCCTTCGAGCGGGCGGTCGATGAGTATGTTGCGGCCCGCGAGCCGCGCTCGCTGGAGGTAGGAAGCGACGAGCATCCGGGTTGTCAGGAGCCATGACTCTAGCCTGTCCCAAGTGCGGAAGCAGGAACCTCCGTTATGCGCATCTGCGCGGCTCGTCGGAACGTTTTTGGAGCTTGTTCGGAATCCGGCCGCTGCGCTGCCGGTCGTGCTACTGCCGCTTCATCGAACGAACGTGGCATGTGGCGAGCATGAGGTTCGCCCGCTGTCCCCGCTGCTGGAGGATGGACCTGAGCCGCTGGTCGAAGAACGACTACCACATTACGTTCCTGACCAACCTGCTGTTGAAGCTCGGCGGCAACCCGTACCGCTGCGCGTACTGCCGCGTCAACTTCGTCAGTTTCCGCAAGCGCAAGGAGAGATACGACCCGCAACACAGAAAAGAGCGGAGGCGCCGGGGCGGGAAAGCGGAACCGGTGCAGCGGGAAGAAACTCAGGAGCCCGAGCCTGACTCGTCCGAGCGGGACCTCAGCCGGGATTGATAGGCGGAACTTCCGAGTCCGATCACGCGGGGGGGGGCCAAAAACAAAAACGGTTCCAAGTGACCCACCTCGCAGCTCGTTCGCCAGCCGGCATGCCCGGCCCGAACATGGCGCTCGCCGATCTGCTCGCGTCGCCCCCGTTGCTCCCCGTAACGGTTTTTGACCGTCGCGGATCGCTGCCCCGGAAGCCGCCGGGCCCGATCAACGATGAAGCCGAAGTTTCGAAGCGGCCTTTCGCTCGCCCGAAGCGGCTGCCTGTTTCCAAGCCACCTCTCCGGGGTTATCGCTCCCGGCCTGCCCCTTCAACTTCCTGACGGATTCGATTCCGGCCCGTTCGGCTGCCGACTCCCTCCCCGCTCCGGTTTTCCCGGTGCGGGGCAGATCAGCGCCTGCAACCCGTTGCCGCAACTTCTTCCGCCACTCCGGCTGGCTCTCCAGGTCTCGCTCCCCATCCGGATCTTTCGATCCGTGCGGCTCAAAGCTCGCCCCGGTTCACCCCCGGAAGCTTGCCTCCGCGTTCCGCCGGGCACCGTTCGCTCCCCGCTGGTCTAAGTTTGGAAACTCTTCCCTGCGGATCACCGTTCCCGATCCCTTGCGTTCCGCGTGGCTCGCTGTTCCGTGAACCTCTTGGAACCAACTCCATCTTGCTCCCAAACCCCCGCGCAGTCAAACAAAAACTGGACATTACAGATTGATTTCCTCTGAATGTTTTTACTTTAAAATCAATATGATAGATTGGCAAGACTCTGGAATTCGTGTGGATAAAACAATCGGAGAACCCCGTGTTTCGGAGGCGTTCGGGATTCGGAAACAGGACTGCCGGGAATTGTTACGGACTACTCGCTCGCCAGTTTGAGAATCATCCCGGTATCGGTCGCCGCCCAGACGTTGGCCGCATCCGGAGCGGCCAGAAAAGCCCGGCGGGCTACCGCGCGGTAATCGACATCCATCTCCGTCCAGTGATCTAAATCGTCGCTTTTCAGTAGTTTAAGCTTCCCGGGAACGGGCGAGTGAAAAAGCGTTCCGGGCGGCTCGACGGCCGCCAGATAGGCGGCGCCCGTGGCCGGGATCAGAACGTCGGTCACCGCGGAGTCCTTCCGCCGGAACGCCCGGGCGCTCTTGCCGGTGTGCATATCCATGCGGTAGACCTCGGCGGGGTAGTCGAAACGGCCGAAAAACTCGACCAGCAGAAGCCCCCGCCCATCCGGCGCCAGGCTGACGGCGGTGGTCTGGCCGAACATGGAGGTCGAGAGAGCCTTCCAGGTCGCGCCGCCATCCAGCGTCTCTATGGAGATGCCGATTCCGGGCCATTCACGAGGCTGACCCTCCGGGTCCACCCAAGCTGGCTCCCGGCCGCGGTCACCGGCACGGGGCGGTTTGCTCCATCCCACGATGAGACCTACTTTCGGGCCGCCGAAGGCGATGGCGCTGTAGACCGTGTGCGCGGCGGCCGTGGGAGGGCTTTGGGCGGCCGCCACGGGGGTCCAGGTGGCGCCGCCGTCGCCGGTCTCATACACGGATTTGTTCTCTCCCACGGCCCATCCCCGCCGCTCGTCTTTGAAGCAGACGCGCAGGGCGCCCGGCGCCGGTTTCAGCCTGGTCCACTTCTGTCCGAAGTCGTCCGTCCGCCAGAGGCCTTTCGAGCCCACCAGCCATCCGGTGCGTGGGTTGAGGAAGAACAGCGAGATGGCGATGTCGGGAACGGGCGCCGGAGCCCAGGTCTTGCCGCCGTCGGTGGTCGAAACCGCGTACGGTCTGGTTCTTCCGCGTCCGTCGAGCTCGCCGGCGGCCAGGCCGCACTCGGCCGAGGGAAACGCCAGAGAGGCCACGGAGAACTCGGAGCCGTCGGGAGGATCGTAGAAGTACTGGACCCGCCACCGCTCGCGAGCCGCGGCCGCGGGCGCCGCCAGCGGCGGGAGTGTTGCCAGTGCCGCCAGCGTCGCGGGCGCCGCCAGGGGCGGGAGTGTCGCCAGTGCCGCCAGCATCGCGGGCGCCGCCAGGGGCGGGAGCGCCGCCCACGCCGCCAGTGCTGCGGGCGCCGCCAGCGGCGGGAGTGCCGCCCAGGCCGCCAGTGCCGCCAATGTCGCCAGCGTCGCGGGCGCCGCCAGCATCCATCGCCCGTTCATGGGACTAACGCGGCCCGGCTGGACCGGAGGAGAGAACCAGGTCCACATGGTTGGCGCTTTCGACCGCCGTCGGCGCCATGCGGGCCAGCACGAGCGCGCAGCCAACCTGCTCGCCAATGGTAGTGAGCAGCTCCATCTCGCTTCCCGTGTGCTGGTGGGGCAGGCGGTGCTGCACGTTGACGACCCCGACCACCCGGTTGCGCGCGATCACCGGCGCCGAAAGGAAGGCTTCGAAGGCGTCCTCGGGAAGATCGCGGAACTTTTTGAAGCGCGGATCGGCGTACGCCTCGCGCGAGATCGCCACCAGGCGGCGCTCGGTGGCCACCCAGCCGGTGAGCCCCTCGCCCAGTTTCAGGCGGATCTTGCCAATCTGCGACGGGTGGGGAGTGTTGGACCCGCACAGCACCAGTTCGTCGTTGTCGATCAGGTAGAGGAGACAGGAGTCGCAGGCTGTAAACTCCACCACCAGCGCCACGATTCCCTGCAGCACCTCCTGCAGGCTCATCTCGCGCACCATGAAGCGGCTGACCTTCTGCAAGAGCTGGAGCTGCTGTTCGGTCCGTTGCAGAGCTGCCGTCAGGTCCTTGGTCTTCGGCACAACTCGATTATCCCAGATCCGTGACACACGCTTCAGCGTGGTGGGACGGGACGTGGTGGGACGGGGCGTGGTGGGACCGGACGCGGTGGGAGAGGACCTGGTGGGACGGGGCGTGGTGAGACGGGGCGTGGTGGGACGGCGTGGTGGGAGAGGACCTGTTGGGACAGGCGGTGGGACAGGACCTCCGGCCTGTTGGCGGCGGGCTTCGGCCGGGCGCGGGTCGCGGCGCCCGCTACGCACCGGTCCCATGTGGCCGGCGCCAGGCCCTCCGCAGGCTCTCCCTCACAAAGAACTGGCCTGGCGCGGTCCACGGCCGATATAGATAGCAGGAGAATCCGTGTTCAGGGCAACGTGGCGCCGGTGGTGGCCATTCGGAGCGACTCTGTTGCTCTGGCAGCCCTCGTGTGTCAGCCACGGACCCCCGGTCCCGCTCGAACGCATCGAGCAGATGGCGCGCCTGCCGCACCAGATCTATGAGCGCCGTCTGCCGGTCCATCTGAAAGGCTGGGTCACCGTCGCCGACCCCACGCTCAACCTGGCGTTTATGCAGGATGGCACCGGGGACGCACGGGTCGAATTGCCGTTCGTCCACCTCAACCTGAGCCCCGGCGAGCTGATTGAGGTCGTCGGAATCGCTGCCGCGGGCGGTCCGGTCCCCACCATCGTGTCGACGCAGGTTGACAAATCCCCGGGCCCGCATGAACTCCAACTGTTCCGTACCACGATTCCCGACCTGCTGAGCGGACGCGCGGGCTTCCCGTACGTCGAGCTCACGGGGGTGATGCGTTCCCGCTATGTGGATCGGGCGGGCCGGCAATTCATCCGCATCGGGTCCCAGGGGCGTTCGGTTGACGCCAAGTTCCCGCTGGATTCGCCGGACATGTCGCGGATGCGGGGCGCCCGGCTGCGCGTCCGCGGCGCCGCTAGCGCAAGCCTGGACGTGCACGGCAATACCAGCCGGGTCCAGCTTTGGATCGCCGCCGCCGGCGACGTCGCCGAACTCGAAGCGCCTTCGGCCGAGATTCCGATTCAAACGGTCCGCAGCGTCGCTTCGCTCCCCCGTCAGTCGTTGCCGGATCGGAGACTGCACTTGCGCGGTTCGGTCCGGGACGACCGCCTCGGGCAAGGGCTGATCCTCACGGACTCTACCGGCTCGATCGTGCTGAAGCGCAGAGCGGGGGCCGTCCCGCCATCCGGGGGCGATATCGACGTGTTCGGATTCGCGGATGCCGGCGCCCAAACCGTAGAAATCGTCGAGGCCACGCTCGAGCTCGCGAAACCGGCGGCGGGCGCACCTCCGGAGAGCCGCGTGCTCACTTCTCTGGGAGAAATCCACGCGCTCCCGCCCGAAGAAGCATCGCGCGCGCTCCCGGTTCGGATTCGGGCGGTGGTGACGTACCTCGACCGGGACGGAGTGTGGTTTCTGCAAGACCCGACTGGCGCGACTTTCGCATGGGCAGCCCAACTCCGTGACCTGAAGGCGGCCGCGGGGGATCTGGTCGACGTAACGGGCGTGACCGGCGCGGGCGATTTCGCCCCGATCATCGGGCAAGCGCGGGCCAAGCGCGTTTCCACGGGCTCCATGCCCGAACCCGCACCGGCCTCCTTTGACGAATTGCTCTCCGGGAGTTTCGACAGCCAATGGATCCGGACGTCCGGGGTGGTACAGAGCGTAGATACCAAAAAGCCCCTCTGGGCCCAGTTGGGAATCCAGTTGGGAGAGCACCGGTATATCGCGATTGTGTACAACCCCGAGGCACTGCCGCTGCCGCCCCCCGACACGCGCGTCCAGGTGAGCGGCGTTTGCGGGGCCCTGTTCAACACGCGGCGGCAGATCGTGGGAATACAGGTCTACGTTCCTTCCGCCCGCTTTGTTGAGGTGCTGAAGCCGGCACAGGACGCCGCCGCCCTTCCGCCGCGTCCCATCAACGACCTGCTCCGTTTCTCGCCCGAGGAATCCGCCGGCCAGCGCGTTCGGGTACGCGGTATCGTCACCCTGGCCAGCCCGCGCGGCCCGACTTACGTGAGCGACGCGGACAGCGGCCTGAAGATCCGCGATCACGCACTCGCCACACTGAAGCCGGGTGACATCGCCGATGCGATCGGATTCGCCCACGCCGGAGACTTCAGCCCGGAGATGCACGATGCCGAAATCGCGCGCGTGGCGGGCGGACGCCCGCCTTCGCCCGCCGTCCTCACCGTGGACCAGGTTCTCGAAGGCACGCACGACGCGGAACTGGTGCAGGTGGACGCGTTCCTCGTAGATGAGCTGGCCGGCGCCGGCCAGAGCTCGCTTCTCCTGCAGGCCGGCGGAAGGCTGTTTCGCGCCACTCTGGAGAGCGGCCAACTCCCCGCACTCGAGCGGGGCAGCATCCTCCGGCTCACCGGCATCTGCGCGATTGAATCCAGCATGAATCTGGCTTACGCCGTGCCCAAGTCGTTCAGCATCGTTCTGCGCAGCGGCGCCGATGTCGCCGTGATAGAACCCGCGCCCTGGTGGAATGGCAGCCGCCTGCTGACCCTGCTCGGATCGATGACGGCGTTCCTTCTGGCCGTCCTGGCCTGGGTCGCGATTCTGCGCCGCCGGGTGGACCGCCAGACCGCCGTCATCCGGGACAAGCTCGATCAGGAAGCCGCGCTCAAAGAAGCCGCGCAGCAGGCCAGCCGCGCCAAGAGCGAGTTCCTGGCCAACATGAGCCACGAAATCCGCACACCCCTGAACGGCATACTGGGCTTCGCCAGCCTGTTGGCGACGAGCCAGCTCAACTCCGACCAGCGCGAGTGCAACGAAGCCGTCCGCTCCTCGGCTGAGTCTCTCCTGGTGATCATCAACGACATCCTCGATTTTTCGCGCATCGAGGCCGGCAAGATGGAGCTCGAGTCCACGGACTTCTCGATCCGGCAGTGCGTCGGCGCCGCCGTCCGCTCCATCGAGCCTCTGGCCAAGGCCAAGGGTCTCGAGGTTGTGACCAGGATCGACGATGGCGTTCCCGACTGGGTTCGCGGGGATCCGCACCGGCTGCGCCAGGTCCTGCTGAACCTGGCTGGCAACTCCGTCAAATTCACGGCAGCCGGCCGAATCGAGGTTCGGGCCTCGCTCACCGACGAGAAGGCCATGAATGGCGATCCGGCAGTTGCGACCATCGAATTCGCCGTCTCGGACACCGGCATGGGCATTCCCAAAGACCAGCAGGAAGTCATCTTCCGGCCTTTTCGCCAGGCCGACGGCTCCATCACGCGGCGCTTCGGCGGCAGCGGCCTGGGCCTGAGCATCAGTTGCCGGCTGGTGGAAATGATGAAGGGCGGCATGTGGGTCGAAAGCCGCGAAGGAGAGGGCAGTACGTTCTTCTTCACCGTCTCGCTGGCGCGCGCCAGCGCTCCCGCGGCCGCCCGCCCCGAGGAGCCGTCGGCGCGTCAAGCCGCGCAGGCGCCGCTCTCGATTCTGGTCGCCGAGGACAACGCCGTCAACCAGCGGCTCATCCAGCGTCTGCTAACGGCGCGCGGACACCGTGTCACTATCGCCGGCGACGGGGCGGCGGCCGTCGAGGCCTGGCGCATCGGATCCCACGACCTGATCTTCATGGACGTGCAGATGCCCGAAGTGGACGGCCTGGAGGCCACGCGGCGCATTCGCGCGGAGGAGACGGCGGGGGGCGCCCGCATTCCCATCGTCGCCTTGACTGCCCACGCCATCAAGGGCGATAGCGAGCGGTGCCTGGAAGCCGGAATGGACGGCTACCTCTCCAAGCCGATCGGCATCGAGGCCCTCGAACGCATCCTCAGCCAGTACGGCGCCGCGGCCGCTCAATCGCCCCCGTCCCCCGCCACGATGGCTGGCTGAGGGCCTGTCAGGAAAAAACAGATCCAATACTTGCCGCCGATAAACGCAGATCAACGCCGATAAAAAACCGAGAACAAGATTCGTTTATCCGCGTTGATCTGAGTTTATCGGCGGCAGGAAGTGCCTTTGCCGACTTTTCTGGGCGCCTTCTTGCACTCGGCAAGATGTTTCCGTACGTCCTCGCGCTCTCCGAAGATTGGAGCGGTTGTTTACTGACGAGCCCTAAGGAGTCCGCTGGCTGCCTCGGTGTCGAAAGTGGAATCGGACGGCTGTTTTGGTTCACAAACGTCGCGTAGAACGCCGCGCTCCCCATTGCGCCGGGGAACGCGCTCCGACCGACATGGTTCGGGTCATTGCGCCCTCGCTTCCGCCGTGCGCGGGAGGCGGATCGCGACGGCGGTCATGCCGAGCGCGCCATCCCGGTCGATGTGCAGGCTGGCGGCGTCGCCGTAGTGCCCTTGGAGCCGCTCGCGAATATTGCGCAGCCCATAACCGCCGTTGCCGGCCGGTAACCCGCGCTTGTTGGTCGCAGGAAAACCGGGCCCGTTGTCGCGGACCACGACCGAGATCCCGGAAGCGGAGACGCCGGCCTCGATCTCCACCACGGCCTGAGTCCGAATCACTCCTGCCCCGTGTTTGACCGCATTCTCCACCAGGGTTTGGACCAACATAGCTGGAATCCAGACCTCCGCGGCCTCTTCCGCGCCCGTCACGCGCACCACCAGCCGATCGCCGAACCGTTCCTTCTCCACGTCCAGATAGGCGCGCACCGCGTCCAGTTCCTCTTCGAGCGTCACCCATTCGCGGTCGGACCGCCGCAGCGTATATCGAAACACTTCCGCCAGTTGCTCGATGGTTTTCTCGGCGCGGTCCGGGTGGCGCGGGATGAGGCTGGCGATGGTATTCAGCGCGTTGAAGAGGAAATGCGGGTTGACCTGTGCCCGCAGCGCTTTCAACTCGGAGCGGTTGGCGTGCAAGACCAGCTCCCGCTCGCGCTTCTCGTGTTCCAGGCGCCGCTCGCGGAGGCGCAGATTCTCCAGCAGGAACGAGAAGATCCCGGCGAGCGATGTCAGCAGGGCCAGATCTTCGCTCAGGAAGCGCGGGTTGTGGTCCCGCGCCTGCACGCGGATCGTGCCGGCCTGTTCGCCGCCCAGGCAGATGGGCGCCTGCATGGGCTCGCCGCCATCCGGCGGGCTGGAGGCCTGTCCCACGGGACCGAGGATCACCTCGGCTTCGGACCGGAAGATGTCGCGCAGCCGTTGCTCCGCCAGGCCGGCCAGCTCCGCTTCGCCGATTGCCCCCTGCAATCCGTCCAGGAGATACTCGCTCGCCTCGATGGGAGAGAACCGCCGGCCGAGCCACAGCCGGTCCAGCCAGGCAGAGAGCCTCCGGTAGAGCCAGGGCTGAATCAGGACGATGGGCCAGACCGAGAGCGTCCACACCAGGAAACTCCATCGGAAGCGCAGCATCCATGGCATCAGCCACAGGAAGTACCCGGCCAGGAGAGCGAAGGAAAAGGACGCCATCACTCCCTTCTTGATGAGGACGTCAAAGAAGGTGAGCCGCTCCACGTAGTAAGTGACGAGGAACAGAAAGATCAGCGGACAGATGTCGTTGGCCAAGAGCAGCCCCGGAGCCGGCTGCATCCCCCGGTTCATTCGCCATAGCAACCCGATACAGGCCCAGACGATGCACAGCGCCAGTATCAAGCGGCGCTCGCGGAGCTCGATGCGACTGGCGGCGGGACGGCGGGACGAGGACAGCACTCCGGCCGCACAAGCCGCGCCGAACGCCCACGGCTCCGGCACCGGCGCGCTTTCCGGGATGGGGAGGCGGGGGAAAAAGCCCAGGTAGAAGCCAAGCACGCCAATGACGCAGACCGGAGCAGCCGCGTAACACAATCCCAAGAGCACCTTCCAGGCCCGGCGGCCCGGCAGGTACTCCTTCTCGCTGTTGTAGAAGGTATGGAACAACAGCAGCATGACCATTACGGGGCAGGCGACGCCCAGGGCTTCGAAGAACGTTATGGAATGCCCGGTCGCGATCGAGACCGCCTCCCCGATCATGCGATTCAGGTACAAAACCCCAAAGGTCACGATCAGGAAGCAGTAAGCTCCGCCGCCCCATCGGGTTCTCCGGACGCGGTACTCGCGGATGCAGAGGACCGACATGAGGACGTACGAGACCATGTCGAGACTCCGGACCAGAGTCAGCAACAGATAAAAGTTCCTGTTCACTCCCGCCTCTCCCGTCTTCCCCCGGATGACATTCTATCCCGTCCTGCGCCTACGGGCCGGTCAGGAAACACAAGATCCAATACTGGCCGCCGATGAACGCGGATAAACGCCGATAAGAAAACGAGAACAGGATTCGTTTATCCGTGTTCATCGGCGGCAGAAAGTGCCTTTGCCAACCCTTCTGGGAGCCCTCTTGCGCTCGGCAAAATGTCTTCGTACGTCTTTGCGCTCTCCGAAGATTGGAGCGGTCGTTTACTGACGAGCCCTACGTCCCGCTTTCGAAGTTCCGGCCGCCGGTCTTCTTCGATCCGGTTTCGCGTGCGTCCGCAGGCCGGGCCCGCGCCCCCGGCTCCGCGCTGCCACTCCGCCAGCTCGTGCAGAGGGTGCCCTTGCCATCCATCATCCGAGGGAACGGCCAATCCTTCATCGATCCTCTGCCCTCTAGGATTTCACTCCAGCGAACGCGCGAAACGGTGGCACGTCCCGCGCGCCCCGAGAATCTTGACGATGTCGCCATGTCCCATCGCCAACGCCGTGCCAAGCGCGAGACCGTTTGTCACCGTTCCCGCCAGCTCCTTCATGCCGTCCCGGGAATCGAGGAGGAAGACCTCGTTCCCGATCTCGAGGCTGGCGCCCGGAAGCTGTTTCAATCCGGACCGTGACTTCTCCATGCTGGGCTCGATTGTCCCGATGCCGCGTTCCGCCAAAGTG